>WNGH01029209.1_pt1 | contig 12270 bp, 10 predicted proteins | sample 5400631 | NCBI WGS metagenome assembly WNGH01 (sample SAMN13153373, study PRJNA577476) | soil metagenome | isolation source: 115 cm soil or saprolite under Garry oak tree replicate 1 | place: USA:California | collected 2016-06-15 | reverse complement strand
ACCAGGAGTTCAGTTACTTTCTCCTGGGTTAGTACTTCGCGAATCTTGGAAAAAACGTCAGACAGCGGCACTTCCTTTGCTCCGGATTGTCGCAATTCAGGAACAAATTTGTCGCGGTAGTAAGCTTCGACGGTTTTGGAATCAATCTGAACGGCAGGACGGAGGTGAGCGTCCACCAACCGCGTCAGATCCATTTGCTGCTGCAGGTGCGCTGCTAGGTCCTGCTCCGTGAGGTGGTACTGTCTAAGCAATGACTGCCAGCCGGCAGCGGAGGCGGCTTGGGGGTACCGGGCACGGGCCTCGGCCACTTGGCTCGCGGCATCCGCAGCCGAGGCATGTTGGAAGTCCGCTGCCTTCATCTGTTCGCGCAGAAGCTCTTGATCAATAAGCCGATCGAGCACGGCGCGCCGCTCGTCGCTGGTAAACTCGCTCAAGGAGCGGCCGTTGAGCAAAGCTTCATAGCAGAGCGCGTCATCCCAGTCACTTTGCAGGATAACGCGGCCGTTGACGGTGGCGACGATACGGTCGATGATCTCGCCGGCCCAAGCCGCTTGCACCCAGAGCAGAGTGAGCACGAAGGCCGCAGCACCGAGAGCCGTAATTCTCTTCATAATAATCTCGGCCAATTTCATCAGAATGGCTGACCGATGCTGAAAAAAACATTGAAGTGCCGCAGATGCTGCAGCACGAAAGCATTCTGTGGAAGTCCAGTTATCGGATTCGTAATCGCCTGGAAATAGGTCGTTGGATTCAAATTGTACCCGAAGTCAAACCGTAACGGACCGATGGGGGTTCGATATCTCAACCCCACGCCAACGGCGTGAGACGTGTAGTCGTAGCCGCTGCTATTAAAGTTGGTGAAGCATTGCGGCTGGGGTGTGCCATTGGGTAGCAAGCACAGCGCCGGGTTAGGCTGGTGCCAGCGCAGAAAGCCCTTCAGCATATCGTGGGCGGTGGTGAATACGTTGCCCATATCGTGAAAAACAGCGAAAGCAAATCCCTCTCCGAGGTAAGGCAAGGTCACGGGGGGAAAGCGTAGTTCAAGATTGTTCACGAACAGGGCCGTGCCACCCACCGGAAAACCTGAGGAAGGGTCGCGCGGACCTGCTTGATTCAACCCAAAACCACGAAGTGAGTTGCCGCCGCCGCTAAAAAAAAGTTCCGGTAGAGGAATGACGGAAACGTTGCTGCACGTAGGTTCGCCCGCCGAGTTTAAAGGGCACGCCCCTGGCGGCAGAATCCTGGTCTGGCGGAAGGGTTGCTCGAGTCCGAGGCTGGTGGAACGGGCAAAAACGTACTGATGATTGGCGCGTCCTTTGCCGCCAAACGCATAGTAGGTGGAATATTGGCCGAGCAGGCGGCCGAAATCTGCTTCGGAACCAAAATAACTGGAAGCGCCAAAGCCATCCAGCGTGAAGAAATTCCCTTTAGTGGTCTCGAGTGGGTTATCGCGTTGGTCGCGGATGAAGGTAAAACCTGGACCCCCCACGCGCGCCGGCAGCGAAAGCAAGGGGATGAGCCCTTTCGAAAAGCTGGCAGCGAAGTTCGTGGCTTTTACACGGCGGTAATCGACCCGATAGGTGAGCGTGGTTAGCCGGTTGGGCTGCTGCTTGCCGATCTGTTGCCGCAGATCGATCTTCCCTTCCAGCCGCTGCGAGGTGAACGTGGAAACATCCAGACTATTGTCATAAAAGCTCGTGAAAATGAGCTTGAGCCTCTGGTTATCGAACAGTCTCGGAATCTCATAGCTAATGAGCCCACGCTGCTGCAGGCGTCCAACGTGAGACTGAAATGTCACGGTCTGGTCACGTCCGCCGAAGTTTAGCCGGGTGACATCGAACGCGACTCGAGGGCTGACGCCTGTTGAACCCTGGGGCGCCGTGGTTCCCGCCGGCTGAGCAGTCTGAAACTCCAGTCCTAGGCCGTAGCTGAAGGTGTATCGCTTCGCCTCCTGCACTTGTACCAGAACGTTCTTGCTAGGGTCCGAGCCTTCGGGATTCTGCACTGCCGTGTCCACCTGGCTGAATATCCCTAGTTCGTAGAGTTTTGTCTGGGTGTCGAGCCGGTCCTGCTGGCTGAGCGGTTGCCCTGACTGCACTTGAATTTCGCGCTCGACGACGTAGGAATGGGTATGCTCGAGGCCGGAAACCATGACTTGGTCGACAAAGAACTGCTCACCCTCCTCAATGTGGTAAGTCACGTCTTCGCGGTCCGGTTGGCCGGCAACCGGCTGGACCCCGATATCGAGGGTGGCGTTGGGAAACCCGTGATTGAAATAGTCATTCAAGATGTATTCCCGGTCGGCCGACAAATTCTGCTCCGAATAGGGCTGGCCTTCGGCCGTGCTCAAGAAAGGACGGAACTCATCCGTGGGAATCTTCTGATTGCCGATAATGCGGAAGGCGCCAACCAGCGTCTGCGGGCCTTCTGCGATTTGCACGTGAACCGCCAGCCGGTCTACGGCTTCATGGTTGTCCTCCACCTTGGTCTCGATCTTTACTTGGCGAAGACCGTTTGAGCGGTAAAGTGACTCCAGCACGCTGACATCATTTCGCAGCAGAGCTCCACTGTAGCGTCCGTGGGAAAGCAAACGGCTGGCAGGCTGAATCTGCATGTGGGAGCGCAGAGCCGCCAAATCGAAGTATTTGTTGCCGGTGATATCAACCAGGACCAGCTTGTGCCGCGGCCCGGGATCGATCCGGTAGATCACACGCAATATCTCACCATCGCTTTCCCTCTGGATCTCGACCTTCGCGTCGAAGTGACCGCGGGTTTGCAGGTAGTCGAGTAGGTTGCGTTTGCCTTCATTGAGCAGGTCGTCGTCGAGGGCATTCTCCTCGAAAACCGGGATCTCCTTCTTCAGCACACCCCGGCTGATACGAAAGCCCTGGGCCGAAATAGATACCACCGGGCCAGGATCGATCTGGAGGATGTAGTCGACAACGTTGGATGCAGAACGATATTTCTGTCCAGCGATGGTGACCTGGGCCAGAACCCGCCGATGTTTTTGGTATCTCTTGCGCAGCCGTTGCAAGGCATTGTTAACCCGCGTGGCGGTGACGCGGTCACCGGGATCCATCCTCGCTATTTTCAGTACCTGGATATCGGAGAGACCAGTTTTGCCGACAACTTTAACCTCGCCAACATGGGCGGGCGCACCCGCGCTGATATGGAAAAGCAGGTTCACCTGCTGGTTCGCTGAATTCGACGTGGTCTCGGCGGTGATGCGCGCCTTGTAATACCCGTTCTCCTGCATCAGCTGGCGGATGTTTTGCAGTCCACGGTCGAGCTTATCGAAGCTATAAAGCTCGCCGAGTTCGAACTTAGAGGCGTTGACGATCTGGTTCGGGTTGGGCCGGTCTGGCGCTCCTTCAACATCCAACGAGCCAACGAAATAATTGAGAACCGTGGCAAAGGTAAGCAGCACACCACTGCCCGAGGGGCTGGCGTCCGCCTGGATCTCGGCAAAACGGCCGGTGGCGTAAAGGGCCCGGATACTCTCCCGAAGGCGATCACGCTCAAGCGGCTGACCCACTTTTAGCGGGAGCAACTGGAGCAAGTGGTTGCGGTCGCGATCGGGCAATCCGGGAATCTCGATGGCCCGCACCAGTCGTCCAAGGTATTCCGACAAGGCCCCAATAGAAGCGGGAGTCCCTTGCTCGCCTTCTGCCTGCGGAGGTTCTCGAGGTTGTTCGGCTGAGCGCGTTCCCGCCGGCTGGGAAGGCTGGCTTTGATTACTTTGCGATGTGGGCACTGCACTAGCCTGAGGCTGGACTGATGATGAGGGCATTACGCATCCGGCCCCGGCAGCCGGATGCAGCAGCACGATTATCAGGCTTGTAAACCAGGCCTGCCTTCTCAAAAAAAGATGTCCTTGGGCTTGGACGCCTGCTGCCTTGGATGAGACCTCCGATGATGGTGTTGTCTGGATGGCGCCTGTCCTCAGCGTTTTGTGTGTTGCTGCCTTGTAGTCGCACAACTGCCCGCCGCTTGGCGGGTGCGCACTTATAATAAAGGTTTTGCGGCATGGCACTGGTGACCTGTTTGAGACAGGAAGCTCAAATTCGGCAAGGGCGGATCGAGGAACGATACTCACGCCAGACTTTATTCCATGGCATCGGTGTGGAAGGGCAGCGCCGTTTGGCCAGCGGACGAGTGGCTATCGTCGGCTGCGGCGCAACCGGCTCGGCACTCGCTGGGCTGCTGGCCCGGGCGGGCGTCGGCGAGTTGCGCATTATCGACCGCGACTACGTTGAGCCTAGTAACCTACAGCGGCAGTCGTTGTTTGACGAAAAAGACGCCCTTGAGTCTCTCCCCAAGGCCATCGCTGCAGCGCGCAAGATAGCTTCATTCAATTCGGAGATCGCGGTCGAACCTGAAGTGAATGATCTTACCCCGGCGAACATTGAAGGCCTGCTTGAAGGGATGGATCTTATCCTCGATGGCACTGATAATTTCGAGACGGTGGGCAGCTATGGGGTGACGATGAACATCCTGCCAGCAAAGACAGCTTGCCTGGCGTGCATCTTCCCGGATTCGCCGCGGGGTATCGTCGAGACCTGCGAAACCTCCGGCATTCTGAATTCGGCGGTGAGTGTGGTGGCTTCGATTGCCGTCACTGAGGTGCTCAAACTCCTGGTCGCCGGCCCTGACGCCCCGCAGCTGCGGCGAACCCTGCTGTCGTTTGACGTCTGGACCAACCAACACGGGGAAATTTCCGCGGCTCAGCCGCGTCCCGACTGTCGTGCGTGCGGAACCAAAGACTTCATTCATCTCGCGGGAGAAGGGCGGGCGCATATTACGCTCTGCGGTCGCAACTCCGTGCAGATTCACGAGCACCAGCGGCCAATCGATTTCGCGGAGATGGATCGCCGCCTCCAACCCCACGGCGTGGTCCGGCACAATGACTTCGTGCTGAAGTTCTGGCACGATCCTTACGAAATGACCCTCTTTCCCGATGGCCGTGCCATCATCAAAGGCACGACCGACACGGCAATTGCTCGCAGCCTGTACGCCAGGTACGTCGGAAGTTAGGTTCCGCAAGAGCGGCAAATGCTTGTTTTGCTGCGGATTATCGGAAAGTCTTTGCACAATAGGTGAAGGGCACGTATTTGGTCGGCGGCTAAAGACCTGAAAAACGCCCATTTTAGCAAGTCGGGCAGAAGCGATTACTGGCACGCCACCTGCTCCGAAGGAGCCATTGGGTACGTCTCCCAGGAGGTCGTATGCGTAGCGTCAGTCTGGCTGTTCTGGTTCTTGTTTTCTCGGCTTTAGCAGTCGGTCAATCGGGAATAAGAAATGTTCCCGGCTATTGTTCGTATGGCTGCGGGCCCTTCATCCCACTAGTGACTACACCCACTGTCTCCCTCGAAACCGTTTCACCGTCTCCTATGGGAGCAAGCAATGCTACCGGCGGACTCTTGGCCGGTGCCAGGAATTCCACACTCTCCATGGTCACGGGCAATACGAGCGCCGTCTATACCGAGCCGGTGTGGTACTCCGGCGGTGGAAGTCCGATGGTATCGCCTGCCGTAAGGCTTCCTCATGAGCAACGCGGAGGAATGCATGAGGAGCGCGCCGAACACCGCGAGGCAGGACATGGCGAAGAAATGCGGCAAGTCTGGACCTATTACACCGGTCAGGAGCAATCCGTCGGTGCGGGACAGGCTGCTTCTACTGTGAGCGGCGTGAAGCGGGCCGCACGCACTTACACAAACCAGGACGTGGAACGGATGAATCAGCAGAACGGCCAGGTGAAGTGGGATGGCAAGACCGAGAAAATTCAGTAGCGGCCACTAAGGTCTCTGGTTTTGACTCGTGCGCGAAGGCTCGGCATTCCGAGCCTTCCTTTTTGCTCAGTGCGAACCGCTGCCACGATCTGCTAATCTTCTGCTCGCAAATTCCTGATTCCAATCTTCTCGTTCCGAGAAAAGCTCCGATGCCTGAAACCTTGCGTCCCGAGCCTACACGCCTATACCGGTGGCTGGTCCTCATCTTCGTCAGCCTTGCGATGTTTGGCAGCTACTACGTGTATGACGCATTAAGTCCTCTCGCCGACGTGCTCAAAAGCCAACTCGGGTTCTCTGATTTGAACATCGGCTTCCTGCAAGCGATTTACAGTTTTCCGAACATTTTCACGGTAGTAATTGGCGGCTTCCTCATTGATCGCATCGGACTGCGAAAAGCGTTGATGATATTCGGCGTCCTCTGCTTCATCGGTCCGGTCATCACCGCGGTGTCCGGGCACCTGCCGCTTATGGCAACCGGGCGCCTGATTTTCGGTATGGGAGCGGAATCGCTGAATGTTGCGGTCACCACTGCGCTGGCGCGCTGGTTCAGGGGCAAGGAACTCAGCTTTGCCTTCGGGTTGAACCTGACCGCCTCGCGATTAGGAACGTTTGCCGCCCTTAACTCCCCGACTTGGGCGCGGGCGGCCTATGCCAACTGGCGCACGCCCTTCATTATCTCGGTGGCCTTTGCCAGCTTGTGCCTGGTCGGATCCATTGTTTACTGGATCATGGAAGTATGGGCCGAAAACCATTACCGTCTCGGCGAGGTTTCCACCGACAAAGTCGTCTTCTCTGACCTTTGGAAGTTTGGCGTGAGTTATTGGCTGATCGTCGCGCTTTGCATCGTCTTCTACTCGGCCGTTTTCCCTTTTCAAACGTTTGCGGTGAAATTTTTCATGGAAGCCCATGGCACGTCGCGTGAATTTGGAGGATTTCTGTCGAGCATGCTGACTTTGTTTGCAATGATAGCCACTCCGCTGTTTGGCCTCTGGGTGGACCGAGTAGGAAAGCGGGCCCTGTTAATGATGCTCGGTTCTATGCTGCTCATTCCCGTATACCTGATGATGGCTTATACGCATGTCAGCCTGTATGTTCCGATGGCCATGATGGGAGTTGCGTTCTCGCTGATTCCGGCGGTCATGTGGCCCTCTGTGGCCTACATCGTCGATCAGTCGAAGTTGGGCACTGCCTACGGACTTATGACGATGATCCAGAATATTGGCCTGTTCGATCTTAACCTGGTGATTGGATGGGCCAATAATCACAGCCACGCCGGAGCCGATAATCCTGCCGGTTACCGCCTAGGTATGTGGATTTTTTCCGGCCTGGGATTCCTTGGCGTGGCGTTTGCCTTTTTCCTGCGGCGGCGCGAAACCGGTCCTCACGGACACGGCCTGGAAACTATTACCACGGCCAATAGTGCGTCCCCGTAATCTCCTTGCCTTACCAATTTTGGTAGTCTGGCGACTCCGCCGCCCCTGCCGGGTTGGAAGTTCTTGGGACAAAACCGTACAACTCCCCGAACACAAAGGGTTTCCTTCAGGAGGCGACGACCTTGCCGAGGCTCATAGTTGAATTCCAGGATCGGGAGAAAAGGTCTGATATTCTGAAGGTAACCGCGCTCCCCCAAAGCTCTGTAGGGCTCGCAAGCCGTACAACGAAAAGCTACTTAAGCGGCATCAGATAGAGTGCGGCCGGAACAGGCGACTTGACCGACCGAAGACAGCAAACCGACGACGGTCTCAGCGAGGCCGAAGCGATCGAACGGGCCAAGCAAGGGGACGCGGAAGCGTTCCAGGCTCTGTACGATCGTCACAAGCGACGCGTGTATTCCCTATGTTTGCGTATGACCGCCAACACGGCGGAGGCCGAAGATCTGGCCCAGGAAGCGTTCTTGCAGTTGTTTCGCAAGATCGGCACGTTTCGCGGCGAGTCAGCATTTTCGACTTGGTTACATCGGCTGTCTGTAAACGTCGTCCTGATGCATCTGAGGAAGAAGAGCCTTCCCGTGGTTTCGTTGGAAGAGACCACGCAAAACACAGAGGAAGACTCACCGAAGAGAGATTTTGGGGCCGAAGATTTGTCGTTGGCCGGATCCATCGACCGGCTGCAGTTGCAGAAGGCAGTCGAAAGTCTCCCTCCCGGCTACCGGACGATCTTTGTCCTGCACGATGTTGAAGGCTACGAACACAATGAAATCGCCGGCATCGTGGGATGTTCGATCGGAAATAGCAAGTCACAGTTACACAAGGCACGTATGAAGTTGCGCGATATCCTCAGGATCAAGAGAGCTGAAAAGGCCGGGAAGGCCTGAGGAGTATAGCAGTACCTTTGCAGAGGCGCATGAACTGCGGTAAACATAAATAACCGCAGCGAGCTTGGGGAGAGTCGTATGAATTGCGTTGAGCTGCATCAGAGCTTGGCGGAAGTCGAGGACAGCAGTAGTGCAGAACAGCAGGCCCACTTGGCCGGTTGTGCAGCGTGCTCGACGCTGGTCGCTGATCTAAACCTCATTATCTCGACGGCTGCGGAACTGCGCGAGGTCGATGAACCCAGCCCTCGAGTATGGCATTCCATTGCCAGCGCTTTACGGCAGGAAAGACTGATTCGTCCGCCGGGTGAATCGCGTTCGCTGGTGGCGTCGTTCGGCGCGCGCTGGGGACGGGCGCGTTGGATGGTCCCCGCCGCAGCAGCGCTCCTCATCCTGGTGGGGATTTATGCGAACCAGCATTCCCTCTCCACGCGATTGACCAAGGACACTTATCGTCCTCTTCCTGTTCCTGCAAATGTCGCTGTGGCGGATGCGGGCATGAACGACGCTGAGTTGTTACAGGAAGTCGCTGACCGTGCTCCGTTCGTGAAGATGCAATATGAGGACAATTTGCGGCGGGTCAACGAATACATACTCGACGCACAGAGTACGGTCGACGCCAACCCGAATGACGCAGAGGCACGGCGTTCATTGATGGACGCTTACCAGCAGAAGGCCATGCTTTTTGAAATGGCCATGGACCGTTCTCTGCCATAATGATGGAATCGTGGCCCGCGGGCACAGAGAACCGTGGGTAGCAAGCCTTGAGGGAGTCACATGGTTAGCACGCGCACCGCGAAATTTGTCATGGTTGGAGTCATGGTAGCGGGCACGTTGGTCGCCGAGAGCCGCAAGGAATATCACTTCATAGTGGGGCCGAAGGCGGGCGTCTCGGTGAACAACCCTTACGGATCGATCTCGGTAAGGCCTTCCTCCAATAATACTGTCGTCGTAAGTGCATTCCTCCATTCTGACAAGGTCGAGGTGGACAACAGCCAGACCGGAAACCGCGTAGATATTCAGTCGCACCTTCTGCCTGGCGCCGACCGGCAGAGCGGGCGCGTGGATTATGAAGTTCTGGTGCCGGCAGACGCCAGCATCACCATGCATTCCACCACTGGCCCACTGCGAGCCGAGAGACTGCACGGAGACGTAACTCTGGAAGGCGCAGCGGCCACTGTTGATGTGCACGACATTTCCGACGCCCATGTACACATAAAAACCTTGAACGGGCCAGTGACGCTGAGCAACATTAAAGACGGTCACATCGAAGTCGACTCCTTGAGTGGAGAAGTAACGCTGAACGGGGTCACAGGCCAGCTGGTGCAGGTTGTTTCCACAAGCGGAACCATCACTTACAGCGGGGACTTCGGCAATAGCGGAGAATACCGCCTGACCAGCCACAGCGGAAATATCGATCACAACTGGTTCCCTACCAAGGTGGGGAGTGCCTTCTCCGGCACCATCAACAAGGCAGCATCCTCGGTAGTGCTGCGTACCTTCAGTGGTAAAATCCACCTCAAGAAACGCTCAGAAAAATAGACTCGATACGAAAACCGATTCGGGCGAGAGGGCGTACTCAGAGCCCGGTACGCATGCAGAAGCGATCAGGTCTACGCCGCCCAAAGAAGAAGCGTTCGCACCCGGGCGACGTGTCCGTGCGAGCTCTCTTCCTGGTCGGCTTCATGGGCGCAGGCAAGAGCAGCGTTGGGCGGGCCTTGGGAGAACGCTTGGGGTGGACGTTTGTGGATCTGGACGAGCGTATCGAACGGCGCGAGGGACGGACGGTCGCGGAACTCTTCCGGACCTCGGGAGAGCAGAAATTTCGGCGTGCCGAGCGAGCAGCTCTGCGCGAGTTGCTGAAAGAGCTACAAACTGGATCGGCGATGATCGTCGCCCTTGGAGGCGGTGCATTCGTGCAAAAAGAAAACGCTGCGGGAATTAAAAGCATCGGAGTTCCCACGGTCTTTTTGGACGCGCCCGTTGCCGAACTGTGGGGGCGCTGCCAGCAACAGAGAAGCAGCAAGCAGGTCGATCGTCCCCTGCTCATAGATGCCCAGGGCTTCCAAGGGCTCTACGATGCTCGGCGGCCGGGTTACCTGAAAGCATCGCTGCGGATGGAAACCAGTGGCAAAGATGCGGCAGCGGTTGCCGCGGAGGTCGCCAGAGCCTTTGATCTGGACCGGAGAAAGGGAGTTTGAAATTGCCTAGGATTAGCATGTTGAAATGGACCACTGATGCCCGGTGGCGGATAGCGATTGTGTTAGTGTGCGCCCTTGCGGCCCAGGCCCGGGACCAGAAGCAGGATAAGGACAAGGATAAAGACAAGGCCAAACAGCCCGCTGCGCAGACCGTGGACTCGGGTTCATTCGGTGTTTTCATAAAAGGACAGCGGGTAGTAACGGAGAGCTTCAGCGTCCAGCAGGAGCGTGGCCTCAGCATCATCAAGTCGCGTCTTAAAGACGCTAGCGGCACGGCTAACTACGATCAAAGCTCGGAACTGCAGATCATGCCCGATGCGCAGTTGGTTCGCTACGAGTGGGACGAAACAATCCCGGCCGTGAGTTCGTTGGTCGTCACTCCAAGCAACGAATTTCTAATTGAGAAAATTTCCACTTCCACCTCCGCCAAACCCGCGGAACAGCCATTCTTGATGCCCAACACGTCCATGATCCTGGACAATAATTTCTTCGTTCATCGTGAGGTGCTCTTGTGGCGTTACCTGGCTGCGGACTGCCACCCGGAGAGTGGAAATTTGCAATGCCAGAAGGGACCTGTGGAATTCGGCGTTTTGGTGCCGCAAGATCGCACTTCCCTGCGAGTCCGGCTCGAGTTGGTAGGCAAGGAAAAAGTAAACATCCGCGGTGCGGAGAGGGACCTTCTGCGTTTGAATCTGAGCGGGGAAGGTTTCACCTGGGCGCTTTGGGTCGATGACCACGATCAATTCAAGCTGATGCGAGTAGCGATCCCTGCCGATAATACGGAAGTTGTTCGGGACTAGGGGGGATCGATCTTCGCGTCCGATTTGAGATCGTTCGGAAAGAACCTTTGTCGGTGATTGACACACGCACGGCGCGGGTACTGGTGACGGTGCTGTTGTTTGCGCTGGGCTTCGGTTTTCTGTATGCAGCGCGGCAGACTCTGATTGCATTCCTGTTCGCCATTTTCTTTGCTTATCTCATGAGTCCCGTCGTTTCGTATTTGGAACGGCTTCTGCACGGTCGCGGCCGCGCGATTGCGGTCATCTATGCTCTCTTGCTATCGCTCGTAGTGTTGTTCTTCGTTTCCATGGGGCCGCGAATCGGCCGCGAAGGGACGCGGCTGGGGCAGACTTTGCCTGATGTGCTAACGCAGCTTAGTTCTGGCAAAATTGCAGAGCAACTCGGCGAAGAGCATGGCTGGAACTATAGGACCACCGAACTCCTGAGAGAACTTCTGACGAATCACAGCGGCGAGATCACTCGAGTCGCCCAGCGTGTTGGTCTGCGCGTTGCGGATTTGGCCAAGCAGGCATGGCTTTTTATTGTCGTACCCATCCTGTCTATATTCTTCCTTAAAGATGGCCGCGCATTTGGTGAGCTACTCCTTTCGCTGGTGCAATCGCGGCCTCAGCGCGAGCTTTTGGAGGGAGTGCTCAACGATTTGAATCAGATGCTGGCCCACTTCATTCGCGCGCAACTGACGCTCGCGGCACTCACTCTCGTCGCATACTCGGCATTTCTTGGCGCCATACGCGTGCCTTACGCGCTGGTATTGGGCACAACCGGCGGCCTGCTCGAATTCATCCCTGTGGTGGGACCGCTGGCCGCCGCAATCATCATTATGAGCGTCGCGCTGTTGTTGACTTATAAGCATTGGATTGTTCTCCTGGTATTTCTGGGACTGTGGCGATTGCTTCAGGATTACGTGACTTCCCCGCGCATCATGGGGAAGAGTATGGAACTCCATCCCTTGGCAGCGATTTTCGGCGTAATGGCGGGAGGAGAAATCGCTGGTATTCTTGGCATCTTCCTTTCCATTCCGGTCATGGCCAGCTTGCGGATTGTTTTCCGCCGCTGGCGCTTATACGTGGAGAAGCGAAAGTTTGGCCCGCTCAACCAGTACTCCTTCGGAAGCGAAATCGTGCCCCGGAAGTAAAGATTGAAGTCTGCAGTTCTTCCGCGATTCTCA
>WNGH01017695.1_pt1 | contig 12270 bp, 8 predicted proteins | sample 5400631 | NCBI WGS metagenome assembly WNGH01 (sample SAMN13153373, study PRJNA577476) | soil metagenome | isolation source: 115 cm soil or saprolite under Garry oak tree replicate 1 | place: USA:California | collected 2016-06-15 | reverse complement strand
CGAATTTGGCCGCACGCCCACGGTTGAATTGCCGGCCCCGGGTTCCAACTCGGGCAAGATCAACGGCCGCGACCACAATCATTACGGCTTCACGATGTGGATGGCCGGCGGCGGGGTGCGCGGGGGTTACGTGCACGGGGCGACCGACGAGTTCGGCTTCCAGGCGGTCGAAAACAAAGTGCACGTCCACGACCTGCACGCGACCATTTTGCAACTGCTCGGTTTCGACCACGAGAAGTTGACGTTCCGTAACGCCGGCCGCGATTTCCGCTTGACCGACGTGGAGGGGCACGTGGTCAAGGAATTGATCGCTTGAGCTGAAGCGGAGGGCGCCAGGAAGTTCGACCCGCTACCGAGCGGCATGTCCGGGTGTGGTGTAACCGTCACGGCTTTACAATTACGCGAGGAGACCAGGAACCGCCCCGCACCCTGGCCCTGTCCCGTGGGGAGAGGGAGAATCGCGCGCCGCGCTTGCGCCAATCCAAAGCGCCTCGATTCGTCGCAGCGCGGGTGGCGGTGTTCCCTCTCCCTGCGAGGATTCATCGACAGTTCGCGAGCCCATTGGTATTCCGGGCGTTCCTTCCCCCTCACCCCGCCCTCTCCCTTGGGGAGAATCGCCCGCTGCTGCGTGGCGAATCGAACGCGCTGGGTCGTGCAGGTGTCTGGGCGTTCAATCGCGGAGCGCACGGTGCCGGTGGAAGCGACGCCCGACTTAAGCAAGACGCAGGATGCTGGTTCCCTCTCCCAGAGGGAGGGAGAGGTCAAGCTAACAGCCTGTTAAGAAAGTAGCAGCCGATGTGAGGAGGCTCTCTCATCGCTTCTTTTTCCGAGGAAATTTGAGCCTCGTTACCTCGGCTGCTACGGGAAGTGGCATTTTTCAACGGGCTGCTGGCCGGCTCAAATTTCGATTCAGTATAATAAATTTGCTCCGAAATCCGGAGTCTTCCCATCCATGACTTGATGCAGCCACTGATCCAATTTGCCAAAGTCCATTTTCCAAAATTTTCGGCAACGCATGAAATACTCCAGCACCGCATCGCGCTCGCCTTTTTCCAGCAGGTCCTTGGCTAGAGTCATGTTGGGGCCGAAGCTGTCCATCTGGGGCGAGCCGGGGCTTTTGCCGGCGGCAATCAGATATTTTTTTGCCGCCTCGGTGTTCCCTTCGCGGATGGCAATCCGACCCAGAACCAGATTGGCATCGTGAATGGCGTTGCCGTAGTTCCAGTCGCCTTTGTATTTTGGCAACAGCGTCATCAACTCTTGCGCGTAATTTCGCGCGGCTTCAATATTGCCGGCGACAAAACTCTCCTTGGCGGCGCGGTCAAGCGCATAAAACCGTTTCGCTTCCGTTTTGGCTGTTTTCAAATCATTCATCGCCCGCTGGTAGTTTTGCCGGGATATGCCTGGAAGTGAAAGTGACGGAAAAGAACCCGTGTAATGTTTTAATAGCACAAACAGTACAAGGACGAACAATAGGCTCCCAATCATGATTCCCCGTTGCACGCGGGTAGAAACCGTCCGCGCGCGAGGTTTGATGAAGACATCCGCTTCGGAGAGCTGGCCAATCGCGCGTTCCGCCGCCGCCAAATCTCCGGTGCGAAATTTGCCCCAGGCGGATTCCATCGCCCGCGAAACTACATTTTCCAACTCGCTGTCCGACGGAAGTCTTTCACCCTGCAACCGCTGGAGGATTTTCCGGTCTCGCTGACCCAACTGGGCTGTCACTTTGCCATCCGGTTGCAATAATAGGCGTGAATCCTGCGACCAGCTTGCAAGCGATCGCAGCATCCCCCAAACCGTCGCATTTGCCGGCGTCAGCCTTAATTCGAGTCCGTCTTCCGTCCAACGATGATTGCTGGCCAGCCAGCGAGTGCCAAGAAAGCGGGCAAAAGCGAGCAACTCCTTTTCGGTGCGGTCAGGCTTCAGTTGGGTGTCCGCTCCATCGGCTTTCAACAAACCTTCGGCTCCGCGTAAAAACAAATTGTAATCCATCCGCATGGGCTGTTGGGTTTCATACCGCATCATTACAAATGGCTGAAGTATGATTAGCGTCATACACCAGCCCAACGGCATCCAACCCAATCCAACCAACAGACATGACAAAAATAGAATACTGCTGCTCGCGGTGGCAGCAATGGCACACCGGCTTCGATTGATTAATAGCCGTCTAATTTGGAACGGCAGTCTGACTAGGCCAATACCTGCAAGGATGAGAAAAAATGTTTTCCCGTTACCTAAATTAAGCCGTGGCATCAGAATCCAGATTCCCACGATCATCAGTGCAAACCTCGGAATCCACCACCGTGACCTTTCGCGGAATAATCTGGCGCGAAAACCTTTCTGGTCGCGAAAATTTTTCAATTCCATCCGGACAAGCAGCCAACTGAGCGCCAGCACCGGCAGAAAAATAATCAACGAGAAAAACGAGGTGAACGGCAGCAACCATTTCGTGAATCCAATCTTGGCGAGCACGCTCGCGCCGGCTGCGCCCGCGCCGCCGGCCGCGGCTTTGGCGGAAGCAGAAGCCAGCACCGCGGCCATGACGGCGGGAACCAGCGATTGGGCCGGACGCAATTGGGCCAGCGAGCCTTCGAGTTTTGCTTCCAGCCGTTCGCGCGTCGCGGCGCGGGCGCGGTGCAGGCGCACGCGCAACGCGGATTCGGAAATGCCCAAGGCCATCGCCGCTTCCGCACCGCTCTTGCCTTCGAGATAAAACATCACCAGACATTCGCGGTGTGCGTCCGACAATTCGGCCAGCGTCTGCCGCAAAGTTTCTGGCGTGTGGAGCGGATGGGTTTCGTGGTCGGGATTTTCCACGAGGGCGTTAGCTGGATTTTCCAGCGCCCAGCGTTTGCGTTTGTTGAGTTCGCGGCGATGGCGCAGGCCGAAGTTGATCGCGACGCGGCGGGCAATGGTATTGACCCAGCCGGAAAATTTCGCGCCGTCGCCGAGCAGCCACAGCCTCCGATACGCGCGGATGAACGCCTCCTGCGTGGCTTCCTCCGCCAGCGCGGCATCGCCGAGCCGGCTCCAGGCGACGGCAAACACCCGGCGTTCGTGGCGCTCGACCAGTTCGCGGTAGCGCTCGACATCGCCGCTGCGCACGGCGGCCACGGCGGATTCGTCCTGTTGCGCGGCTTGATTGGCGCGGTCGGTCATTTCGGTGGCCATCAGTTAACCGCAAGACAGCAACGAAGGGAAATTGTTACCTCCCGAATCACCCCCTTCGTTGCGCCCATGGGTTCAACGAAAGCCCGGCAACGCCAGGCACACCGGTTCAAGCAACGTGCGCGGGATGGGTTGGTTTTTGCAGTTCAGATCCTGTTATCAAGCCAGCGCTGAATCGCGCTTCGGCGTCTTTGACTTCAATCATCATGTCGCCCAGCGGTGAATGAGATTGGATCAGGTGCTCGGAGGCCAATCGCTCGACATCCCTTTCTGACGGCCGGACCGCGGCTGTGGGCGAAGCCCCAATCGCAGCGTAATTGAGGACAGAAGCGGGTTGGAGAGGATCAGCGCGTGCTCACGTTCGGCGGTGCTGCGGCTGGTCCTTCGGACACAGCCGCGCGCCGGGCCGGTCCGCTTCGGGACTGCGCCGGCATTCAAATTTCTCACAGTGAGAAATTTGATAACTCGCTGGCCCAGAAGGAGTTAGCGTGATGTCTCAGCTGACTCTTTACAATGCCCCGGCCGGCTGGCGCGGCCACGGCACCCGGGCACCACCCGTTATTGCGTTTCGCCGCGGGTGACGCGCAGGAAGACTTCCTCCAGGCCCAGTTCGTCTTCGCGCAGCTCAATGAGCTTGGCGCCGCCGCGCACAAGCGTCTCGGCCACAATGCTCTGGTCGGTTTCGTGGCCGGCGAGGGTGACCCGCACCGAGCCGTCTTTGGCCTCCGCCGCGCTGACTTCCGGGCGGGCCTTCAACAATTCGATGGCGGCGGCCGGGTCGCTCGAAACGCGCACCCAAAGGACGCGGCCGGTGGCCATCTGGTCGCGCACGCCCTGGACCGGGCCGCTGTAAATCAATTTACCCTTTTCGATGATGGCGACGCGATTGCAGAGCGTCTCGAGTTCGCTCAGGATGTGGGAGGAGATGATGATGGTTTTGCCCATCTTTTGCAGCTCCTGCAGGATCGCCATCATCTCGATGCGCGCGCGCGGGTCCAGGCCGCTGGCCGGTTCATCGAGCAGCAGCACCTGCGGATCGTGGATCAGGACCCGCGCCAGGCCGAGCCGTTGCTGCATTCCCCGGCTCAAGGCGCCGATGAGGGCGCCTTTCTTTTCGCTCAGCCCGACGAGTTCGAGCACGTCGTTGACCGTTTTCTCGCGCTGGGCGGTGGGGATTTTGTAGCACGCGCCGAAGAAATCCAGATATTCGGTCACCTCCATGTCTTTGTACACGCCAAAGAAGTCGGGCATGTAGCCGATGACGTGGCGCACGGCGTCGGCGTCCTGCACCACGTCCTTGCCGAGGACGATGGCCTGGCCAGCGGAGGGGGCCAGGAAGGTGGCGAGGATGCGCAGGGTGGTGGTTTTGCCGGCGCCGTTGGAGCCGATGAAGCCGAACAAATCGCCGCGCAGGATGGTCAGGTCGAGCGAATTGAGGGCGGTGATCGCGCCATAGGTGCGGGTGAGGCCCAGGGTCTGCACGGCGGGCAGGGGGGGAGCGGCGTCGGTCATAATTTCAGGCGAAGATAATCAGAATTGAGCCACGGATGAAACACGGATGGAACACGGAAATTGGGAGGGCGAGCGTCCCCGCGAGACCCTAACTTCGCCTGTTGGCTGCGGATTCGGAAAGATGGGGACTCGCGAGGACGCTCGCCCTCCCGCTCGAAGGACATCCGTGTTCCATCCGTGTTCCATCCGTGGCCGCAAACTTTGAAAGAACTTTTCATGAGTTTGGACTTTGGCGGCGGCACGGTGAGCTAACTCGCCGGCGCCGCGATGCGCAGGAGCGTGTCGCGGTGAGTGCGGCGCGGGGAAAAGCGGTTGATCGGGCTCACGGGCGAATGATTCGGCACCCAGGCGAGCAGGACGGCGTCGCCGCGCCGCAGCAGGGGCGAGAGATCGAAGCGGGGCGGGGTGATAAAATTGTAGGAGCCGCCGTAACGGCTGGACGGCTGCACCTGCGAGATGAAGGACGCCGCCATGGCGCTTCCCGGGAGATCGGCGATTTGCGCGGAGGCATTGTTGCCGAAGGCGTGTTGCCGCTGTTGCGCCGCGCTCATGAACTGGTTGCCGCGGCTCTGCACGAAATTTTGCACCGAACTGCCAGTTCGGGGCAGGTCGAACTTGCGGATTTGGCCGGCCGGCACTTCGCCGAGCTCCAGCACCTGGCCCTCGAAGACCAGCTTTACATTGGTCAGTTTCGCCGGCAGGCGGTTATCGACGCTGACCAGCACGTTCGCTCCTTGGGGCGTGACGGACAAGCTCAACGGCGCCGGCCCGCGCCGCAGCCAATCGCTGACGTAAAGCTGGCTGGTCCAGACTGGCACGGCGATGTCCGCGCGAAAGTTATTGCCGCGCTGCTCGACGCTGGTGTGGCTGACTTCCTGGCCGCCGCCGTATGAGCCGAGAAATTCGCCGCGCAAGGTGGCAAAGGGCTGGTCGCTCGCCAGTTGATACCTCGCGTTGACCGGCGAATAGACCGAGGCGTAGGTCCGCCCGCGCAAGTCCGCCTGGTCGCCAAACGGCGTCACATCCACCACGTGCAATTCATTCCATTCGGTCTCCCCGGCGCGCAGTTTGTAACCGATCACGTAGATCAGCAACGAGAACAGCGCGACATAAGCCGGGAAGGTCAGCCAGGTCAGCATTTGTTTGTTAATCTTGCGCAGCCAGTATTGATCGAGCGGCCCGATGACGGCGAGATAGCCGACGAGCAGCAACAGAAGCCACCCCACCGGCAGTTTGCGCACCTGCTTGCTGTCAATCATCGCGCCGAACACCCCGTCGATACTTTGGCCGCCGTAGCGATTGTATTGTTCGGAGCCGAACAATTCCGGGGGCAGCTCGACCATTTTGGCCCAGAAATGGGCGCGATTTTTCCAGGAGAGGAATGGCTCGAGTTCGGGACTGAAGGTGAGCACCGTCAGCAATCCCCGACCGCGCCGCGCGGAAATGACCAGCGGCGCGACGGCCGAACCGATCAATACGCGGCCGTCGCGCAGCGATCCGATGGCGGTCTGCAGCGCCGCCTGCTCGAAGCGCTCATCCGCCGGGAGGTTGGCGAACGGATTCGCCTGGTTGCCGGCGGGCAGTCGCGCGGCTTTCTTCCCCATCAGCAGCGCGGGGGGTGTTGCGGCGCTGGAAGCCGAGTCGAATCCGTCGTTGTGGTAGAGGGTGTCCAGTCCTTCCAGCGCGAGCGGATTGTCGGGGAAAAGAGCCGGCTGCAAGCGAGCGACGCCAGGCTTGAGATCGGCTTGTCTGGATTTGATCTCGGGCAGCGTCGGCAGGCCGCTGGCGGTGCGGGTGATCGCGCCGACCAGCGGGATGTCCCATTGCGTCTGTTGGCGCGCCTGTTTGGCGGTCGCCTCGGCGCGGACGCGTCCCTTTTCGTCGAGCAGCCGGGCGTCCCAGGAAGCGCCGAAGCGGCTGGAGGAAAACACCGGGATGACGAACCGCTTGAGCGTGCCGGTGGGCAGCTCCAACGCCATGATCCGGGATTGGCCCTGGTTATATTGCGCTGGGGTCAGCTCGAAGACGGCGTTGAACGACGGGCCGTCGTTATAGACCTCGCAGGCGACCGGGAACCAACCCGCTTCCGGCAGAATGCCGTCATAACCAAGGAAAACATCAAAACGCACCCCGCCGAATGTCGGCGTAATTAAACCCAGCCACAGAACCAGGCCCAGCGCCCAAGGCGAGCGAAAGCGGGCCTCTGGCAACGCGTGAACGAGGGATGAAGCGAAACCGGATGATTTCGGCGGGGACCGATGAGTGGTGGTTTCCACGGTTCTGAACAGCCTTAACGAGCCGGCCGTTTTATACGCGCCATCAGCGCCGGAAGCAACGGCAATCCGCGCCGCGACCCAAGTCGCCGGCGCGGCTCATCGTTAGGGAAGCAATCCCTTGAGCAATCAAACTGACGGCTGGCGCCGCGCGAGGCCACTTGACTTTGAAGCAGGAGCTTTTCCGCCCGCAGGCGGCTTAGGGGAAACCCCTAGCGGACACCCCGCATTTCTACGGAGTCGCTGCGCGGTAAGCGCCCGGATTGTAGAGCGGCCAGTGAAGCCGTATGGATACTCATACTTAATCCGCGCCTGCATTTAAGAAATTTAAAGTGAAGCTTTACCTGTCAACCCAACCAGACAACCCACAACGCGTGGAGGAGGGCGCCAGCCTTCCTCCAGCGAGGTGGCGGATCGAGCCAACGTCGCGCGGCGCGCTGCGCTTCGGCCTCAAACCGACAGTAAAGATCGCCGAACCTTCACGGGCTGGTTACTGGCGCCAGTTGCTGATGGTGCTGTTGTTCGCCATCTTTTCAACCCTCAGCTACTTTGTCATCAGCCGGTTCATCGTGACGGCCGTCATCGTCCAGGGAAAAAGCATGGCGCCGACGCTTCAGGACGGCGACGAATGCCTGCTCAATCGGCTGGCCTATCTGCGTCACCCGCCTGGCCGGGGTGACCTGGTCGTGCTCAAGGACCCCGGTCACGCGGATTGCGCGGTCAAAAGAATTATCGCGCTACCATGTGAATCGGTCCACCTCAAGCAAGGGGCCATATATGTCAACGGCAAACGTCTGTTTGAGCCTTACCTTGCCGCCGGCACTCGCACCTTGTCCGCTGATGCCAGGGACCAATTCTTGGTCATCGGCAAAGACGAATATTTCGTCATGGGCGATAATCGCGCCAACAGTGAAGACAGCCGGTGCTACGGCCCGGTGCATCGGGATTGGATCGTCGGGACCCTCGCCCGATAGCTCTCCGCCGCGCTTGCGTTCAGAGCGTGTTTTAAAAATCGCCCGGTCAGGGGACCGGGCCTACAGGGTTTCAAGATTTTGGCCATTTCCCGTAGGCCGCCTGTCCTCACGCGGCGTCCGCCGACAATTTCAAAACACGCGCTCAGACCGGCGCGGATTGGCCGGTCGCCCTCCGAACTGCAATTCACCAAAGGCCGCCGCTTCTTCGGGATGAACTTCGCCGAGGTTCCCAGCCGCTATGGTTCGTCAGTTTGCTGCGAAACACGCCATAAACAGCGTCAAAAGTGGTTGCGCCGGGTCAGGGGACCCGGCCTACAAATCGCTGTAGGCCGCGTGCCCTCACGCGGCGGGTCTTTTGTGGTCGTGTATAGTTTAACGGCGTGAATCCTCCCGCCGATAAGGAACTATGGGTCTGGTTTTGCGGTCGCTTTTGATCTCCGCGTGGCTGATCGGTCCGTTCGCATTGGGCATGGACACCATTGGGCTTGCTCCATTGCGGGCGGTGGCGCCGGGCCTGGTTGGCACGGGCGTCTCCGTCGCCCAACCCGAAGCGGGAACCCCCACCTGGGAAGTTAACCCGGCTGCGGTCGCGCAGCCGCAGAACCTCTTTACCTGGATTTCCAGCACTGGCACGGCGGCGATTTTTCCCAACACCGTCGGTTTGGAATCCGGCCACGCCGACGCGGTGGCCGCTTTTTTTTATGGCGCGCCGGGCGGCGTCGCGCCGGGCGTGGCCCACGTGGACAATTACGAAGCAAACTATTTCTACAATTCCCTGATTCATAAGCAAACCGCCATCGCCGCCAAAGTCGTCAACCAAAGTTTCATTTTTGGCCTGGAAGACCCGGCCGTCGATCGCGATTACGATAATTACGCCGCTCGATACAACACCCTGTTTGTCTCGGGCGCCGGCAACGGCGGCCCCGTCAGTTCCGCCGCCACCTGTTACAATGGCATCGGCGTGGGGGTGACCAACGCCCCCTCCAGCTTCGGCCCCACGGCCGATGGGCGCTCGAAACCCGACTTGGTCGCTTCCGGCGGCGCCACCAGTTTTTCCACCCCGCTGGTCGCGGGAGCGGCTGCCCTGCTGGCGCAGGCCGGCGCGCAGGGTGACGGCGGCGCGGGCACGGCCGCGGCGGCCACGGACGCGCGCGCCATCAAAGCCTTGTTGCTCAATGGCGCGGTGAAACCATCGGACTGGACCAACTCGCCCACCATTCCATTGGACGCGCGTTACGGCGCGGGGGTCGTGAATGTTTTTAATTCCTACCTGGAACTGCGCGGCGGCAAACACGCGCCGACCGTCTCCACTACAGTACCGGTTGGCGGCCTCCATCCCCCGCCCGCCAATACGAACAGCATTCCGTTCCGGCGCGGCTGGGATTTCAATTCGGTAAGCAGCACCATGACCGCATCGGGCATCAACCATTATTTTTTTGACTTGAGCGCCGCCACGAATGCGCCCTTCAACCTCACGGCCACCCTCCAGTGGTTCCGACAGGTGAATCAAACCACCCTCAACAATTTGGATTTGTTTTTATTCAACGCGGACAACAACGCGCTGGTCGCGAGCAGCGAGAGTTTGGTGGACAATACCGAGCATCTGTTCGTCCATGGGCTGGCGCCAGGGCGATACGATCTCCAGGTGTTGAAAAATGGCGGCGTGCGGAACACCGAAACGTATGCCCTGGCCTTTGAATTCGGACCGCCCGAGCCGCCGCGAGTTTCCAACGCGATGTTCGTCGGCGGGCAGTTCCAATTCCGATTGTTGGGCGAGCCTAACCAGAGCTACGTGATCCAGGCCACCGCGGATTTTTTGAGTTGGACGCCCATCCGAACGAATTCCACCAGCGTCCAGGGCTTCCTGGATTTCAGCGACCCGCCATCGGGCAGCCGGCGCTTTTATCAGGCTTCCTGGCGGCCCTGAGAGCCTGTTCAGAAAGTAGCAGCCGACGTGAGGAGGCTCTCATATCGCTTCAGTTTCCGAGGAAATTTGAGCCTCGTTACCTCGGCTGCTACGGGAAGTAGCGTTTTTCAACGGGCTGTTAGACGGAGAATCCCGCCGCAGCCGCGTCTTGGGCGAACATTTTGACGGTGTCAAGCGACAGGTCGCTCAACTTGGTGCCGGCCAGTTTGAGGGCCTTGTTGAGGATGTCATGCGGCACGGTCACGATGTGGCAGCCGCAAGCCTCGGCTTGGAAAATGTTCAGGACTTCGCGCACGCTGGCCCAGAGCAATTCGGCCCGCGGCTGCCGTTCGAGCAAACCGCGGCTGGCGCGCAGGATCGGCTCCGGGTCCACGCCCGTGTCGGCGATGCGCCCGGCGAACACCGACACCACCGACGGCACCACCGGGTTGAGCGCCTCCGCCACGCCGCGCACCTGGTCGAGAGTGAGGATCGCGGTGATGTTCAGGCGCACCCCGTCCTTGCCCAGTTCGCGCACCAGCGGCAGCGAGGATTCGCCGCGGGTATTGGTAATGGGAATTTTGACATAGACGTTTTCCTGCCAGGCGGCGATCTTGAGTGCCTGCCGGCGCATCTCGGGGAATTCGTCGGAGAAGACCTCGAAAGAAATCGGCTTGGCCTTGATGGTTTGGAGGATGTCCCGGGCGAAGGCTTCGTAATCCTTGATCCCGGCCTTCTTCATGAGCGTAGGATTGGTGGTCAGTCCCTGGATGAGCGGGTTGGCGTAGAGGCTCAACATGCCGGGCTTGTCGGCCCCATCGGCGAAGATTCTGACTTTCAACTGTGCCAGCGGATTTTCCATGTGCCAGATCCAACCTACCCGCCCTTGACGGGAACATCAATCCGCTCTTTTGCGCAGCAGCCTAAGAATAATATCGGCGGCTTCCCGCAGGCTCTTGACGCGATAATCGGGCGGCCGGCGCAGCGCCTCGGAATAACCGTAATCAACCAGGAAGGTCGTGCAGCCGGCGGCGTGGCCGCAGTCGATGTCGCGCCAGCGGTCGCCCACCATGAAACTCCCGCCCAAGTCGATGTTCAGCTCGCGCGCGGCCCGCAGCAACATGCCGGGACGCGGCTTGCGCAATTCGGACGGGGGCTGTTCCTCGCCGGAATCGTAGCTGACCTCTACGCGGTCAATCGGCAGCGCGCCGCACAGGCGCGCATGGATCGCCTCGACAATTTCCTGTTTCAATGTTCCCCGGCCCACGTCGGGCTGGTTGGTGGCTACCACCAGGAGGAAGCCGGCCTGTTTGAGCCGGCGACACGCCGCCTCGACGCCAGGCAGAATCTCGACTTCCTCCAGCCGCGTGGGCGCGTACGGCTTGCCGTCGCGGAACAAGGCCCGGTTAAGGACCCCGTCGCGGTCGAGGAAGACGGCGAGGTGTTTGGCCCCCTCGCTTTCCACTCGGGCTGTCTTGCTTGACCCCTTCAATTTTCCTGACCACGAAAAACCCGTTACCGCGCGCTTTCCCACTTCGTGCGGTTGACCTTGAGCTTGGGATGCGAGACGAACAAATGCCACACCACCGCCTGAAACGCCTCCGCGTGCGGCGTGACATGCTCGGGGTTGACCGTGGGAATGATCACACACGCCGTGGCTTGGCGCGCCGTGTAACCGCCGTCACGCCCCACGATGCCCAGGACCGAGGCGCCCACTTGCCGGGCCAGTTCAATCGCGTGGACCAGGTTCGGGCTTACATTTTTCTCCAGATTCCCGCCGCCGACCGAGAACACCAGCAGCGCATCCTGGCGATTGAGCCGGCTGCCCTTGAGCCACTCGGCGAGCACGGTGGCCCAGCCTTCGTCATTGGTGCGCGCGGTCAGCTCGGAGACGTTGTCGGTCGGCGCGTAACATTCGAAGCCGCAGATCTTGCGGAAATCGTTGACCGCGTGCGAGGCATTGGCGGCGCTGCCGCCGACGCCGAGGATGAACAGCCGCCCGCCCCGATCCCGCACCCGCGCCAGTTCATCGATCATCTTTTCCAGGTCGGCGGCAGGGAGACCGGCAGCCACTTGCCGGGTTTCTTCCAGATATTGCTCGACAAAACTCATGCTTCTTTCGCCAGATGAAACAGCGAGGGAGCGGGGATTAAAAGCGCCAAATTGCTAACGAGTCCACAGGATGCACCACACTTCGGTGGTGCATTCCATCTCCCCTTTCCAAGGGCAGAGGGACAAAGGGTGGGGGTGGCATCGAAGGGTTGCGCATGGATCTGGTCAACGAGGACGAGACTTTTCCCCCTCTCCCCAACCCTTATAGCCTTTCCAAAGTTATTCACCAGCGGCGAGGAGAGCCTTCGGAACCTCTCCCCGCAGCCGATGGTGAATAACTTTGCGTCGCGCATGGTGAAGCCCGTGAATAATTTCCCTTTTGGAG
>WNGH01024744.1_pt1 | contig 12272 bp, 14 predicted proteins | sample 5400631 | NCBI WGS metagenome assembly WNGH01 (sample SAMN13153373, study PRJNA577476) | soil metagenome | isolation source: 115 cm soil or saprolite under Garry oak tree replicate 1 | place: USA:California | collected 2016-06-15 | reverse complement strand
GCCGCCACCTCCGGGCGCCAGACGCAGGAGGAATTCGACAAGAACGTGGCGGCGGGGCGTGCGCTTCGCGAGGGCGACGAGAGCTACTACGGGCGCATGGTCCGCGGCAGCACCACCTCGCATCGCGACTGGCTCGCCGCCAACGAAGCGCGACAGAAGATGCGCTACCGGTGGGCTGAGTTCTTCAAGGAGTACGACCTGCTCCTCTGCCCCGCCGCGGCCTCGGCCGCCTTTCCTCACGATCACGCGGGCGAGCGGCACGAGCGCACCATCGAGGTCAACGGCCGGCGCCTCCCCACCACCGACCAGCTGTTCTGGGCGGGCTACTCGGGTATGGCGTATCTTCCCGGCACGGTGGCGCCGGCCGGCCAGAGCAGATCGGGGTTGCCCGTGGGCGTTCAGATCGTCGGCCCCCAGTACGGTGATCGCACCTGTATACAGCTGGCGAGGCTGCTCGAGCGCGAGTACCAGGGTTTCGTGCCCCCGCCCGCCTACGCATAAGGAGAGAGATTCGATGGAACAGCGCACGCTCGGCAAGAGCGACCTCCGCGTCTCGGCCATAGGGCTGGGGCTGATGTCCATGTCCGGCACCTATGGCAAGAGTGACGACGAACAATCCATCCGCGTGATCCACGCCGCTCTCGATCGCGGGGTGAATTTCCTGGATTCGTCCGACCTCTACGGCTGGGGGCACAACGAGGAGCTCGTCAAGCGCGCCCTCCATGGGCGGCGCAAGGGTGTGGTCCTCGCCACCAAGTTCGGTAATGTCCAGACTCCCGACGGCAAGGGGGCCTTCGTGGACGGGCGGCCGGCCTACGTCGCCCAGGCATGTGACGCGAGCCTCCTCCGTCTCGGCGTCGACGTGATCGACCTCTATTACCAGCACCGTGTCGACCCCAAGGTGCCCATCGAGGAAACGGTGGGGGCCATGGGGCGGCTCGTCGAGCGCGGGAAAGTCCGCTACCTGGGACTCTCCGAGGCGGCTCCGGACACGATCCGACGAGGCCACGCCGTGCACCGGATCACCGCCGTGCAGAGCGAGTACTCGCTGCTCTACCGGCAGCCGGCCGAGGACACCATCACCGCCTGCCGCGCCCTCGGCATCTCCTACGTCGCCTATTCGCCGCTCGGGCGCGGCCTCCTCTCCGCCTCCATCAAGGCCACCGCCGACATTCCCGAGGACGATCGCCGCCGGCAGCATCCCCGCTTCCAGGACGCCAACCTCGACCACAACGTGGCGCTGGTCCGTCAGGTGGCAGAGATGGCGGAGAAGAAAGGCTGCACGCCGTCGCAGCTCGCTTTGGCCTGGGTGCTCGCCCAGGGCGAGGACGTGGTGCCCATCCCCGGCACCAAGCGCCTCGAGTATCTGGAGGAGAACCTGGGCGCCCTCGCCGTGACCCTGACCCCTGATGTTCCCCGAGCTGTCCGAACGGTGGGACCTCGTGCCCATCGATGTGCGTCCCACCACGCGCGACGGCAAGCCGGTGCCGGGCATCATCGTCGCCGACCTCACCAATCCGGATCGCAATGCCTACCGGCAGCACTTCAAGGGCGCCGACGCCATCATTCACTGCGGCTTCGTGAGCGCGCCCAATCTCGACGCCACCACCTGGCAGGAGAACACCGACGCCAAGTTCTGGGCGGAGCACAAGAACATCGCCCTCGCCTACAACGTGCACCGGACGGCCCTCGAGGAAGGCGTCCGCCGCGTGGTGGTGTGCAGCTCCAACCACGCCGCCGACTACTACGAGCGGCTCATCTGGGCGGGCAAGATGGAGATGGTCACGCCCGACATGCCACCCCGGTCGGACAACTGGTACGGGTGGGCCAAGGCCGCCTACGAGCTCCTGGGTTTCGTCTTCGCCACGGGCAAGGTGGATGGCAAGAAGCAAGAAGTGGTCGAGTGGCGCATCGGCGGGCCGCGCGACGACGCCGACCTCGGCCAGATCAAGCCAGGCGACCTCAAGGTGATGCACCGGGGTCTCGGCGCCTATTTCTCCAAGCGCGACCAGGTGCAGGAGGCCATCCGCATGGTCGAGGCGGAGAACATCGCCGACGAGCACGGCGTGCCCTTCCTCATCGTCTACGGGATCAGCGGCAACACGCATCGCTTCTGGAGTCTCGCCAACGCGCGCGCGAAGATCGGCTACGAGCCCGAGGACGACAGCCAGGTCAACTTCGCCGACAAGATCGCCGCCATCGCCCGCGCGGCCAAGCGCTAGCCGCCGTCCACCGGAGGGTCCAATGTCGAGCCCGAGCCACCGTGATCTGATTCTCGACCAGTTCAGTCGGCAGGCCGTCCCGTTCTCGACGGCCCCCGGCATCAAGGACGAGCAGGCGCTGCGCCTCATCGTGGAAGCGACCGGCGCGGGACCGGGGGACACCGTGCTCGACGTCGCGTGCGGCGGGGGCATCGTGGTGTGCGCCTTCGCGCGGGTCGTCAAGCACGCGACGGGCATCGATCTCACGCCCGCCATGCTCGATCGGGCGCGGGCTTACGCGGCCGAGCAGGAGCTCACCAACGTGAGCTGGAAGCAGGGCGACGTCCTGCCGCTGCCGTATCCCGACGGCACCTTCTCCCTCGTGACCTCGCGCTTCGCCTTCCACCACTTCCTCGATCCCAAAGCCGTCCTGGCCGAGATGAAGCGCGTCTGCGCGCCGGGGGGCAGGGTGGCCGTCATCGACAGCGAGGCCTCGCCCGATCCCGCCAAGGCCGCCGAGTTCAACCGCATGGAGAAGCTGCGCGATCCCTCGCATGTGCGCGCCATGCCGCTCGCGGAGCTCACCGGCCTGTTCGGCGCGGCCGGCCTGCCCGCGCCCCGCCGGAACGGCTATCGCCTCGAGGGGGAGCTGGAGAGCCTGCTCGGGCGCTCCTTCCCGCTGCCGGGCGACGCGGACAAGATCCGCGAGATCTTCGCCGCCTCGCTTGGCGACGATCGCCTGGGCATCCCCATGTCGCGCGACGGCGAGCGCATCCGCTACGCCTATCCCGTGGCGGTGCTCGTGGCCGACAAGCCAGTTGCGTAGTGCGAAGGAGATGACGGTGGCACGGTCCGCGCTCGCGGGCATCGTGATGCTCGCCCTGTTCATCGTGCCGCTCGCGGCCGATGCGCGATGCCAAGGGGGATCTGAAGGCGGTGGAGGCTGCTGCGAGGAGTCTCGAGGCAGAGAAGGTCGACCTGATCTATTCGGTGACGACCTCGGTCACGCTCGCGGCCAAGCGGGCCACAAAGCGCGTCCCCATCGTGTTCTTCGCGTCGACTGATCCAGTGGCCCTCGGCTTTATCGAGACCTTCCGGAAGCCCGGCGGGAGACTTACGGGCATCCACAGCCAGTTCACGGACCTCACGGCGAAGCGCCTCGAGCTTCTGAAGGAGATGGTTCCAAGTCTCCGCCGGGTGGTGACGTTCTACAGCCCCGACAACCCCGCCGCTCAGCAGTCCATCAAGATTGCGCGCGATGCAGCCAGCCGGCTCAAGGTAGGGCTCATCGAGCGGCGAGTCACCTCGGTCGACGAGTTGCGGGCGGGTCTGCGCGCGCTCCGCCCCGGGGAGGCCGATGCCTTTTTCTACGTGTCGGACGCGATGGTCAGTAGCCAGGCGGAGCTGATCATCGAGACGGCGAGGGCGAAGAGGCTGCCGACCATGCTCCAGGACCACGGGAGCGTCGCCAAGGGGGCACTGGCGAGCTACGGCGTGAGCTTCTACACCGTCGGCCGGCTCTCGGCCAAGCAGGTCCAGCGCATTCTCTTGGGCGCCGACCCCCGAGATCTGCCGGTTGAGCAGCTCGACAGACTCTACTTCGTCATCAACCTCAAGACCGCCAAGTTCCTTGGCCTTACCATCCCCCAATCTGTGCTGGCGCGGGCGGATGAGGTCATTGAGTGACGAGCGCGTGAAGAGCAGAGAATGACTCGTTTCCATCTGGCGCAGGCGAACATTGAGCGAATTCGAGCGCCGCTCGAAGGCCCGATCATGGCGGGCTTCCGCTCCCAGCTGGACCCCATCAATGCGCTGGCCGACCGCAGTCCAGGGTTCGTGTGGCGACTCCAGACCGAAGACGGCAATGCCATGGCAATCCGACCGTTCGCCGACGAGCGCATGGCCATCAACATGTCCGTGTGGGGAACCCTCGAAGCGCTCCAGCAGTTCGTTTACCGGAGCACACACGTTGGGCCACTTCGCGATCGGAAGCAGTGGTTCGAACCGATCGAGGGCCCGATCCTCGTCCTGTGGTGGATCCCTTCCGGACACGTCCCTACAGTCGCCGAAGCCCTGGATCGCCTCGAGCATCTGAAGCAACATGGGCCGTCACCTGACGCCTTCACATTCAGAATCCCGTTTCCACCCCCGGACGGACAGTCGGGGGATGTCGCGGGTCTGGATGCGGAATTCTGCGACTGGGCCAGGCCGAATCGCACCACAACCCTGATGCCGACAGCCATGCTACGCTGTCGGCCCATGCGTGATCAGAGACGCCATGCAGTTCAGCCGAATTCTAGTTAGAAAGCAGCGGTGATGCGGAAGAAGATCAAGCAGGGTCAGAAAGTTTCGGTAGGCTTCAAGCCGCACGAGCGGACGTTGGTACTCGAGCACACGTTTGCCGGGCCGGAGTTGACAAGGGCACTCCGCAGGGCGCAGCTCGTCGAGGGGCGGCATGTCGTCCGGTATACACTCGACGATCTCGATGAGTTGCTGGGATTTGTGGCGGCGGAGGCGAATCACTCAACGGACAAGGAGATTCGGAAAAAACTCGACACTCTCCACGCGCGGCTTAGCCGCGAGATGGAGTCCTACGATGACGGCCTGTGGCAACAGGCTTTCTAACCCCGCGCCAGAGCGGGCCGCTGGCTCGTCTTCGCTCGCCGCGGTCCGCTCAGCTCGAACGTTGGACCGTCAACGCCGTTGATAACGGCGAGGGATCCATAAGGTCGGCCATGTCTGGCTGCGCGCCGTGTCCCCCCCGCGGCGGAGGGCGAGATGATTAAGCTCACGATCCCTGGTTTTGGACCCCTGGAAATAAGTCGGATCGTGACCGACTATACCGGCACGCACTCCTTCAAAGGGGTTGTGAGGAGGAGTGTCAGAACCCGCCTCGCACGACTTGCTAGGCTCGTCGAGGTCCACGTTCTCACCGTGGACACGTTCGGTACCGCACGCCGCGAACTTGCGCGACTGCCCGTCGAGCTGCACTTTCTGAACAACGATCGACGTCACGACAAGGAGAAGCAACGGTTCGTCCTGAAATATGGGCCGAAGCATGTGGCGGCGTTCGGTAATGGAACTATAGATCGGCTGCTGCTGAAAACTGTGCGCGATGCACGAGGTCTCGCAGTGGCTGTCGACAACGGCGAAGGGTGTGCACTCGACGCGATTCTCAACGCCAATGTTCTCGTCCATGGCTCTGAGCAGGCTTTGGATCTACTTCTTGAGCCGAACAGCTGTAAAGCAACCCTTCGTTTCTGATGCTCCGCGATACCGCACAAGGGCGGGTCGGACGCAAGGACGGTTCGGCGCACATCTTTCCACCGGCGGCCCAACTTCGCGGTGCACCGGACCGGGGCGCTCGCATTGCTAGCGCTCCGACCGGTGACCGCGAGCGTTAAGCCGGCCATGCCCGTCAATCGCATAACGATTCTTCATGACTCGTTCGGCAAGCGATCGGATCTGAGGAAAGACTGGGGCTTCGCTGCGCTGCTCGAGTTTGGCGGCAAGCGCATCTTGTTCGACACGGGCAACAACGCACGAACGTTTGCCGAGAACACCGAAACCCTCGGCATCGACTTGCGGAAGCTCGACTTCGTGGCGATCTCGCATCGGCATGGCGACCACACGAGCGGGCTCAATCATCTGCTCAAGCTCAATCCCGGCGTCAAGGTCTATACGCCCGACGAGACGTATGGAGTTTTTGGTTCCAGCCTTCCGGGCGTCTTCTATCCCCGCTGCCATACGTTGCCCGCGTACATGCAGTACTACGATGGCCAGCCGCCCGAAGCCATTCGCCATGGGACGCCGTGGCCCGAGGCGCAATTTGTCTGGATCAAGGAGACGACCGAGGTCAGCGCCGATGTTTGGCTGGTCTCTGTCGTGTCGGATGTCCCGGGCACGCGTGAAATGCGCGAGCTCTCCCTGGCGTTGCGAACACCCCATGGACTGGTCATCGTCGCCGGCTGCTCTCATCCTGGCATCGACAAGATCCTCGCGGCCTCGCGCGCAATCGAGGACCGGGTGCACTGCATATTCGGCGGCCTTCACCTCGTGCTCACGAAGGAGCCGGAGATCCGGCGCATCGCGAAGGCCCTGCGCGAGGAATGGCGCGTGGAACGAATCGCTCCCGGCCACTGCGCGGGGGAGCCGGGATTTCTTGCGCTAGGCGAGAATTTTGGTGACAAGTATGTGTACGCTGGACTGGGGGACTCGGTTGAGCTTTCCTGGCCGCAAAGAGGGACCTTGCCTAACCGCGCCTTGCATCCGACGCAAAAGACGCGCGACTGAATGCGAACGTTGGGCGACAATCAGTTCGGGATCGAACGCGGAGGTGTAATGAGCGACAGTCAACCGGCCCTAGCATGCGATCTCGGTGCGCTGAGCGGCGAGGAGCGGACTCGGCGAGCGACCGTGGCGACTCGTGTCTCGGCTCGGTTTCGAGAAGTCCGAGAGACCTCGGACGGGTATGCCGCGCGACTCGACGCGGAGGCTCAACTCATTCAGGACGCTCTCGACTGGATTCTTCTGGAGCGTCGCTGCTGTCCATTCCTCCGTCTCGAGCTAAGCTTCGAGCCTTCCCCTGGTCCTGTTTGGCTCAGGCTCGGCGGGGGTGCTGGCGTCAAGGAGTTTCTTGCTGCAGCCGGCCTCAAAGCGTTCTCTTCTCGAGAGACCGCATGAGGCTTGCGATCACCATTGTCTGTGGTCATTTCCCCCAACTTCGCGATCGAGCGACCCGCTGGCTCGCCTTCGCTCGCCGCGGCCGCTCACCGCAACGTTAGGTGGCAGAGACCCAGGGCCATGCTCCGGGTTGGCCTCATCTCCGATACGCACGGTCTCCTCCGGCCGGAGGCCACGGCGTTCCTTCACGGTTGCCACCATATCGTTCACGGTGGCGACATCGGCCACGCGGGCATCCTCGAAGAACTTGGCGCTCTCGCTCCGGTCACGGCAGTACGCGGAAACAACGACGTCGGCGCCTGGGCTGAGCGTATTCACGAGACAGAGTTGGTCACCGTCGGAGGCGTCTGCCTGTTCGCCATACACGACCTTCAGCAACTCAACATTGAGCCATCCGCCTCTGATGTTCGGGTCGTCGTCTCAGGCCACTCGCACAAGCCGCTGGTCACGCAGCGTCAAGGTGTCCTGTTCGTCAACCCAGGCAGCGCGGGCCCACGCCGGTTCAAGCTCCCTATCTCGGTCGCCGAGCTCATCATCGCAAGCAACGGCTCGGTCTCGGCTCGCACAATCGAGCTCAAGGTCCACAATGCCACCTAGCCTTTCCATCGCGCGGACAGGCGACGGGCGTAGCCCGTCGCCTGCCGCTCATGTCAAACGTTCGACGGGCAAGAGGAGAGAGCGGAGCATGGCGGCGAATCGGGGGTGGTTAGTGTGCTTCCAGCTCCTTGCGATCGTGTCGGCGCTGGCGACCGCACCACTTCCCGTAGGCGCGCAGCCCGCTGCGGGAAAGGTGCCGCGCGTCGGACTACTCGGGGTCACCTCCGCTGCCGGCTACGCGCGGCAAGTCGAGGCGATGCGGCAAGGATTCCGCGACGTGGGCTACGTTGAGGGCCAGAATATTGTCATCGAATACCGGTGGGCGGAGGGCCGGTATGATCGGCTGCCTGCTCTCGCCGCTGAGCTGATCCGTCTCCAGCCGGACGTGATCGTTACGAGCGGACCGGGGATCCGCGTCCTCAAGGAGGCGACAACGACGATCCCCATCGTCATGGCGGCCAGCGCCGATGCGGTGGCCGACGGAGTCGTCGACAGCATCGCGCGGCCCGGTGGGAACATCACGGGATCGACCTTTTTCGGTCCGGAGCTCTCGGCTAAGCGGCTGGAGATACTCAAAGGTGCTGTGCCTCGCCTTGCCAGAGTCGCGGTCCTGTTGAATCCGGAGAACAGGAACTATCGCGTGGACTTCGAGACCGTGAAGAAGGTGGCCGCGGCTTTGAATGTTGAGCTTCTCGAGGCGCCGGCACGATCCCCTCGTGAGTTTGATGACGCCTTTGCCCTGATGGTCCGTCGCCGCGCAGATGGCCTCGTCGCACTGAGTGACTCGATGCTCGTCGCGAACATGCGACGTCTCGGGGAACTCTCCGCGGCGAACCGGCTGCCTGGCGCCGGGTCGGACGAATACGCCGGGGGCGGCGGGCTGCTGGCCTACGGCGTGAGCTTCCCTGAGCTCTGGCGGCGAGCGCCATACTTCGTGGACAAGATCCTCAAGGGGGGCACCCCGGCCACGATCCCGGTCGAGCAGGCCTCGAAATTCGCATTGATCTTCAACCTCAGGACCGCCAAGGCCATGGGACTGCCAATCCAGCAGTCGCTGCTTCTCCGAGCCGATCAAGTCATCGCTCCCAGCTGGACCCCATCAATGCCCTGGCCGACCGCAGTCCGGGGTTCGTGTGGCGACTCCAGACCGAAGACGGCAATGCCATGTCGATCCGACCGTTCGCCGACGAGCGCATGGCCATCAACATGTCCGTCTGGGAGTCCCTCGCCGCGCTCCAGCAGTTCGTCTACCAGAGCGCGCATGTCGGACCACTTCGCGACCGGAAGCAGTGGTTCGAGCCCAGTGAGGGGCCCATACTCGTCCTGTGGTGGATCCCTGCCGGGCACGTCCCAACAGTCGCCGAAGCGCAGGAGCGTCTCCAGCACCTCAAGGAACGCGGGCCGTCACCTGACGCCTTCACATTCAGACCGCCGTTTCCATCCCCGGATGGGAAGTCGGGTGATGTTGCAGGTCTGGATGCGGAGTTCTGCGAGTGGGCCACCTAACCACTGGCTCGCATTCGCTCGCCGCGGGCGTTAGCTTGCACAACCGGCCGCATGTCCGTACGGTCAGATGGCGCTATGAAGAACCTCAATGCAAGGGCATGGCTCGCCCTCGCCGTCCTCGTCGTTGTGATGGCTCTTCTGCTCTTCGTTCCCGCGGGGACCGTTCACTATTGGCAAGCATGGGTGTACTTGGGGATTTTCGCGGGCGCCTCGGCCCTCACTACGCTCTATCTCATCAGAAAGGACCCGGCGCTTCTTGAGCGCCGGATGAGCGGCGGTCCGATGGCGGAGAAACAACCAGCTCAGAAGATCATCATGCTGTGTACGTCGATCGGGTTCATAGCGCTTCTTGTCGTGCCGGCGCTGGACCGCCGCTTCGGGTGGTCCGCCGTAGCTCTCGGCGGGGTAGTGGCCGGAGATGTGCTCGTCGCGATTGGGTTTTATCTGATCTCCCTGGTGTATCGAGAGAACACGTTCACGTCGGCGACCATCGACCTCGCCGAGAATCAGAAGGTCATTTCAACCGGACCATACGCGCTCGTTCGCCATCCGATGTACGTGAGTGCGTCGGTGTACCTTCTTGGCACGCCGCTCGCGCTTGGCTCGTACTGGGGGCTTGTCCCGATCGCCGCGATGATGCCATTTCTCATATGGCGGCTCCTCGCCGAGGAACGCTTCCTCGCCAGGAATCTACCGGGATATGACGAATACCAGAAACGGGTCCGGCATCGTCTTGTGCCATTCGTGTGGTAGTCGAGGCGGTTGCCCTGAGGCGGGCAACCTAAACAAAGGTTGCAGCGGCGCGCGCCGCTGACCCGTACCGTTATTTCCGGAGGCGTGATGTCAGGATGGCTAACAAGGCAGACTCAGCGGGCGTGTGGCGCCGCTGATCGCCAACGCTGTGCCCCACGATAAGGCTCCTTCCACACGCTCCGCGGCGTCAACGGCGGCCGGATACGACCTCGTCGCCGCCGAATACGCCAGGCGCATTTATGGCGAGCTCGAAGCCAAGCCGTTCGATCGGGCGTTTCTCGATCGGCTCGCGCAAGCCATGCCAGCCGGCGAGGTTCTGGACCTGGGCTGTGGCCCGGGTCACATTGGAAGATATTTGCACGAGCGAGGCATTCCGACCCGTGGACTCGACATTTCCGACGAGATGGTCCGCCTGGCCCGGGAATTGAACCCCAGCATCGAATTCCTGCAAGGCGACATGCGCGAACTGCCGTTCCCGGATGAGTTCTTCGCTGGAGTAGCCGCCTTCTACTCGATCATTCACCTCGAGCCCGCAGAACTGGAACCCGTGTTCACGGAACTACGGCGAGTACTCAGACCCGGTGGGCTCCTTGCCTTGGCATTTCATATTGGCAACGAAGTCCGACACGTCGATGAGTTGTGGGGAATCAAGACGAGCTTGGACTTTGTCTTTCTCGAGCCGAGCGAGGTCGCGGGCGCTTTGCGCTCCACCGACTTCGAGGTCATCGAGTCGTCCCAACGTGCCCCCTACGATCCGGCCGTGGAAGCCCAAACTGATCGGTGCTATATGGTGGCGAGGCGTCCAAGCATCGAGAGTGCGAGTGGGGGGCCCCTCGATGAGCGGTAGCGGTTACGCGAACCGTCTGAGATGCTTGGCCGAGGGACTCCGAGACGAAGCGGCCGGTCGGGAGGTCGAGGAGGATCTCGAACTGGCTGTGTGGAGGGAACAACCAAGGGGAGGAACGGCCATGATCATGCGGATCACGTGGGGTTCAGGATATGGAGGACAAGGATACCGGGTTTGCCGTGAGTCTCTGGGAGAGCGCCGGGGAGATGCAGGCGTACGAGCAGGGCGATCTGTACAAGCAGGAGATCGCGCCCGCCCTGCAGCCCTTCTTCGTCGGCGATTACAAGACCTACCGGTGTGACGTCAAGTACATGCAATAGAGGAGCCGGGCATGGCGATCACGAATGTCGTCACGCAGCTGCGCACGACGAACCTGGGCCAATCGATCCGGTTCTACACGGAGAAGGTCGGGCTCACCCTCGAGTTCCAGTACGAGGACTTCTACGCGGGCATCCGGGCGGGCCAGCAGGTCTTCCACCTGAAGCTCGTCGATGAGCAGGACCCGTCCATCGAGTTCGTGGACAAGGGGGATCACTTCCACCTCTATTTCTGGACGGACGACGTCCAGGCCACCGCCGATGCGTTGAAGCGAAACGCAGTGCCGCTCGTGAATGACGTGCACGAGACACCGTGGGGCACGCGAGAACTCGCCATCAAGGACGACCAAGGCCACACCCTCTATTTCGGTCAACAGCCCTAGCGAGAGCCATGGAGGCTCTCGACCTGCTCGCCGAAGCGTATGAGGCGTTCAACGCCCGGGACGTCGAGCGGGCATTGGCCACCATGCATCCCGAGGTGGACTGGCCGAACGGCATGGAGGGTGGATACGTGCGCGGCCACGCCGCGGTGCGGGATTACTGGACCCGGCAGTGGCGATTGATCGACCCGTACGTCGAGCCACGGCGCTTCACCATTGACGGCGACGGGCGCATTGTCGCCCATGTCCATCAGATCGTGCGGGACCTCTCGGGCGGCGTCGTCACGGACCAGATGGTCCAGCACGTGTACCTGATCGAGAATGGCGCGATCCGGCACATGGAGATCTGGAAATGAACGGGCGGGCGCTCCCCGGCGGGCTTTACTCCCCGCGGAAGACGGGCCGCCGCTTCTCCAGCATGGCGCGGCGGCCCTCGCTCGCGTCGGCGCTCTGGCGGGCGCGCCCGGTGGCCTCGTCGAGGTCGGCGTGCGTGATGCTCTCCCGCAGCGAGATCGCGCGCTGGATGGTCGCCTTGATCCCCGCCAAGGCCAGCGGGGCGTTGCGCGCAATGCCCTGCGCCAGCTGAGCGGTCGCCGCCTCCAGCTCCGCGGCGGGGACGACTTGATGCACCATGCCGATCTCGTGCGCCCGGCCCGCGTCGATGGGCTGGCCGGTGAAGAGCAGATGCCGCGTGTGCGCGGGGCCGATGATCTCGAGCAGCTTCTGCCCGAGCACGAAGGGGACGACGAGACCGATGCGCGCCAGCGGCATGCCGAAGCGCGCCACGTCTGCGGCCACGCGCAGGTCGCAGTGGAGAGCGAGCTCGCAGCCGCCCGCGATGGCGTCGCCGTGCACCATGGCGATGGTGGGGTGTCGCGAGCGCTCGACGCGGCCGAGCACCTCGATGACGCTGCTCTCGGGATCGGCTCCCTGGGCACCTCCCCGCGCCTCCATCTCCTTGAGATCCATGCCCGAGCAGAAGGCGGGC
>WNGH01009406.1_pt1 | contig 12273 bp, 15 predicted proteins | sample 5400631 | NCBI WGS metagenome assembly WNGH01 (sample SAMN13153373, study PRJNA577476) | soil metagenome | isolation source: 115 cm soil or saprolite under Garry oak tree replicate 1 | place: USA:California | collected 2016-06-15 | reverse complement strand
CGGAAGAGCGGCGTTGCGTCCGCCTCGCGCACGAAGTACCCGCCCGTCGAGCCCTGGCGTACGACGACGAGCCCGCGATGCTCGAGCGTGCGCAGCGCCTCGCGAACGGCGACGCGACTCGCGCGGAACTGGCGAACGAGCTGGCGCTCGGGCGGCAGCTTGTCGCCCTGCCGCAGCCGCCCGTCGTAAATCGCGCGCTCGAGTTCCTCGACGATGGATTCGTAGACGCGCGGGGCCCGGGCGGCGGCGACCATAAGCGTGCTCGTGACTCTCGGCCGAAAGCGGGGCGAAGTCAAGCGTCACGCGGCCCGCGCCGGGCCCGCGAGCGTCACGAGCGTGACTCGAGTGTTCGCACGCTGTCACTCGTCCATGCATCGCGTGCCGCCAACCACCCCGAAATCCGCAAAAAGCGCGACTGGCTCGCCGGTTGCACGCGTCGCAGCCGTCGGTCGTGTCTATCGCATGCAGGTAAGCGTCGACGACGAAAGAGGAGGGCGAACATGGGTCGTCTGGTCAGCCTTGGAGTGATCCTCCCCGCGCTGTTGCTCACGGTCAGCGGGTGCGCGACCAAGGACTGGGTGAATGAGCTGCTGGGCAAGAAGGAAGCCCAGATCGACAACCGCTTCCGCACGGTGGACGCCGCCGTCGGGGAAGCGAGCTCGGGCGCGCGCCAGGCGGGCACGCGGGCCGACGCGGCGCAGGGCCGCGCGGACGCGGCGTTCGGCCGTGCCGACGACGTCGATCAGCGGCTCTCGCGGCTCTGGTCCAACCGTCACAAGCGCAACGTGGTCGAGACGATCAACGTGCAGTTCGCGTTCGATCGCTGGGAGCTGTCCGACGGGGCGCAGACCGCGCTGCTCACCGTCGTCAAGGAGCTGAAGGAGAACCCCGCGCTCACGGTGGACCTGGAGGGCTACACCGATCCGGTGGGTACGCGCGGCTACAACATCGGGCTCAGCCAGAGGCGGGTCGAGGCGGTCCGCCGTTACCTGATCCAGAGCGGCGCCGAGCTGCCGCGCATCACCGCCATCGGGCTCGGCCAGGTGAACGGCCCGGGTCGCGACGAGGAGCACAGCAAGCAGCGCCGGGTGACCGTGCGTCTGATGACACCGATCGATTAGATAGATGGGGGGCCACGAAATGGCCCCCCCATCCTATTAAAACGAGGGGAGCTACGCCCCCCTCGGACTCCCCCGGCCAACGCTCGTGGCGCCCCGGGAAACCCGTGGCGCCCCTCGATAACCGGCGCTCGGAGCGCCCGCTCCTCGAAAAGAACGAGGGGCGGAGACCCGCGGGTGCGCACCGCGGATCTCCGCCCCCGCCCGTTGCCGCCGGCGCTAGGCCAGACGCGGCAAGAGAACAGTGACCGCCATCGCCCACGCGTCGGACATCAAGAGCAGCTGGAGGTGGCGGGTGGCGACGACGCGACCGTCGTGCCGCACCGCCGCGATCATCGGATCATCGGACGTGAGGATCGCCCGCCACGTCGAGAACCATTCACGCGCGTCGCGCGGTCCGCGCCAGAGCGGCAGCCAGAGCTGACGTCCCAGGTGCGGATGCCGTGCGTGCAGGTGGCAGCCGAGGCGGAGCAGGATGAAGGCGCCGCGAGCCATGTTCGCGGCGGCCACCGCCGCCACCGCCAGAGCCGTGATCCGGATGATCCATTCGACCATGCCAGCTCTACTACGCAAACTCGGGGCCAGTGCCCCGGAAATCTCGTAACTGACCGAATTCGTATGTGTTTCCGGTAATCCGCGCCGCTCGATCCAAGCCGCCATGGCCGCTCTCTGACCAGCCCGCATGGCGCGAAGCTCACCAAGATGTTTCGAGTACACTAGGCACCGCCGCGAGGAGGAGCGCCCCATGGCGACGACCGGTGTTGCGGAGGTCTTCGACCTCCACGCCCTCAAGGAGTTCGCCCCCGACAAGCGCGTGCGCAAGATGCTATTCAAGACGGACCAGCTCTGGTCCGAGATCGCCTGCTACGAGCCGGGCCAGTCCACGGTGATGCACAAGCACCCGCGCGAAGAGGAAGCGATCTTCGTCCTCGAGGGCACGGCGACGATGTCCGTGGGCGGCGAGGAGGTCGTCGCGTCCGCCGGCACGCTCGTGAAGTTCGGCCATGACGTGCTCCATGACGTGCGGAACCTGGGACGCGAGCGGTGCGTGATCATGTTCGTCAAGGTGAACCCGAAGATCGTGAGTCATGGGTAACGTCGAGCGCTGCGACCGGACGCTCCCGCTCAACGAGATGATGTACTACGTGCGCCGGGACGCTGCGACCCGCGCGCGCGTGCTCACCGACCTCGAAGGCCTGGCGACGGAGTTCGGGCTGAGCCGAAGCGAGTACGAGGCCCTCCGCGACAAGGACGTGCGGCGGCTCATGGATCTCGGCGTCCACCAGTATTACGTGCCGCAGATCCTCCGTCTGCACTTCGGGGTCAGGCAGAACAGCAACGCGAGCGCCGTGCTCGAGTGCTACGCGCGCGCCTTCCCGGAATCGACGCCGGCCCGGAGACCGTAGGGGATGGGGGAGCTCGTGGCGGCGATGGCCATGACGCACTCGCCCGGCCTGACCGGCTGGTTCGACAGTGCGCCGCTGGAGCATCAGCAGCTGGCGCTCGCCGCCACGGCGGAGATGCGGCGGCGTCTCGCGGCGGCGCGTCCCGACGTGGTGGTGATGTTCAGCAACGACCACCTGCTGAACTGGCCGATCAACAACGTCCCCGAATACACCGTCGGGATCGGCGAGACGCACGTGGGCCCCGCCGACTGGTTCGACGACTGGCTCGGCATGGAGCAGTATCGTGTGCCCGGTCACCCGGACCTCGCGCGCTTCATCGTCAACGAGGGCGCGCGCCGTCGGCTCATGCTGGCCTATCTCCGCACGATGCAGTTCGACGACGGGATCTCGGTCCCCACGCACTACCTCAACCCGGACGCGCGCTTCCGGCTCGTACCGGTGACGATGAACTGCACGGTGCCGCCGATCCCGACGCCCGCGCGCGCCTACGAGGTCGGCGTGGTCCTTCGCGAGGTGATCCGCGCCTACCCTGGATCCGAGCGCGTCGCCGTGGTCGCCACCGGCGGTCTCTCGCACGAGCCCGGGGGGCCGCGCTACTTCTGGGTGGACGAGGAGTTCGACCGGTGGTTTCTGGATCTCCTCAAGGCCGGCGATCACGCGCGGCTGCTCGACGAGTGCACGCTCGAGCGCATGGAGGCGGCGGGGTCGGGCGGCACCGCGGAGCTGATCGCCTGGATCCTCGTCCTCGCGATGACACGGGGGCCCGCCGACGTGCTCGCCTACATGCCGGCCGTCGCCTGGCGCTCCGGCACGGGGATGGTCGTCTGGAGCGAGGTCACGCCGTGACGTCGGGCTCGGCGGCGTGGGGCGCGGCCCTGCTGCGCCTGATCCTCGGCGTGATCTTCGTGATGCACGGGTACTACGCGCTGGCCGTGCTCGGTCCGGGGACGGCGGCGGGTTACGTCGTCCGCATGGGCTACCCCGCCTTCCTCGCGGACGCGCTCGCGTGGTACCTGATCCTCGTGCACGGCCTCGGCGGCCTGCTGATCATCGTCGGGCTTTGGACACGCGTGATCGCGCTGTTACAGGTTCCGATCATGGCGTCGGCGCTCTTCCTCCTGCACCTGGCGCAGGGTTTCTTCATACGCGCGACCCTCATCGACTCCCCCGCCGGACCACGGCCGACCGCCGGCGGTTACGAGTACGAGCTGCTGGTGCTGGTCGCGACGCTCGCGCTCGCCCTGCTCGGCCCGGGGGCCTCCTCGATAGACGAGCGACGCGCGAGACCGAAGCTGGAGATTCCCTGACATGGCGACGACGCACCAGCTCGACGCGGGGACCGTCCATTACGAGTGGAACAACGCCCTCGCCCCGCGCCTCGTCATCGAGCCCGGCGACACGGTCGTCTTCGACACGCGCGACGCGGCGGACGGCTACTACAAGCGAGGTTCCACCCATGCCGACGTCCTCGGCCGCGGGCCCTTCCGCGGCCATCCCCTCACCGGCCCGGTCCGCGTGCGGGGCGCCGAGCCCGGCGACGCGCTCGTCGTGGAGGTGCTGGAGGTGCGACCCGCGGCGGATTTCGGCTGGACGGCGATCCGTCCCGGGCGCGGGCTCCTGCCCGAGGCGGACTTCGGCAAGCCCCATCTGACCATCTGGGACCTCACCGACTGCGTCCACGCGCGCGCGGGACGCGGGATCAGGGTGCCGCTGGCGCCCTTCCCCGGCGTCATGGGCACGGCGCTGCCCGAGCCCGGCGGCCACAGCACGATGCCGCCACGGCGGAACGGCGGCAACATGGACATCCGGCAGCTCACCGCGGGCAGCACGCTCCATCTGCCGGTGTCGGTCGAGGGGGCGCTGTTCAGCGTCGGCGACGGTCACGGCGCGCAGGGCGACGGCGAGGTGTGCGTGACCGCGGTCGAGATGCAGGCGCGCGTGACATTGCGCTTCGGCCTCGAGCGCCGCCCCGTGCCCGAGCCGCAGTTCCGCGTGCCCGGGCCGCTCCTGCCCGGGGACCGGGGACCGTGGTTCGTGACGACGGCGCACGGCCCCGACCTCTTCGCGTCGTCGCAGCAGGCCGTGCGCTACATGATCGAGCACCTCGTGGCCGAGCGCGGTCTCTCGCGCGAGGAGGCCTACATCGTCTGCTCGGTGGCCGTCGATCTGAAGATCAGCGAGATCGTGGACGCGCCCAACTGGATCGTCTCCGCGTTCCTGCCCGAGTCGGTCTTCGCGTAGCGCGCATGGCCTCCCGTCCCGCCGCCGCCCCCGATCCCGTCGACCCGCTCGCCCCGCTTCGCGCGTGGCTCCGCGAGTGGCAGGCGCGCGTGCGCGCGGTGGACTTCGACGGCGGCCGCCGGATGTGCGCGCCCGAGCTCGTGGCCTTCGGGACCGTCGCCCCCATGGTGGAGGGGCTCGACCGCGTGATGGACGCCCAGTGGCACCGGGTCTGGGCCCACATCCGCGAATTCACCGTCCACGACGAGCGGGCCCGCGGCGCCGTCGCCGGCGACCAAGCCTGGATCGCGACGACGTGGGACTCGCTCGGCGTGCGGCAGGACGGCTCGACGTTCCGGCGTCCCGGCCGGCTCACGATCGCATTCGTTCGCCGCGACGGCCGGTGGCTCGCCGCCCACACACACTTTTCGCTCACCCCTCATGAAGGGGGCCCAGACATGGCCCCCAAACCCCCAACGCTCGAGCCGCCCCGGCACAGCCGTGGCGGCTCTCGTTAACCCAGCAGGCACAAAGGAGAGCGCCATGCACGTCGGCGTCTGCATCTTCGCCACCGAGTACGCGATCCGGATCGACGAGCTTGCCCGCGAGGCCGAGGCCCGGGGCTTCGAGTCGCTCTGGGTCCCCGAGCACACGCACATCCCGGCCAGCCGGCGGAGTCCGTTCGCCGGCGGTCAGCCGCTGCCCGAGGAGTACAAGCACACGCTCGATCCGTTCGTCTCGCTGATGGCCGCCGCGGCGGTGACCAAGAAGCTGCGGGTCGGCACCGGCATCTGCCTGATCATCGAGCGCGACACGATCACGACCGCGAAGTCGGTCGCGAGCCTCGACCTGCTCTCGAACGGCCGTTTCGAGTTCGGCATCGGCGGCGGGTGGAACGCCGAGGAGATGGAGCACCACGGCACGATCTTCAAGTCGCGCTTCCAGCGGCTGCGCGAGCAGGTGCTGGCGATGAAAGAGCTCTGGACCAAGGACGTCGCCGAGTATCGCGGCGACTTCGTCGCCTTCGAGCCGAGCTGGGCGTGGCCCAAGCCGGCCCAGAAACCGCACCCGCCCGTGCTGCTGGGCGGCGAGAGCAGCTACACCCTGCAGCGCGTGGTGGATTTCTGCGACGGCTGGTTCCCGCGCGCGCGCAACGCCGATCGCATCCTCGCCGGACTCGCCGAGCTGAAGGAGCGCGCGGCCAAGGCCGGCCGCGACATGAGGACGATCTCGACGTCGGTCTTCGGCGCCGCGCCCGACGGGGCGACGCTCGACAAGTGGGCCGCCGCCGGCATCACCCGCGCCATCCTGAGGTTGCCGCCCGAGGGTCGCGACAAGGTCCTGCCGTTGCTCGACACGTGGCAGAAGCTGGTCCGCTGACGGATCCCCTGGCCGGAGCACCCGCGTGGGCACGCGCGCTGCTGCGCGACGCGCGCGTCGCGCGGCTGGGGACGGCCGACCGCGGCGGCCGTCCCCACGTCGTCCCCGTCTGCTACGCGCTCGATAATTTCCGGATATGGTCCGCCGTGGACGACAAGCCAAAACGCACCACCCGCTTGCGGAGACTCGCCAATATCGTCGACAATCCTCTGATAACCCTTCTCGTGGACGAGTGGAGCGAGGAGTGGAGCCGGCTCCGGTGGGTGCGCGTGGACGGCCGAGGCGAGATCGTCGAGGGCGCGGACGCGGAGCGTGGCATCGCGCTCCTGCGCGACAAGTACCCGCAGTACCGGGCGATGGGGCTCGGCGACCGAACGACTCCGCTCATCCGTATCACCGTCGGACGACTCGTGTCGTGGGCGGCCGTTTGAGATACTCTGGGCAGCGACGCGGTCAGGGGGCAGGGGCCAACAATGGCCGGACGAAGCGGAGTGATAAGGGGTCTAACCCCTTGTCGTACAAGGACATTCCGAAATTCACTGGCCGGCGCCTCTGGCGTTCCCGGCTGGTCTCGGTAGCGGGGCTCATGTCGCGGCCGATCGATCTGGCGCGCGCCTACGAAGATCTGGTGAAGATCGGCATCGCGCTCACGAGCGAGCGCGACCTGGGCACGCTGCTCGAGCGCATTCTCACCGAGGCGCGCCGCTTCACGCACGCCGACGCGGGCACGCTCTTCCTCCGCGAGGCCGACCAGCTGGTCTTCGCGATCGTGCAGAACGAGACGATGGTGCGGGACATGGGCGAGGACCAGATGAAGGCGGTGCTCCAGGCGCAGCCGCTGCCGCTCAACGAGCTGAGCCTCGCCGGCTACGTGGCCATGACGGGCGACATCCTGAACCTCCACGACTCCTACAGCGTGCCGCCCGACCGCCCGTACGCGCACAACCGGTCCGTGGACGCGCGCACGAGCTATCGCACCGAGTCCATCCTCGTCGTGCCGCTCCAGGACATGTCGGGAAAGATCCTCGGCGTGCTCGAGCTCATCAACGCGCTCGACGGGCAGGGACGCGTCGTCCCCTTCGATCCGCAGTTCGAGGGTCTCATCCGCTCGCTCGCCGCGCAGGCCGCGGTGGCCATCCGGAACGCGCGGCTCGAGGACCTGTCGCTCAAGGACAGCCTCACCGACGTCTACAACCGCCGCTACTTCATGGCGCGGCTCGAGGAGGAGACGCGGCGGCAGCCGCGCTTCGCCGAGCCCGTGGCGCTCGTCCTGATGGACCTCGATCACTTCAAGTCCATCAACGACCAGCACGGCCACCCGGCGGGTGACGAGGCGCTCAAGGAAGTCGCGCGCCTGCTTCTGAAGCACTCTCGGGATTTCACCGTCGTCACCCGCTACGGCGGCGACGAGTTCGCCGTGCTGCTGGTGAACACGACGAAGACGGGCGCGCTCAACTACGCCGAGCGCATCCGCGCGCTCCTGGCCCAGCACGGGTTCAGCCACGGGGTGACGACGGCGAGCTTCGGGGTGGCCGTCATCTCCGAGGACGCGACGACGGCCAAGGAGCTGATCGCGGCGGCCGACCAGGCCCTCTACGAAGCCAAGCGCAAGGGCCGCAACCGCGTCGCCGCCCGCTGAGCGCGGGCTCTCTCAGTCGACCTCTTCCCGCCAGAGTCCCAGGGCGCGGACCGCCGGCTCGTCGTTGAACTGAAAGAGGCACGCGGGCGCGACGGCGTCCGCGTTCGCGTGCGTGATCCAGTGCCAGGGCGGCGCGACAAATGTGTCGCCTCGCTCCCACGCGAGCTCGGTGTCGCCGACGCGGCTCGTCCCACGCCCCTCGATGACGTGGTAGACGGCGGACGTCGTGCGCCGCGCGCGCCGCGCCCGGCCGCCGGGCCGGAGCCACTGGCACTCGGCGCCCAGCGTGGCGAGCGGCGGCGCGCCGGTGCGCGGGTTCACGTAGCGGAACGCGACGTCGTCGCCGACCGGGGTCGTCGTCGCGAGCGCCGCGAGCGCGGCGCGCACGGTTCTCCACGGCCAGCGCACCTGGGGATACTCCGCGTCCTCGCCGAGGGGGCGCCGGGGCACGAGGCCGGCGACGGTGAACGCGTCCTGTGACGAGTCGGTGACCCGCCGCGGCGTCTCCGCGGAACGGACGGGCGACACCCAGCTCGCGTCGAAATGACGTACGAGCGGAATGTCGAGGCCGTCCAGCCACACGACGGGCGCAGCACCCTCGTGACCGTGGTCGTGCCAGCGCATCGGCGGCGTGATGATGAGGTCGCCCGGCTCCATCGCGCACTTGACCCCGTCCACGGTCGTGAAGCCGCCCCGGCCCTCGACGATCAGTCGCAGCGCCGCGGGCGTGTGATGGTGGCTCGGCGCGACCTCGCCCGGCAGGATGATCTGCAGGCCCGCGTAGAGCGTCGAGCTGATCGAGTACGTGCCCTTGAGCCCCGGATTCTCGAGCACGAGGACCCGCCGCTCCGCCTGCGCGATCGGCACGAGACGCCCGGCCTCGAGGAGGAGCGGCCGGAGCTCCTGCCAGCGCCAGCGGTGCGGCACCGCTGCCGTCACGCGCTCCGCGGGCAGGAGCGTGTGCAGCGCGGTCCACAGTGGGCCGACCGAGAGGGACTCCAGCGTCCGCGAGTACTCCACCGGCAGACCCTCGTCACGTGTCGACAGCGTCGTCATGCGGCCTCCCCCGCGCACTGCGGCTCGATGATACCCTGAGGCCCCATGCAGTTCGAGGTCGAGGTCTACCGGAGTGAGCTGGGCGAGTGGATCGCGACGGCCGTCGCCCACGCCGTCACGGCCACCGGCCGCACGGAGAACGAGGCGCTGGCGCGGCTGATGGACGCCCTCGCCGCGCACCTCAGGAAGACCCCCGGCTCCGCGTGAGCGGCGCAATCCTCGTCGCCCTCGTCGCGCTGCTGGCCGCGGCCGCGCCGGCGGTCGCCGGCGACTATGCCGGCCCGATCGTCGATGCCCATTCGCGAAGAAGTATCCCGACCGGGTCGTGCCCGGCGTACCGATCCCCGACCCCACGACCGCGGACGCCGCCGCGCGGCTCGATGCGGAGCTCAAGCGGAGCCGCGCGCACGTCGCGGGCGAGGTCCATGTACGCCAGGCGAGTCGGAAGGTCGACCGGGATCCGTCCGCGACGTCGTTTCTGGCGCTCCTGCGCGCGGCGGCGAGCCACGAGGCCGCGGTCGTGATCCACCAGGAGCTGGACGAGCGCGCCGCCGCGGCCCTCGAGCGCGCGCTCGCCGCCGAGACGAAGGCCATCGTCGTCCTCGCGCACGCGGGCGAGGCGCCGCCGGCGCTGGTCGAGGCGCTGCTGACACGGCGGGCGAACCTCCGCGTGGATCTCTCGGGGATGCACTTCCAGCGCACCCCGTCGCTCGCCACCGAGACCGGGCCGCTCGATCCCGCCTGGAAGGCGTTGATCGAAAAGATGCCCGACCGTTTCCTCATCGGCCTCGACGTCTGGGCGCCGCGGCTCTTCGAGCCGAAGCTGCTCGACCGGCTGATGGCGTGGACGCGGCGGATCCTCGGGGACCTGAGGCCCGACGTCGCCGAGCGCGTGGCGTGGAAGAACGCCGCGGCGCTCTACCGCCTCGAGTAGCGATGGCGTCCGGCAACCCCTTCGCCGAGGCGACGGTCTACGACGTGTTGGCGACCATCGCGGCGCGCCACGGCGCGCGAGAGTCGATCGTCTTCGGCGAGGAGCGGATCACCTTCGCCGACTTCCGCGCGCGCGTGGACGCCCTCGCCGCCGGCTGGGCATCGCTCGGCCTCGCCAAGGGCGACACCCTCGCGATCTGGCTCCCCAACCGCCCGGCCTGGTACGTCGCGCAGTACGCCGCCGCGCGCCTCGGCGTCGTCGTCGTCGCGCTGAACCCGCGCTATCGTACCCACGAGCTCTCGTACATCCTCGGCCAGTCCGGCGCGAACGCACTGCTGCTGACCGATCACCTCGGCGCGATCGACTACTTCGAGACGCTGCACGAGGTCGTGCCGGAGCTCGCCGGCGCGGCGCCCGGCGAGCTCGCGAGCACGACGCTGCCCATGCTCCGTTGGGTCATCGTGGACGCGGAGGATCCGTACCCGGGTTGCATCCGCGTGCGCGACGTCGTCGATGCCGGGCAGCGGAGCCCACTCTCCGCGCCAAACGTCGGGCCGGACGACGTGTTCACGCTGCTGTATACGTCAGGGACGACCTCGTTCCCCAAGGGCGCGATGATCACCCATCGCAACTGCGTGCCCCACGGGTGGAACACGGGACGCGCGCTCCGGATGACGCCCGACGACCGCGTGCTGCACACGCTGCCGGCGGCGGGGACGTGGGGCGGCGTGAATATTCCGCTCGCCACCTGGAGCCACGGCGCCTGCCTCGTGCTCGTCGAGCAGTTCGACGCGCTCCGTGCGCTCCAGCTGATCGAGCGCGAGCGCTGCACCGTCTGGAACGCGGTGGACGCGATGGCGAAGGCGGTGCTCGATCACCCGGATCTCCGGCGCTGGGACCGCTCGTCGCTACGCACGGGCGCGCTCGGCGCGGTCGGCGGTGGCGCTCATGGCCTCTTCGAGGCCTTCGTGGACGTCCTCGGCGTGCGACAGGGCTACCAGCCCTACGGCATGACCGAGGTCAACGCGATGTCCCTCTACCACGATCTCGACGAGCCGCGGGAGGTGCGGGCCCTGCCCGGGGTGCTCCCGGCCGAGGGGATCGAGGCGCGCGTCGTCCATCCACAGACGGACGCGCCGTGCGGCCCGGACGAGGAGGGCGAGCTGCAGTTTCGCGGTCCCCTTGTCACGCCCGGCTACTATCGGAAGCCCGATGAGACGGCGCAGGCCTTCACCGCCGACGGCTGGTTCCGCTCCGGCGACCTCGGCGTGCGCGACGCGGCGGGCCGCTTCGTGTTTCGCGGCCGCCTGAAGGAGACGCTCCGGATCAGCCACCACATGGTGGCGCCGGGCGAGATCGAAGGGTTCCTCATGTCGCATCCGGACGTCGAGCAGGCGTTCGTCGTGGGCGTCCCCGACCCCCGGACCAGCGAAGCGGCGGTCGCGTACGTGATCGCCAAGGAAGGCGCGCGCGTCACCGAGGAGGATCTGCGGCGCTTCTGCCGGGGGAAGATCGCCTCCTTCAAGATTCCGCGGGGGATCCGCTTCGTGAAGGACGTGCCGCGCACTCCCGGGCCCCACGGCGACAAGGTCCAACGGCTGAAGCTCCGCGAGCAGGCGCTGGAGGATTTCGCATGACGAGCCTCAGGACACCGCTCTGCGATCTTCTGGGCATCGAGTATCCGATCGTCCAGTCGGGCATGGGCCAGGTCGCCGGCGCCGACCTCGTGGCGGAGGTGAGCCGCGCCGGCGGTCTCGGCATCCTCGCGGGCCTGAACCTCACCGCCGACCAGATCCGCGACGGCATCCGCCGTGTACGCGCCGCGACGGACCGTCCGTTCGGCGTCAACCTCTGGCTGCACGCCGACATGCGCCCGCCTCTCGACCCCGGCGCGATTCCGGAGGCGACCCTGCGCGCGGCCCAGGGGCAACTCAACGTATTCCGGCAGCGCCTCGGCGTCGCCGCGTCGTTCGCCCGGCCGACGGGCGCGCCCGACCTCGTGGCGGCAGCGCTGGAGGTCGTACTCGAGGAGCGCCCGTCGGTCTTCTCGAGCGCCCTCGGCTATCTCGACGCGGCGTCGGTCGGGCGCTTCCACGCACGGGGGATCAAGGTGATGGCCATGGTCACCACGCTGGATGACGCGCGTGCCGTCGCCGCGAGCGGCGTGGACGTCATCGTCGCCCAGGGGAGCGAGGCAGGCGGCCACCGGTCGGTCGGCGTCAAGCCGCCGTCGCCGGAGGCCGGCCGGATCGGCCTCGTCGCTCTCGTGCCGGAGATCGTCGACGCCGTGCGCGTGCCCGTCGTCGCCGCCGGCGGCCTCGCCGACGGCCGCGGGCTCGTCGCCGCCCTGGCGCTCGGCGCGAGCGGGATCCTGCTCGGCACCCGTTTCATCGCGACGCGCGAGTCCATGGCGCCCGAGATGCACAAGAAGCGGCTGCTCGAGGCCGACAGCGACGCGACGACGGTGACGGACGTCTTCAGCGGACTCCACGCGCGGGCTCTCGCGAACACATTCAGCCG
>WNGH01005322.1_pt1 | contig 12275 bp, 9 predicted proteins | sample 5400631 | NCBI WGS metagenome assembly WNGH01 (sample SAMN13153373, study PRJNA577476) | soil metagenome | isolation source: 115 cm soil or saprolite under Garry oak tree replicate 1 | place: USA:California | collected 2016-06-15 | reverse complement strand
TTCGGATCGCCTATCCCCGCCGGCTCGACCGCGACCAGCGCCTTCACCTTGTCGGGCCGCGCCTGCGCCACCTTGAAGCCGAACTGCCCCGCCTGCGAGTGAAAGAGAATCACGCACGGGCACACGCGGTCCACCAGCGCGGTATACGCGCGGATGATCGCGTCGTCGGTCGTCGTCCAGCGCGGCACGCTCTGCTTCACGAAATTGTCGTAGGCCTCGACCGGGAACTGCAGGTTCGGCATCAGCTTCCGCTGCGCCGGGTCGGGGCTCCAGGAACCGAGACTTTGCCCGATGCGAAAGCGCTCGAAGGGATTCGCCTTGGCGAGGAACACGGGCTCGCCCTTGAAAATGTCCGGGGTCATCGCCCAGCCCGCGCGGCCGCGCTCCACCGCGTCGGAGTTGTACACGTCCCAGCCCTGCTTGACGAAGAAATTCAGCCAGCCCTCGCGCCCGTCGGGCGTCGTCTCGTACGTCACGCCCGTGAGGCCCCCGCCGTGCCACATCAAGAGCGGCACTGCCCCGCGGCGGTTCGCGGGAAGAAAATACTGCACGTACATCGCCTCGACCGAATATGTGCCGTTGAGATCCACCTTCGCCGGCACACCGCCGGGCGTGAACACCACCTCCTTCACCGGCTTGCCCGTGATTTCCACATCGCGCCCGCCGACGTGGAACGAACCCATGTCGCGGAGAGCGTAGGGGGCGGAGGTGCAAGCGGTGAGGATTGCAGTAACTAGAAGAGCAGCGATAGTTCTCATAAGTATCCCCGTGATCTAGGTATTGCTCTGACTATTTTTCTTTTCTTCTGCCACTGGCTGCACTGCTTTAGGGAGAATCGTATCGCCTTGAACACTTGATGTTCTCGAGGCAGGAGTTCTAGAAACATTTCTCTCGATGCGAGAAGTCTGTTCTTTGCGGCATCAACGTCTTTTGGCAGTAGTACTTGCGCAGAATAATAAAGGCAGTTGGCCTGAGCTAAGGACTTAGGCAACTGTTCAGCGGTGAGTGACTGGAGAAGACTGGCTAGCTCCTCCCTGAGTTCCTCTGTCCGCGCAAATTCCATCGCATCGTTAAACACTGTTGGATTAGCTAGATCGAGCTCCAAAAGACTTCTAAGAAGTTGCTTTGTCCGATGATAATCTCTCAGACCGAGAGCAACATAGATTAACTCTTTGATCCCATCGTAACTCGGTGCTAGGGAGACGCTTTCTTCAACATATTGCTTCGCCTTATCCAGTAGTTTCATATCTCGATACCAGTGGCCGATGTCGAGCAGTGTCATCGCTCGTTCCTGAGTGGACTTTGCGCTGACCAACTTGGCTTCTAAGGAAGCAATTAGCCGCGTGTTGTCCCTTTTCAATTTGACTGGAACTGCGGATTGCAAAAGGTGCGTTAACCGTCGGACGTTTTGCTTTTGCTTTTCGACTGGAGTTAGTAGCACGGCGAAGAATATTGTGTCCTTAAGTTCTAAAAACCCCGTGACCTCAAGACATCTGTACTGTTTCACTTTGATGTATCGAAGTCGAGTCTTCGCGTCTTTCCGCTTCACGGTTCCCCGATGCCACACAGTTATCCTCAAGCCTGACGCCTTCATTTCTTCCACTTGCACTCTGTCCAACTGAGCCGCCGTGAGGGGATCTGATTTTCTGTTCCAAAAGTTGATGTAAACAAATTCCCTGTTTTTTATAGCGGTTTCAACATCTAATCCACGCTGAAACATGGTGCAGAGACAGCGGTAATTGGGGTCTTTGGGTCGATTAATGTCGACAACCCATCCGAAAGGCGCAGGAACCAAGAAAGCCCTATCGCCTGTGTACGGAAGCGCTCCGAATGCTTGCCAACGCTTCAACTCGGAGAAATCCAATATATCTAACTCAAGATCACGCGGGCAGTAAAAAGCTCTTCGAAGTGCTGAGCGCGTGTAACCCTTGTTTGAAATCAGCAAGCCCTTTTTTGCGCCGATGTCATCAACGAACCCGGCAAATTCATCTACTGCCTTTACATTTAGTTTTCGATTGTAGTACTTTGCATCGACAACAATTCTTGAAGGGCCAGCCGGTGTTTGTTGTGTAATCAATACGTCGATCTGCCGCGTCCGCTTGGAGTAACGGCCTTTGATGCGTACATCTTTTCGAACATCCGCCTTTGGAAACTGATCCTTAAAACAGTCAAAGACCTCTTCCTCATATCTAGACCACTCTGATTCCGTCACCGAATGATCCTTGAAATCACCCAGGTATTCACACTATTTCTTACCTGTGCATCGCGGGCCCCTACCAGTGCCGCTGATCTCGGCTTGTTCGTTTGACTTTGCGCGGGGCAAAGACTTTGCTCCTTTACGTAATGGCATTTCCACATAGCCCCTCCCTTTCGGGTCAATAATTCTAATAACCGGTGGAACATCTTCTGCCGCGAGTTGATCGTGAGCACTATTCGCAAGACCAGAAAGAAGATGTTCAACTTTGTCGACGTCGGCTTGTGATTTGGCGTGACTCTTAATTGTCTCGCGAACATACGTTATAAATTGCTCGCCGCTTACTCGATAAGCCTCATTTACGATCATAGCGACACGGAGTGTTGGGCTTCGCGCGTTTAGTCCTGATATTAGCGTGTTCCGCCAAGCTTCTGGATCATTGCCCTTGAACATCGCAGCCATAAGAAACGCCATTTCGGCAAGTTCGTAATTCCCAAATTTTCCCGCGCCTATCCCCAAATTAAACCAGGCAAACGGCAATAAAACGTCACGATCAAGGACGGGAACAATAACGCGCCAGATCGCTTCAAGAGAGGTCGCTTGTTGGAGCTTAGGGATGTCAATTGCAAAAGGTTTTCGCCGCTTCTGAATCTTGTACTGAAGATGGTCAACAATATAATTAAGAGCATAAAGTTTTAGCCCCCATTTCATGATCTCAGCTGGATTTTCTCGAAGACCTTTCTCAAACAAACGCCGCGCGTCGCCGAATCTTCCTAGAAAAAGCAAGCAGTCTGCAATAACGCATTCAATATTTCCCTTTACCCCTAGACTTTTCGCCTTGAGGTAGGCTCGAAGCGCATCCCCGTAGCGGCCTAGCTCAAAGTAAGCTACACCGAGGTCACGTTGGAAGTAGTCACGTTTCCGGTACGAAGGATCAACTCTGCCCGCCCTCAGGAAATGGCGAAGTGCCAACTTATTTTGACTACGATTCAGATACAGGTTTCCGATGTTGTATTCAGCAGTTGCTCGATTGGGCCCGGAGGGAGTCGCCGCAAGCATCTTCATTCCATTGACATACTGTGACGCAATATGGTCTGGCGCACGCGACGCCGCGCGCAGTAGGAACGAGTGAAAGTGCATCTGCAATGCTGGAGACGCATCAGGCGTTAGTTTAATCAGGTCAAATGCGGCATCCAGCCGCTGATTGCGAATGAGGATCTCTAATATGCCAATACGCGTCTGCTCAACAGTGCACTTTGAAATCAGGTCAAGATTGGAGAGAGTGAGCTGAAGCGCTGCCTGAGGTTGACGAGCTTGGGAAAGGGCAATAACTAAGAGGGAGACTAGAGTATGCGGCGCGAGGAATCGTTGCGGATCTCGCCAATGTCTGGGTGAGAGATCGAGGACAATCCCCGGTAACCCAGCAACTGATACGCGGATTTCCCTTTCTCTTACGTATAAATATATTCGTGGAGAGTCTGCAGCGTCTGAAAAGATAAATGGAAACCTTCTGATTCTGGAGATCTCGCGGAATTGACTAATTGCGTCGACAGCTTGTGCGATGTGCTGTGAAGGAAGCTCGAACTTGACCTCGAGATTTATCGGAACCGCAAGAGTTGACTTAATGACACGCCAGTAGTTGGCAACGTCCAGCTCAATTTGTTTTGCCCTAGTCGCGGAGTCGAAGCGATTTTCAGCATTGAATCGTATTGAGAAGGAGTTGCGCGAACGCTGGGCTAGAGTAGGGTCAAGTGAATGAGCCCATAAGCAGAACAAAGCCCGCTCCGGTTCAATCCATCGTGCGATTAGTACCGGTAGAGACAAACTCCGAAAGTAGTTATATGTTTTCGTTTCCAATCGCAGAACGGCGCCGTGGTGCAAAGGACGATCCGTCGCCCGCAATTGGACCAAGAATACATGCCCGGTTGTACGTCCCTGGGTGTCGAATATCTCGGTCTCCCCGTCTATACCGTAATCCGCGCCCTTCTCTCGAAATTCCCAGTTTTCCGGTTTGAGATTGCGAAATGCTGAGATCGAGAGATCTTCGAGAATATGCGAACGAACACGCTGCGGAAGTTTCGGGGCAGCAGTGGTTGACATGGACAGAACGAATTGGGCGCCGTGTACTAAGAGGTCAGTTCCCTTTGGTTTCTTGAGATCCCAAAGCTGCATATAGTTCTTCAATATCGCCTGCATCTTGATGCATCCGACTCTTGAAGTAACCGACGATCTGCGTAAACTCGCGCCACTGAGTGACGTCGTACGCTGTTGAACAAGATGATCGCAATTGCGGGGGGCACAGACAGTCAAATATATATCCAAATGCGTCCGGGCCACTGACGAACCAAGGTTGGTTTTTCCTACGTGTCTCGCTTTCGAGACTAAACATTAGGCAACGCACGCGCGTGTCCCTGGGGCCAATCATAGTCAGCGGTTTGTCCGAGGGAAGCGGCGCCTTCTGTAGAAGAGCTTGAAGATTGGTGACTACGTCAGGAAGCTCGTTCTCGGAAAAGAGTCCTGCCCAGCGCAGAACGCTGGAGCAGGCTCTTGCGTCCTCGGCAAGGGCTTTGTTAAAGCGTAGCTGCTCCCCGCGGCTCTTTACCTCGCAGACCACTAATTCAGTAATTTTGTTGGATAGACCTAGAAGTTCATGCGGGCCGATCTCGCGCTCCGGCTCCGCGTTGTACGGCAGTCGAACACCTAAGGCATCTATTTCAGTTAGTACTTGACCGTAGATCGGTGAGTGAGAAATGAAACCAGTCACAAAGAAGCCATTGAGACGCAAGTATAGGCGGGCCACATCCTCCTGAATCAGCGACCTTAACCTGTCGTTCCCAGCCATGCCTATCGCTTTAACGTTCGAATTCAAGGATGCGCCGCTCGCGACCGAAAATGGTTGATTGATGAGGGCCGCGGTCTTCTCGATCGGTTAATTCGATTGCTCGGTATTCGCCCATGCGGATGGCAATATGTTCCTAGAGTAATCTGATTGTATGCAGAGGCCTGGCTGATCTCGAAGTTCATCAAATGTGGCCTTACCCTTAATTTTTATGAAGATGTCGGTTATTAGGTCGTGAACTATCTCGCGGAGGCTCCATGGCTCAATGACAACCAAATTAGCTTCCTCCGGATAGGCAAAGATTCGCGCCTTGTAATTGGCACCGAGGACACTTAAGCGAAAGTTACGGCTCCCCGTATACAAGAGACCAAGATCTCTAGATCTCGCATAAATAGCGCGAAGGTCGTGGCCTAGTTTTCGTAGTTCCTTGTCTGACACGCCGTGATGACGCAAATACGCCTTCAACGCAAGCTCGGAACTCATCCCCAAGAGATGACTTAGCACATGCAACGCATTCGGTAACTTGACATTCACCGCGTCAGCTGCCGCTGCGTACATACGAGCGCCGTCAATCAACGTGCCGGCCGTAAGAGCTTGGTTATCTGCTGCGTCAGTCTTCATTGTGAATTCCGACGAAATAGTGGCTATTTCGCCAATACCGGAACCATAGAGACAAGTCTAAGTATGGAGCTAGACGCCGCCCGATAGCTCGCGCAGCAGCTACTGCTCCTCCTCCACCGGCTGCTTGTGCTTCGATACCAACTGCGCCTGGGTGTGCGGCGGCACCGGAGCGTAGTGCGAGAAATCGATTGAATACGATCCCTGCCCGCCGGTCACCGACTTCAGCCGCGTCTGGTAGTCGGCGAGCTCCGATAGCGGCGCCATGCCCTTGATGGTGGTGAGCTCGCCGCCGGCGTTGTCGGTGCCCGTCACCTGCCCGCGCTTGCCGGAGAGGTCCGAGGTCAGGTCGCCCATGAATTTGTCGGGCGCGGCGATTTCGATGTTGACGATGGGCTCGAGGACGATCGCTCCCGCTTTCGCAAAAGCGTCGATGATGGCCTTCCTCCCCGCCGAGACGAACGCGACTTCCTTTGAGTCCACGGCGTGGTGTTTGCCGTCGTAAACAGTGACGCGGATGTCGTGCACCGGGTAGCCCGCGATGACGCCCGAATCCAGAGCCATCCTCACGCCCTTCTCCACCGCCGGGATGAAGACGTTGGGGATCACGCCGCCTTTGACCTTGTCGACGAATTCGTAGCCTTTGCCGCGCGGAAGGGGCTCGACGCGGAGGAACACTTCGCCGAACTGCCCCGCGCCCCCCGTCTGCTTCTTGTGGCGGCAGTGGCCTTCGGCAAGCCGCGTGATGGTCTCGCGGTACGGGATCTTGGGCGGCTTGGTCGAGAGCTCCATCTTGTACTGCTGCAGCATCTTGTCGAGCTTGGCGCGCATGTGCAGCTCGCCCAGGCCCCGGATCACGGTCTCGTTGGTGGTCGCGTGGCGCTCGAGTCTGAAGCACGGATCCTCCATCTCGAGCTTGTGCAGCACTTCGAAGAGGCGTTGCTCGTCGCCCTTCTTCTTGGTCTCGACCGCGATGCCGTGCATCGGCGTGGGAAACTCGAGGGGTTTGAGATGAATATGATCCTCGTCGTGCGAATCGTGCAGCACCCGGTCGAACTCGATCTCCTCGACCTTGCTCACTGCCCCGATGTCTCCCGGAACGAGTGCGTCGGTCTCGACGTAGTCCTTGCCCTGTATCGTAAACAGGTGCCCGACCTTGAAGGGGCGTCGGCCGTCGCCGACGAAGAGCTGGGTGTTCGGAGTGATCGTTCCCTGGTGCACGCGGAAGATCCCCACCTTGCCGACGAAGGGATCGACGATCACCTTGAACACGTGCGCGAGCACGTGCGCCTTTGGCCCGGGCACGGCGTAGAACTCCTGCGCCTCCGCCCCTTCGCCCTTCAGAAACGGCGGCGCGTTGCCCTCGGTCGCGTTCGGCGCGAGGTTCGCGAAGACGTCGAGCAGCGCCGCGACGCCTGCGCCGTTCTTCGCCGAGGTGAAGCACACCGGGATCAAGTGCCCCTCGCGCAGCGCTTTTTCGAAGGGTGCGTGCAGCTGCTCGGGCGCCACCTCGCCCTGCTCGAGGTACTTCTCCATCAGCGCGTCGTCGACTTCGACGACCTGGTCGACGAGCGCCGAGTGCGCTTCCTTGACCGAAGAGAAATCCGCCTCGCCGTCGGGATTGAAGAAGCAGTCCACGACGTCCGTGCCGCCTTTCGCGGGCAGGTTGATCGGCAGGCATTCGCGCCCGACCGCCTGCTGGATCCTGGCGAGTATCGCGGGAAGATCGGCGTTTTCCGCGTCGATGCGGTTGATCACGATCATGCGGCACAGGTCCCGCTTCGCCGCCCACTTGAGCATGCGGTCGGTGGCGAGCTGGATCCCGGTCTCGGCATTCACCACGACCACCGCCGTCTCGACCGCGGCGAGTGCGCCGATCGCCTGCCCCATGAAGTCCGGCGACCCGGGCGTATCGATCAGGTGGATGTGGACGTTCTTCCACGCGAAGTTGACGAGCGCCGAGTTGAGCGAGTGCTTGTACTCCTTTTCCAACGGGTCGAAATCGCAGACCGTGTTGCCTTTCTCGACGCTCCCCGGCGACGCGATCGCTCCGGCCCTGGCGAGCAGAGCCTCCGCGAGCGTGGTCTTGCCCGCACCGGTGTGGCCCACCAGCGCTACAGTACGAATGGATTCCGTTGAATACTTGGGCATGCGGACTATCCTCCCTGGGTGAGCCGAACGGCTGCACCCCTGCTACTCTACCCGCGCCGCAAACAGGTCGTCAAAGCGGGCCCGTCAAAACCGCCCGCCGAAGCCGAACATGCCGATCGCGAAGCGCGCCAGCCCGTAGCCGATCCAGTTCGGGACGCGCTTCCACAGGGGCTGCCTGAACCAGCGGGTCTTCGCCACCACGCGCGCGCCGTGCTCGATGTCGGCGCGGAGCCGCCCGCGCAGCTCGCCGGCGAAGCGGCGGTCCTCGACCACCACGTTCGCCTCGCGCGCGAGCAGCAGGCTGAACGGATCGATGTTGGAGGAGCCCACCGTCGCCCAGTGGCCGTCGATCACCGCGACCTTGGCGTGCATGAAGCTCTTCTGGTACTCGTAGATCTCGACGCCCGCCTCGAGCAGCGTCCCGTAGAGGGCTCGCGAGGCGTAATAGAGCAGCACGTACTCGACGCGCCCCTGCAGCAGCACCACCACGCGCACGCTCCGCGCCGCGGCGCCGACGAGCGCGCGGCGAAAGCGCCTCCCGGGGAAGAAATAGGCGCTCGCGATGATGATCTCCGCCTGCGCGGACGCGATCGCTTCCAGATAGGCTTCCTCGATGTCGCGGCGGTGCTGGAGGTTGTCGCGCACGGCGAGCGCCGCGCGCTGGCTTCCCGCGCGCGCCACGTGCGGCGGGACCGGGTGGCTGACGCGCCAAGCGTGCTCGAGCCTCACCATCGCGATGCGGTTCCACAGGCGCACGGCGGAGTCCTGGATCGGCCCGAGCAGCGGCCCCTCGATCTTCACGGCATAGTCGTAGCGCGGCGGGACCTGCCGCGGCGTGTCCATGTCGTCGATGATGTTGATTCCGCCGACGAAGGCGACGCGTCCGTCCGCCACCGCGATCTTGCGGTGCATGCGCCGCAGCCGGTCGCGCCTGAAGGGGAAGCGCCAGACTTCGGGGCGGAAGACGAGCAGGCACGCGCCCGCGTCGCGCAGCTCGCGCGCGAACTGCGCCGGCATGTCCCTCGAGCCGAAGCCGTCCACGAGCACGTGGACCGCCACGCCGCGCCGCGCGGCCTCGCGCAGGGCCTTGGTGATGCGTTCCCCGGTCGCGTCGCCGGCGTAGATGTAGGTCTCGAGGAAGATCTCGCGCCGCGCCTCGCGGATCGCGGCTTCGAGCGCGGGGAAATACTCCACGCCCGAACGCAGCAGCGTCAGCCGGTTTCCGGGCAGGAACTCGACCGCCATGCGGGCGACTTACTCGAGCTGCAGGTGCGCAGAGAGCGCGGCGTGGTCGGACAGGCGCCGCCACATCGGCCCGTGGTGCACGTGCGTGTGGCGCACGCGGAATCCGCGCACGTAGATGCGGTCCAGGCGCAGCACCGGGAAGGAGCTCGGGAAGGTGCGCACCGGCTTGCCGCGGTGGTCGCGGCAGGCCTCCTCCAGTCCCAGATCCTCCTCGAGGCGCTTGCCGGCGCGATTGCGCCAGTCGTTGAAGTCGCCGGCGACGACGACCGGCGCGCCCTCGGGCACCTCGCGATTCAAGCGCTCGATGATCGCTCCGACCTGGTGGCGCCGGCCGCGCTCGTGCAGCGCGAGGTGCACGCAGATGCAGTGCAGGCGCTGCGCGATCTCCGGCAGCTCGATCTCGCAGTGAAGCATGCCGCGGCGCTCCAGCGCATGGTGCGAGACGTCCTGGTTTTCGGCGCGCACGATCGGGTAGCGGCTGAGGATCGCGTTGCCGTGGTGGCCGTGGTCGTAGACGGCGTTGCGCCCGTAGGCGAAATCCGGCCACACCTGGTCGGCGAGAAATTCGTACTGCGGCTCCTCCGGCCAGTCCTCGAAGCGCGCGGCGTGGCGGCTGTGCAGCCCCTGCACTTCCTGCAGGAAGATGATGTCCGCGGCGAGGAGCTGCAGATGGTCGCGCAGCTCGCGGATCATCATGCGGCGGTTGAACTGCGAAAAGCCCTTGTGGATGTTGTAGGTGGAGACGTGTAAATTCACGCTGGACCGCCATCGCTGAAATCGCATCCATCATAGCAGCCCGCGCGCGGCGCAGAGGAGTCGCATGCGGCAGTTGGAAAAAATCTCGTTTTGGTCTATCCTTTCGCCGCCTCCGGGGTCGCAAGCCCCGGCGATCTTTCACATTCTCGAGGAGTGCAGCACGAGCGAAACCAGGTACGTTGGTCGGGATCAGGCAAGTAGGGGGAGGGCGTTTCGGGCGAAAGTCCGATGCGACCCGGCAGAATCGAGCAATCTGGCAGGCTTGAAGCCAAAAAAAGCAGTCGTTTATATTCCCACCACGAAAGGACGCTCTTTATGAAAAAACTTCTGATTGCTTCCGCAGTCTCCGCCGCGTTCGCGGCTCCCACGCTGGCGCTGGCCCAGGCGGCCAGAGCCCCCACGATCGGGCAAGTGCTCGATGCCTCGGGAATCAGCGTGAACGGGTACATCGACGCGGCTTACTCCTACGCCAACAAGAACATCCAGACGGGATTTACGGACCGCGCGTTCGATTCCGAGAACAACTCCTTCGCGCTGCACCAGTTCGGCCTGACCGTCGCCAAGCAACCCAGGCAAGGCTACGGCGGCGTGATCAACATCACGGCGGGGTCGGACGCCCGGCTCATCCACTCGTCCCCCGAACCGGCCACGTCGACTTTCGACCTCACCCAGGCCTACGGGCAGTACGCGAGCGGCGGCCTCACGCTGATGGCGGGCAAGTTCACGACTCTCGCGGGAACTGAGGTGATCGCGAGCACGGGCAACAACAACTTCTCGCGCTCCATCCTCTTCACGGCCGTGCCGCACACGCATACCGGGGTGCGCGCGGGCTATGCCGTGAGCGATACCACCACCCTCTACGGCGGGATCAACAACGGCTGGGACCAGCTCATCGACGCGAACAGGGGCAAGACGCTCGAGCTCGGGGCCTCGTTCACTCCCACCAGGGCGCTGAGCATCAACGTGTCCGCATATGCAGGCCAGGAGCCCGTCGGCGCGGGTAACCAGGACCAGCGCACCCTCATCGACGTGACCGGAAACTACGTCGTCAACAGGGTGATGAGCATCGGCGCGGAGATCCTGACCGCCTCCCAGGACCTGCCCGCGGGCGGGTCGGCGAAGTACAACGGCATCGCGGGCTACCTCACTTACAGCCTCAGCCGGGAGTGGCGCCTTGCGGGGCGTCTGGAGATGTTCGACGACAAGCAGGGCTTCCACTTCGCCAACGGCACGGGAACGAAATACAACGAGCTGACTGCGACGCTCGCCTATCTGCCGAACAGCAGCGTCGAGCTGCGCGGCGAAGTCCGCGCGGACCGGGCCGATACTGCGGTCTTCACCGACGCGGGCTCGACGAGCAAGAGCCTGCAGACCTTCGCCCTGCAGGGCATCTACAAGTTCTGATCGAGAAGCGCGAGCCGGTACGGGGACGTTTCAGTCCTTCGACCGGCTGCGCGCGAGCGCGTCGCGCCGCACGATCTCATCGACCATGGCGCGGAAGCGGCGCTCGACGATCCTGCGCACGATCGGCATGCCGATCAACGGAGGCAGGGAAAAGGCCGGGATGAAGCGACCGGTGTAGTCGAACCGCAGCCCCGCATCCGAAGTCTGCAGCTCGTAGCGCGTCTCCAGCTCCCGGATGTTTCCGGCGATGCGGCGCGCGTCGATCCGGTGCGGCGCCTGCTCCAGCACCTCGAGCATCACGTCGACGGGCTGACTGTAGAAGAAAAATCCGAACTCGCCCTTTTGCTCCACCAGGACGCGATCGCCGCTGCGCGACACCACGCGCGAGCTTTTCATGTCCGGAATGAACTGAGCGAGATGATCGTAGTCGGTGAGCACTTCCCAGGCGGCGCGCGCGTCCACCTGCATCCGGACCGATGCGTTGACCGTGATGTATTCTCCCCGGCGCTCGATCGCGATGTCGAACTCCTGCGCCCCGGCATGGCGCGGCAGGACCTGAGCGGCGGCGAGCGCGAAGGCTGCGATCAGGACGGCCTGTCGGCCCGCCCGACTTGTGAGGGTCACGGACACGCCAACAGCATGCCGCAGCGGCATATTCCGCCGCAAGCTTCGCAGGCTTACCGGGCGCCGACGCCGGGCCTTTCAGGCAGGGCGAGGATCGCGTCGCGGTTGGTCCAGGAGATCGTGAGCGCCGCGGCCTCGCGCCAGGGCAGCCATTTGTAGCTCAGGTGCTCGGAGGGATCGAGCGTGACGGGGAGCGGCCCGGGCAGCGAGAGGCTGAAGACGTGCTCGAGGTTGTGCGTGACTCCGGGCGCGTAGCGGCTACGGTGCTTCTTGAAGATCTCGAAGCGGTTCTCGGTGCCCCAGTCGCGCAGATCGTAGCGGGCCGCATCCAGGCCGGTCTCCTCGCGCACCTCGCGGATCGCCGCGTCGCGAACGGCCTCGGACTCGTGCGCGAGGCTGCCCGTGACCGACTGCCAGAAATCCTGCCAGCCGGCGCGCTCCATA
>WNGH01005321.1_pt1 | contig 12276 bp, 8 predicted proteins | sample 5400631 | NCBI WGS metagenome assembly WNGH01 (sample SAMN13153373, study PRJNA577476) | soil metagenome | isolation source: 115 cm soil or saprolite under Garry oak tree replicate 1 | place: USA:California | collected 2016-06-15 | reverse complement strand
GTTCCCATCCGTTTCTGCAACTGGTCTAGTTCATACAGCAAACGGGCATCGGAGGGCTCCGCTTGAAATGCTTTCTCATAGCATTCGAGGGCCCGCCCAGGGTTGTTGCGAACGTTGAACCACGCGATCCCCAGATTTCTCCACGGAATGGAGAATCGGGGATCAGTCTCGGTTGAACACTCCCACAACCGAATCGCCTCTTCCCGTTGCCGTTTGTCATACAACAGATTGCCAAGATAATACGAAGCTTTGGCGTCAGAAGGGTTTGTCTGGACAACGCTTCGGAGAACGAGCATCTCCTCGATACGAGCCGGGAAGCAGTAATCGGGAGAGGCGCAGGCAGCCTGCTTGTAATACTCCTGAGCTTTGTGTGGTTCTCCACTCTTTTCGCAGAAATACCCGAGCGAATAGAGAACCATCGGATAAGCTTCTTGATCGGAAAGCGCAGCCCTGTGGCGCCCGAGAAGGTTAATCGCCTCGCGCCACAGCCCTGCGTCTGCATAGTCGAATGCGATATCCAGGCACACGTGAGTTTCCAGAAGCAAGGAGCGGGAGAGACGGCCGAATGAATCAGAGGAGTCGGGTCCGCTCGTGAGCGTAAGGAGTTCGTTTTCCGACCAGAGATCCAGAGGATCCAAGGCAATTGTGTCTCGCACCAGATCGAGCGCCTCTTTGTTTCTGCCCATCTGGCGCAGGATGGCTGACTTCAGATTCCGAGCCTTTAAATGAGATCGATTGACGGAAATCGAGTTGTTCAAGTGCTCCAGCGCCCGCTCGAAATCGCCGCGCTGGCAATCAATGGTGGCTAGTGCATAGCAGCCGGCAGATTGCCACTCCTGATTCCAGACGGATTTGTAGAAAGCGGCATATGCGGCCTCTGTGCGTTCCTGGTATTTCAGCGCGAGCCCGAGATTATAAAATGGCTCGCCATCACGAGGATTCGGATTGCGACGCGTCAGGCGCGCGATCGCACGCCGGAAGTATTGTTCGGCATCCTGAAATTTGCCGCGGCGCAGGCACAACAATCCCATGGCATTGTTACAGCGCACGTCGTGTGCATCGCGGCGGAGCCCTTCCTCCCAATACGCTTCAGGGAAGCGCGTCGCATGGCGATACTGTTCCAAGTGCAGCCCGGTCAAGTAGAGCTCCTCGATGGTCGCGATTCCTGCGGGGGGCAGGGGTTCCGTCGCAGGCTCCGGCAGGGGAGCGTCCCGCTTTTCCTCGGGCTGGAATCGAATCATTTCCTTTCCGTCGGAGGAAAGCACACGGAGGAGCACAGCTGCTGTCGCGCAGTCAGCCGACCGCTCGAGTGTTTCGATGAAGGGCTGACTCGGCCGAATATCCCGAGTTTTCTCCAAAACAACGCGTTCTCCCGCGGTTACGATCACGCGAAGCTGTTTAACGGCTTCGGTAGTCAACACACCGACTTTCAGCTCACGTCCCTCGATTTCAAGATTTACGGCGGCCAGCCGATTGGCGTTTTTAGCTGGTCCGATTTCTTGAATCGGATACCAATATTGCTTGAAGGTGCGTGTCTCATACGGGTGAAGCCATGAAAAATCCGGTTGGTTGTCCGTGAAAACACCGGCCATCAACTCCACGTAGGGTCCATCGGAATCGGTAAGCTCGCGGTCCCACATGTACCCGAACTCCGCGTTTCCCCACGTCCACAACTTCTTGCCGGGTGATATATGTCGATCCGCTACGTGCACCAGGCCGGCGCGTCGTCGATGATCATATCCCCCGAAAAAATCATATTTCGAGTCGAGTATCATGTACGAAGTCGGTACTAGAATGTTCTTGTACCAGGTGATGTCCACCCCCGCTGTGTAATCCACGCCGTAATAAGAGTTTCGTGCTACGGGAAAGGAAGACACGGCACGCTTGGCATGGTCTGCGACGTAGGCGACATCTGGAGGGAAGAAGGCCTGATATTGTTCGTGCACTTGCACGGCGACATTGGCCCACCACAGAAATGTCTGGACGAATGGAGTGCGGTTATAGAGCCGAGCTTTGGCTTCTATGATGCTTTTCCCTGGATGCACCGAAATCCCGACCATGCCTTTCATCCGGTTCATTGGTTCGTGTTCGCTAAGCCAGACCGTGCAGCTCCCGTCTTCGTGCCCTTCAATCTGGTGATCCACAGGCATAAATGTGGAAGGTCGGTGGTGCTGCGGCCAGTTGAACTCCACCCCGCCGGAAATCCAAGGCCCCAGCAGGCCGACGAGCGCTGGCTTGATAACGTTTTGCCGGTAAAAGAAATCGTAGTTATTGGTCTTGTCCTGCCCGATGTGAATCCGTCCGCCGATCTCCGGCAAGATCATGATGCGGATGAGCTCATTCTCCAGAAAAATCGCCCGATACGGTTTGTCGAACTTTGTGTCTGAGATATGGTCGGTAAAAGGGTTCGGGTACACTTTTCCGCTGCTGCCCTGGTAAACGCGCTTGTCCAGAAACATGGGATTGCGATCCGGAGCGGGGGCGGGGTATGTTGGGATCGTTACGGTTTCTTCCCAGGCCCGCACCCGTTCAGTTGGGGAAGGATCTTTCACTCTACAATCTCCTGTGCTTGTTTAACCAAAATCTTGGACTGTGATGCTACGCCTGAGCTCCAGGACTAGTTCCTATCTGGTTTTCTAAGGTCTTGCGGCCGCTCTTAAGGCTTCCATATCTTCGTGAAAGCCGAAAATCCCGTGGGACGCTGAACATCGAATGCGACGCGCACCGGCTTCTTTTCCTTGCACTGATCGAGACTTTTGCTGAGGTCGTAGTCTGATGGAGGCTGCCCCGCGGAGACCACTTAAGAGAGCAAATGTCTTGACCTGACTGGGCATTCTTGTAATTCTCCGAGTAGAAGTATCTGTTACCTTATCATTCCCTCTGCGCCTCCGTCGCCAGCACAAGGAGCTCTCGCTCGAACTTTCGGAACTGAGCAACATCGCGCACGTAATCGGTAAACGCAGGTATCACCGTTCGGGCCAGTGCGTCGGTGCGTTCTGGCGCGCGTCGAGCAGATTCCATTAGCAGTGCGTAATCCTCGATGCCCTCTCGCATCACTTCGAGACGCACCGATACGAACACCGCGTCGTGCTCAGGGTCAGGGTATACGATAGCGTCATCACCCGCGGGAAGGACGAACCCGCCGCCCCAATCCGGTTGAACGTTCTCGAACGGCCGATCCGTCCAGAAATTCCCGCCCCAGTGTAAGTAACCGGTAAGGCCATACCTATAGTTGAGCCAAGGCAGGAGCCGCACCTTGAGTGTTGGAAAGTCGATAAACCGATTGAGGTATTTGCCGCGTGGATCCAGACAAATGTAGTACCAACCTTGGCCTCCACGCGCTTTATGCGCTGCAATGGCATCCAACCCTTCATCGAATGTGCCGAGTTTAGGCACCCAGATCGTGGTTTCCTCCTGCGAGGAAATGTCTTCGCGAAGGCTTATAGCGTCCAGAGTCGGCACTCCCGGCAGTTCCTCGCTGACGATGTGGACAAAGCGCCGATAGATCGGCATCTCGGCTCCGTGCGGCTCATCGTGAACGTGCTGGACATAGCGGCTGAGCCAGCCTTTCTCTTTCAAGTGAATGCGAAGTTGCCGCAAAAATTGCCGGAGATTCTGTTCTGCACGCGGATCGTCCGCGGGCAGTTCCTTCCTCACAATCTGGCCGTTTTCGACCAGGTCTGTCGGGATCACATACGGCGAGTCATATCCTCCGCCGAGGCGACCGCTCAAGTGGCCACCCTCAATCATGCGCGCCATGCCGACCTTGTCGAATATCTCAATCCATCGGTCGACTAAGCCGAAATCGTATTGGACGGCGCCGTCCGCCAGTTGCGCTTTGGCTAGCGTCCGCACGGGAACAAACACAACATTTTGTTTGTACTCCGCCATCGTCCGCCCTATGTTCTCCAATACTCTCCAGTAGCGATCCGGATCGGACTTCAATTGGGGATAGTGCTTCGCCATCAGCTCGCGCTCGAACCAGAGCCAATTCGTCACCCAGAGCTTCTGTTCTTTCGGCACGGTTGCAGCGAAGACTTCTACTTGAAAGGGCAGCCTTAGCTTCTGTTTCCCGGCGTCGATCTCGACCGTGGCCCTATAAATCCCAGGCCGCGCGTCCGCCGGCGCGAACACGGAAACCCATACTGTCTCGGTGCGGGATGCCTCCAACCGGATTTCTTTCTCGAGCGGAAACAAGGGATCGGGGTAGGGACCCACTTCCGAACGTACCACTTCTTCTAAGGGTGTGTCGGTAGGATGCGAGTTCACCGTCACGTTTCCTATCCGGTAAGTCTGGACCTTAAGTGCGGCATGCCCCAAGCTCGGAGCAATAACGCGCACGCGTATCACTCGACGTGATTCAGACCGCAACGCGAGCTGCAAACTGATGTGACCATTGCGGGCTGATACCAGAGCCAGTTCAGGTTTTGACGTCACTGCCGGGCTATCAGGAAAGACCTTCACCAGCGAATCGGCGAGCCAGGCTGAGAGGTTGTCACACTGCGCGGCATGCAGTGGCAGCGAGAAAAAGAAGATAAACCCTACAAGAAGTCTCCGCATAATCGGCTACCTTAGGCTGCCATCGTGACTCAAGGTTTCCAGTCGCGGGAATAGGCCGAAAAACCCGTGGGTCGCAAAACATCAAATTTGACATGAAGTGGTGCATCGGATTGGCCGAAAATAAGATCGAGTTTGATTTCGCTGCCAGAGGCAATTTCGGGAAGTTCTACTTCCTGCCGCTCGACTGGAATGTCGCCTTCGCCATAGAACGTTCCCCTGAGCTTATAGCTCCTAAGAGTGTACATCGGAACATCGTGGCGCGTTTTTAGGCGCAGTTGGAAGGCGTTCAAATGGTTCTCCACGCTTAACGACTCGACCGGACTCGATTCCCGGCGTAACACGTCGTAAGAAGCTTTTTGCGCCCCACAAACATCCACAACGCCGTGAACGCGGTGCTTCAGCGCACCAACACCGCGATCGCCGACATGCGTACGGTAGTCGTTGTAGCAGAAGAAAATGGCGCCAGCCACGAAATCCTTGGAGCGGATCGCCGCGTCGTGTGACCGCAGAATTTCGATCCTGTGCTCGTCACCCTCCGGACGATCCTCGGTACAAGCACAGTACCCATACTCTGAAATGACCACGGGCTTGCGGGGAAATGCGGCGTGAAGGTCATCCAAATGTTTGGCCACCGCCACCGGAGATCCCGGAGCCCAGCTTCCGAAATATTCATTTGTTTCGATGAAGTCCATCAATCCAGCTGCGTCGCGTTCCGGAGTTTCGCCCAAGGAATTTGAAGCATAAGAACAAAGCCGATTAGGATCCAGCCTCTTCGCCTCCTCCAGCATATGTTTGGCAAATTGATACGCGGGAGGATTTTGGCCAGCAATCTCATTGCAAAGACCCCAGACCACAACTGAGGGGTGGTTCCGGTCGCGCGCGATCATTTCCCTCAACTGTTCCAAACCATTTTCCATGATATCGGTATGAGGCTCGGCTCCCATGCCACCAAATGTGTCGTAGCCCCACGCCGGAATTTCGGTCTGCATGAGAATGCCGTGCCGGTCACAGTAGTCGAGAACCCTTTTATCCTGAGGCCAATGAACGCGTGTGAAGACGCAATTCAGATGTTTCAAGTCGTCATGATCGTGGGTGATCCAGTGGCCGGGCTCGGCCATTCCAAATTCTGGATTGCTCCCCGCCATGCGCTCGACACCCATCAGCCGCACGCGCTCCCCGTTCAAATAGAACTCGCTGCCCCTGGCTTCTAATTTCCGGACCCCGAATGTAACTGCGAGTCGATGAGTCTCTTCTCCGCGTGCGATTGAAAAAATAAGCCGATAGAGATTCGGATGATCGAAATGCCACAACTTCGCTTTGGGCAGCGTGGCTTCGAATCTTGGTGATTGGGTTTCCCCGCTCTTAATGGTAAGACTCGGAGTATCTGAACTGGTCAAAACTGTCAGTCCCGTTTCATCGTCGACGACGCGAAAAAAGACTCGTCCCATCCACGACTTCGAACTCGCATTTCTGAGATGGGCCGTGATGGTAAGCTTGCCGTCCTTGCTGGCGAGATCGGGAAAAGCTTCGAGGTCAACGCGCTCCACAAAAGTTTTCGGTGTGATGAGCAGTTGCACCGGCCGATAGATGCCTCCGTCATGCGCCCAATCACTGGAACGTCCCCGGGGCAGCATATTGCTATTGAATGCATTGTCAACTCGGATCGCGATGGTGTTGGAACTTCCCCGTCGGAGCAGGTGAGTGATATCAAGCACGAACGCCGTGTAACCCTTGCGCACATGCTCTCCAGCGAGTTCCCCATTTATCCAGATTGTCGCTGAATGGAATACGGCCTCGAATTCGATCCGCACCGCGGAGTTTTGCCATTCACTCGGAGCCTCGAAGGTTCGCCGATACCAGGCGACACCTCGATATTCAATGAAAGTGGTGTCAACTTGCCAGGTGTGAGGCACGCACACTTTGCGCCAGCCACCGATGGACTCATCGCTTCCGTACCAGCGCTGCTCCTTACCAACGTTTCCAGAATCAGTCCGGAACCACCATGGGCCGCACAGGCTCACGGTCTCCGGCGCGGACAGGTCCGATGTTTTCTCGCCGGCCGGGAGAGCAGACGCACCCATGGTGCCCGCAGCCAGGACTCCGGCCTGCGTCAGAAACTTTCGACGAGTATTCACGGCATGGCTCCGTATCCGATCACGACGACTTGGCAGTTAACCAGATACCCTTGAAGCGTGTCAAACCAGGGCAAATTCGGGTAGTGCTCTGCAGAATTAGAGGACTACCCAAATTCGGATTGTGACCTTGATGAGGCGCAGGACTTAGTTAGTTGAAAAGAAAGAACAAAACGGGAAGTTTGGTGAACCGGGGAGGACTCGAACCTCCAACCCGCTGATTAAGAGTCAGCTGCTCTACCATTGAGCTACCGGTCCATCGGTTGATTTTAGAATTTTACATGGGACAAACAATTTTGTCGAACATAAGGACACGCACGCAACCCGCGATTTACGCACTATTTTCGGCGCAGCGTGGACGCCAGGCCACGCGCGACCTCGCGCGCCCGCAGCACGTCTCTAGGTTCGAACGAGATGGCCGACACGCGTGGATGGCCGCCGCCGCCGAATTCTTCCGCCAGGGAAGCCAGGTTCTGATTCGCCTCCGCTTGATTCCAAGGATTCGTGCCCAGAGAAACTTTCGCGCGCACCGCCGACGCACTGACGCTCACGGAATAAACGCATTCCGGATGCAGCAAATAGGGAATGAACTTGTTGTAGCCCTCCAGATCCAAATCGCTGACGTCGAAAAAGATAACTCCGTCGCGCGCTTCAATCCGCTCGCGCAGGATTTCAATCGATTTGCGGTGCCGTTCCAAGAGCGGCCCCAGATGCTTGGCCACCAGCGGAAGCTTCACCATTTCGCGGAGCGGCCTGTAAGCGAGCTCTGGAATAATCCGTGCCGGCAGGCCGTTTTCCGGCGCCGCCTCAATCACCAGCGCGAGCTGTGTGGCCGGCTCGGATAGTTCGACGGCTGACTGCGCCGTCGGATACTGCGCTCCGTCGATGATGTCGCCCCAATGAATCAGGTCTTCGAGCGGCTTGGTGTCAAAACCGAATTTTTCCTTTGCGATCGTCGCGATGAGCTTGGTGCAAGATTTGTAATCCGGCTTGTAAAACATCTGCGCGCCGGGCTGCTTGCGGAATTGTTCGGCGTCGGCGGGCGTCAGAAACGCGCTCTGGTGATGGTCGAACCACCAAGTCACTTTCGGCGAATTCGAAAACTTGAAATCCACGATGACGTTTTCGTCGCCATCGAACAGCCCGGCTTCCCATGGCTGCGCGGCCCGGTGCGTCATTCCCGTGAAGCCGAACTCGGCCGCCTGGTCAAATCGTTCGCGGTAGAACCGGTAAAAGAGAGCCGCCGAAGCAGTGCCATCAAAGCAGCGATCGTGAAAGCAGAGCCGGACCTTGGTCATAAGTGCGAGAATTCGCTCCTGCAATTCCACATTGCCGGGCAGGACCGGCAGCGAAGCCAATCAAGATGTACGCGGGCGGCGGGATTGTCAAGAGGAAAGGCGCCGCTCCTCTTGGTTTAATAATTCGCAGCCTTCTCTTCTCCGGTGCGAGGATGCAACCTTGCGGCTGCCGCCCTTCGCTTGACTTCCAGCATGGATTTGTCTTACTAACTGTAATATCCCGGCAATCGCAATGGATTTGTGTGCCAAGGAGGCCGCATGCCCGAAGAAAAGAATTTCTTTACGGGACTCTTCGACTTCTCGTTTCAGCACCAACTCACTCGCCGCATCGTAAAGCTTTTGTACATTCTCGGCATCATCTTCGGCGGGATCTTGGTCGTGGCTCGTGTCGTGCTCGGTTATCAACAATCTCCCGCGGACGGGCTGATCAATCTGGTCGTAGGGATCGTGTCGCTGTTTGTCGGAATTCTCGTCACGCGAGTCTTGCTGGAGCTGACACTGGTGATCCTGCGGATTGCAGAAAGTATCGAGCGCGCCACGCATCCCGGAACGTGACCCGGAACATAACAAAAACAAGCCATCGGGGACACACGCCGAGGGAGTCGCTCGCTTAGGCGCGGGCCCCGGCTCTCGCCTGCGTTCGTGAACCTCGGGCCTGTAACGTGAATTTTTGCCCGAAATAGGGGGCCTGGGCCAGCACTTTCTGAAGTTCCAGATTATCCGCATAGCGGCGCTTTGGAATTCGCCGCGCCAGTATGCTGATTTCCAGCGGGTCGCGCCGGAAAGGGTAGGGTTCCAGCGTCGCCGCGTGGTTCTCCTCCGCCTGCAGGTCCCAGTCCACTTCGCCACCACTATAGTTGGAGGGTACCGCGTCAATGGTGGCCGCTTCCATGGGGCCAAGGCAAAAGTACAGGGAGAGACGGTCCAGCGCTTCCAGGCGCAGAGCGTTGGCCTGCAACCATTTTTCATCCGCAAAATTCTTCGTCGCGGCATCAGCGCGAAGATCCACTTTCAGCCGCAATTGCTGGAGCCGCAGCCTCTGCACGAAATCGGTAACCAAAGGTGCTTCCTGGGACTTCACGTACTTGGCGGAAAATCCCGGCATGGTGGCGCGCGTTTTATCGTAAAGGCCCGCGCAGTGCATGCTGACAAGCAGACCGGCGTAGCGGTCTACTTTGACGACACGTTCAATACCTCGCTGGTAGAGATCCATGTGCTGTTGGGTGGGCAGCGACATGAAAGTGAAAGGCAAAAACGTGACGGGATCGATGTGCGGCTGGAGCTCCCACTCGTTCCATCCGTTGTCGTGCTCCGTGGCCGCAAGCCGAACGGATTCCTCAGGTTCAGACCGCGCGAAGTTCTCGTTTCCCAATTCGCGCGCAAAATATCCCGACAGGACCGCATGGTCCGTCTGGCGAATCAAGATAAGATGATCGCCGCGCTCTTGAATGATCATTTCGCTGCCCTCATAGCAGCGACGGCTTACGCGCACGCTTTACAGCTTGGGCGCATTCGCCTGGCGGGAGACGGGCCAAGCAATCTTCTTCTTAACGACCGTATTATGCACTCACCTATTGCTCAAATCCAGCGTCATCGCGGGGCCCCTCGCCCGCCTGGAGCTCGCTCGCAAAATCCCGGTGGAGCCGCTCTTCCCTACCCTGTAGAATGGAACCACCACTGCGGGAGTGGCGGAACTGGCAGACGCGCAAGACTTAGGATCTTGTGGCCGAAAGGCCGTGGGGGTTCAAATCCCTCCTTCCGCACCAAGATTTCGCTGAAAGCGATATTTCCCCCTGAGCGAGACCTAAGTGCTCTTCTCTTCGACTCCTCTTAATTAGCCACCCGAAGGAACCGTCTACTGGGGTAAGTCTGGCTTCTGCTAGAATCGCGGCGAAATGGCGGCGGTCCAACAGCTACGATTTCGCGTGGAGGGCGGAGGCGAGGTATCGGCGTTGCTCTCCAGGCCGGCGAAAGGACGGCGGCTCCTGGTGTTGGCGCACGGCGCTGGGGCGGGCATGAGTCACCCGTTTATGGCGAACCTGGCCGGCGCACTGGCTAGCGTGAGTGTGGCCACGTTTCGATACCAGTTTCCCTACATGGAGCAACGCCGGCGCGTTCCCGACTCGCCTGCGGTGCTGACGGCCACGGTCGTAGCTGCGCTGCGAGCCGCCGCGGAGGCCGTTCCCGGGCTGCCATTGTTCGCGGGAGGCAAGTCCATGGGAGGACGAATGACTTCGCAGGCTGCGGCACAGCATCCGCTGGATGGCGTGCGAGGATTGGTGTTCTTTGGGTTTCCGCTGCACCCGCCCAACCGCCCGGGAACAAAACGCGCGGACCACCTTGCGAAAGTTACGTCGCCGATGCTATTCCTGCAGGGAACCCGGGATACCCTTGCCGATCTCAACTTGCTGCGTCCCGTCTGCACGAGGCTCGGGTCGCATGCGACGCTGCATGTCATTGAAACGGCAGATCATTCCTTTCATGTGCTGAAGAGGTCAGGAAGAAACGACGCCGAGGTGCTGCAAGAGTTGGCGGAAACAGTAGCGTCCTGGGCCGAGCAAATAGAAAAGATACAACCAAAGCCTGCCTAAAATTACGTCGGTGGTACCTGGGAGCGCCATTCTCTTGAATGGCGTCATTCGCACTCACAGCCCCGAAACTATCGAGATTGCTGTCGCAACCGCCTCCTTAGTATCCAATCACTGCCCCTGTTCGTGCTGACCTCTCAATCCGCGGCGGCCTCGTCGGAGGTCTCTGCCTGCGCCTTCGTTTCTGTGCCGGCGGGCTTGGCCGTAATTTCGAGTCCATTCTTGTTCATATCGAATCTCTGCTTTCGGTCCAAGCCTTTCACGAACTCACGGGTCGCCTTACCCACCGCTCCAGGAAGATTCGACGCTTCCACTTTGACCGTCGATTCCGCTGTTCCTTCATTTCGATCTTGATAGCGAAATTTCACCTCAAACGTCTTCATTTCCAAACCTCCCTTTTCTGACCATGAAAAACTGAAACTGGTTCGCGCGCTCCAAACCGCGGCGTATCTTGAAACTACAGGGACTCTTAGCTCCGACGACGCTTTCGACTTACAGCTTTCTTTCCCGAGCCCTTGGCTTTCAAGGCCTTAATCTCCGCCTTAAGTTTCTCGTTCTCTTTCGTCAACGCATCGCGACTAGCTGTCATTGTTTCGAGATCATTTCCCACTTGGCCGTTCTCTTTCTGAAGTTCCGCCACCTGGGTCTTCAATTGCTCGTTCTCTTGCAGAGTCTTTGTATCCTTGCAAGCAGTCAAGGGCAAACTCAGTGCTATTGCCACGGCAAGTCTCGCCCATATGTTTTTGCGCGTCATGCGTCATCCCTCGTTGACAAGAATTTGCATTGCAACTTGAACAACCGATAGCGGGTGAGGCGGGAAGCCACCGCTGGCAACTACGCCAGCGTAATGGAGTTTCTTGGATCGCACAAGCCTGATACCCGGCTACACGAGAACTGGAATTGACTTCTGGCAGATGTCCGGTAAGCCAAGACCCTGCGTCAGGGCGTCTTGAGATAAATGTTGCCGATGTTACGCTCGCGCAGCATGGCGTTGAACGCCGCCAGGTCTTTCCCCATCAACTCCTGAAAGTCGTGCGCCGCTTTGTCGCCCCGCTGCTTCAACTCTTCCTGTACGGCCGTCTGCTGCGTGGTGGGCGGAAAATCCGCGCTGCTATCGAGCTGGTTAGACAGATAGTTGACCTTCTGCAGCAGCATCGGCGACCAGCGGCAGTCGTCCTGACCGCGGCCGGTGAGCTTGAGCTGTAGCAGGGTTCCCTCGATGCCCGCGAGTTTCTCCCCGAGGTCGTCCGCGGCTTTGCGGACCGGTTTCGAGGTGTCGTCGGTGCCCAGCTCCTTCCCCAGCGCACCGAGCTGCACGCGCAGCGACTCGATCTGGTTCACCGTGGCCGACATGGCGTTCATCTCGTCATACAGCGCGGTCTGCGCCCGGATCTGCGCCTGGATGTCGCTCTCCGAGCCGGCGGTATGCGGATCCTTCAGCACGGTCAGCTTCTGCGTGAATTTTTCTTCTCCCACCGTGAGCGTGACCGTGTAGGTTCCTGGCAGGGCCAGCACCGCCTGGCGCGCCATAGCCGGAGGCTTGCGCCATCCCTCCGGCCCAAACGGAACATCCGGGGCGTAGAGCGGCGTGGTCCTCAGGCGAATTTGCGTGGTACGTTCCGAGCGCAGGTCCCACCACACACGATTGATGCCCGCTTTGGCTTCGCAAGGCGGCGGTTCGACATCGCCATATTCCTC
>WNGH01009628.1_pt1 | contig 12277 bp, 8 predicted proteins | sample 5400631 | NCBI WGS metagenome assembly WNGH01 (sample SAMN13153373, study PRJNA577476) | soil metagenome | isolation source: 115 cm soil or saprolite under Garry oak tree replicate 1 | place: USA:California | collected 2016-06-15 | reverse complement strand
CAAGTGGCCCAACGTACCTCGGCGTTGCGGCGGCTTTCGATTTCTCTCCTGCAATCGCAGGATGAGGAACGGCGAAGAATTGCTCGTGAGCTCCACCACAGCGTTGGCCAGTACCTGACCGGCTTGAAGCTGAACCTGTCGAGGCTGAATGGGGCGGAACATCAACCCTTAACGCCAGAACTTCTCGCGGAATGTTTGCATGCGGTTGACGAGTGCCTTACTGAGACGCGAACCATTTCTTACTTGCTACATCCGCCGTTGCTAGATGAAGCCGGCTTTGCATCTGCCGCCCGCTGGTATGTCAACGGTTTTACCGAGCGCACGGGAATTCGAGCAAGATTAGATCTGCCGCCGGAACTCAGCCGCCTTCCTCGTGGAGTAGAACTCACTTTGTTCCGCATCCTGCAGGAGAGTCTTACCAACGTGAACCGTCATTCCGGTAGCCAGGCAGTCGAGATTCACTTGAATGTCGATGCCGAAGGCGTAACTCTGCAAGTCAGCGATTTTGGCCATGGGATTCCCGCAGAGAAGCTAGAACGCTTCCGACAGATGGGGACGACCGGCGGTGTGGGGTTGGGGGGAATGATGGAACGGATCGCCGACCTGGGCGGAGAGTTGAAAGTTCAATCCAACGGACACGGCACCGTCCTGACGGCTACCATTCCGCTGCCTTTGACCGGCTCACTTAATTCGGCAGCGTGAAAAAGCCTACGCGGCTTTTCTCCTTCTTCGCGGAGATCGGTCACGACTGATTCGGCCGAAGTCGGTCAGATTGGTAACGGCGGTCATCACGCCGGCCTGTGCCAGAAAGAAAGTCTTCTCGCGCTCATGACGAAAACCCATGAACTCAGGCATGGTCGCGGTCATCGCCGCTAATCCTAAATCAATTTTTTCGTGGTTTCGGAAGCTGATGACCTTCTTCACTCCGCCCGGGTAGTCGGTCAGCAAAGACGTCGCCAACTCAGCTCCTGCGCACATGAATGCGCCGAGGGCGGCGCGCTTATTTCTGGACCAATAGATTGCTCCGGTCAGCAGGAATGCTCCGGCGGTAAAGTAATCCACCACAGCATGAGCCTTGGGTGAAATGATCTTGGGCATGCGTTTGGTGAGCACATGGGTCGCGCTGGTAAGCATGGGCATGTTTTTGTTCCTTCCTGGTTGAAAATTTGTGGGCGGATCCTAACGCGACGTAAACATCCCAGCCACGCCGTAACCCACTGCTGCCGCCACGGCTGCTGCGACACCTGAAGCCAAAAGAACATGTTCGCGGGCCTGTTTCTTTACGTCCAAAGAATCGCGAACGTGATCCTTCAGTTCATGCACGGAGGCGTGCAACCGCCTGCGTTGGTCGGCAGCGCGCAATTCGAGGTCATGAGTGGGAAGTGTCATACGGGATCTCCTGCCTCACTTTGTATCCACATTTTGTCAGCCTTCAGAACTTCAATGGTTTTCTTGGGAAACAAACCTTTGGACTGGAATTCGTGCAGTGCCATCCAACCGAGGATTCCGCCGCCAATCGACCAGACCACGCCGACAATCAGGAAGGCAAAGAACCAGTGATAGGGATTGTTCCAGAATGCCACTGCGACCAACGCTACGACCGCAATGGTAAGTAAAAGGTAGGCTGTGACCAGCAAAACGACCGCGACTGCGGCCAGCGGGACCGCGGTTTTCCATGCATCCAGAGTTTCTCGCACTTCGGATTTGAACATTTCCACGCGAGTCTGAACGAAATCTTTGATTTCGTCTTTCAGCTCGGCAATGATCGCAGCCAGATTTTTGCTGTGGTTTTCTGCGTATCGATTTTCATTCATAGCGGTTGGACCTCCAAACCCGAAGCAAGATACCGGCAACGAATGCCGCGCCCGCAACCCCGGCGATGAGATGGAACGGATAATTGTCAACCACGTAACGCGCCCGACTCCGAGCTCGTCGCGCTAATTCTTCCGACTTCCACTTAGTGCGTTCATAGGCATCGGTGAGGCCCGACTGCACGCGCTCATAGGCGGCTGACACTCGTTGGCCGACCTCATCAAGCGCCTGCGACGCACGCGCGGTGACGTCTTCGACCTCTTGTTCGGACGCGCGCCGCCACGCAATAACCTTTGCAGACGGCATCTGCTCTGACGCGCCGCGAATCGGTTGGACGCGATCTTGGCGCGGATCGCTTGGCTGTTCCGGGTTGAACTTCTCTCGAGTGTTTGGCTCTGGCATATTCGTTTTTTCCCCTTTTGATGATACTCGCGGGGTGAACTCACTAGCAGACGGTACTTGGATGGCAAGTAGGCAATCCGTGTTTCCACAAAAGTGCTTTCTTTAGCGTATATCGCATACGTGCACTAAATATTGGCACTACTTCGATTTACACCTGGCAGAGTTGCCGGTCGGCTACGCAGGCGCAGTCCGGCAACTAAACGCAGACCCAACGGGGAAGCACAACCGCTCCCAGCCCGGTAGTGTCCTAATTTGGAATTAGGACACTACCCCCCGGCGAATCTGCAAAATTTCACGCAATTGTCTATGATGGAATGTTTGGCGCTCATTTGCACGGAGAGATCATATTGGCAGAGAAGCAAACCGACGGATTGGAAGTACTGGAAACGCGGGAATGGCTCGATTCCCTCGATTATGTGCTATCAAAAGGTGGAGCCGACAGGGCCGGGCGGCTGTTGCAGCAACTCTCGTTGCACGCGCGTCGCGCCGCCGGTGTGAACCTTCCCTTCACCGCGACTACGCCCTACCAGAATACGATTTCGGTCCGGCAGCAACCCCCTTTCCCCGGCAGCCAGGAGATGGAGCGTCGCATAAAGAGCCTGGTGCGCTGGAATGCGTTGGCCATGGTGGTGCGAGCCAATAAGATTCAGGAGGGCATCGGCGGCCACATCTCGACTTTCGCTTCGGCGGCTACGCTTTACGAGGTTGCTTTCAATCACTTCCTGCGCGCTAAGACCGAGACGGGAGACCGAGACATCGTGTATTACCAGGGACACGCTTCTCCTGGAATATACGCTCGTGCCTATCTTGAAGGTCGAATTCCCAAGCAAAAACTGGAGAATTTTCGCCGGGAACTCAAACCGGGCGGAGGCCTTTCTTCTTATCCTCATCCCTGGCTGATGCCGGACTTCTGGGAATTTCCGACGGTTTCGATGGGGCTGGGTCCGATCCAGGCCATCTATCACGCACGTTTCATCCGCTATCTCGAGAATCGAGGATTGAAGAAATCCACTGGCGGAAAAGTCTGGGCGTTTCTGGGTGACGGAGAGATGGATGAGCCCGAGTCACTGGGCTCAATCACTCTGGCCTCGCGGGAACGACTGGACAATCTGATCTTTGTGGTGAATTGCAATCTGCAGCGGCTCGATGGCCCGGTACGTGGCAATGGCAAGATCATTCAGGAGCTAGAAGCGATTTTTCGCGGTGCGGGTTGGAACGTCATCAAGTGCATCTGGGGGACCGATTGGGACAGCCTCATTCAGAATGATCGTGATGGACTACTGGTCAAGCGCATGGGCGAGATCACGGACGGCCAATACCAGAAATATTTCGTGGAGAGCGGCGCTTACTTCCGGCATAACTTTTTCGGCACTGATCCTCGGCTCTTAAAGATGGTTGAGCATCTCTCCGACGAGCAACTCGCCCGCATGCGGCTGGGAGGGCATGATCCGATCAAAGTATACGCGGCATACAAAGCTGCGGTGGATCACACCGGAGGACCCACCATTATTCTGGCCAAGACTATTAAAGGATATGGACTGGGCGAGGCGGGTGAGGGCAAGAACATTACTCACCAGCAGAAAAAACTGAACGACGATGAACTGAGTCTGTTCCGCTCACGTTTCGGTATACCTATCCCGGACTCTGAACTGCACGAGGCACCTTTCTATCGGCCGGCTGACGATAGCCCGGAAATCAGCTACATGCAAGAGCGGCGCAAGCAGCTCGGTGGGTATCTTCCGGAGCGGAAAGTACGGGCCAAGCCTCTCAATCCGGTTTCTGAATCTCACTTCGAGGAATTTTACAAAGGCACGGAAGGACGGGAAGCATCCACCACGATGGTGTTCGTGCGGCTGCTAGCCAAGTTGCTGCGTGACCCAGAGATCGGGAAACTCATCGTGCCCATCATTCCCGACGAGGCTCGCACTTTCGGCATGGAGGCGCTGTTCCGCCAAGTGGGGATATATTCCAGTCTGGGCCAGCTTTACGAGCCGGTGGACATGGACACTCTCCTTTATTACAAGGAGGCCAAGGACGGACAGATCCTAGAGGAAGGGATTACCGAGGCAGGGTCTATATCTTCTTTCATCGCGGCAGGGACTGCTTATGCTCACCACGGGATCAATACGATCCCGTTTTTTATTTATTACTCCATGTTCGGATTCCAGCGCATCGGAGATTTGATCTGGGCAGCCGCCGACATGCGAGTTCGCGGTTTTCTTCTCGGCGGCACCGCGGGCCGCACCACCCTGGCGGGCGAAGGGTTACAGCATCAAGACGGCCACAGTCACGTGCTGGCGTTATCAGTTCCCAATCTTCTCGCCTATGATCCAGCCTTCGCTTACGAGATTGCCATCATTATTCAGGACGGCATCAAGCGGATGTATGTGGACCAGGAATCTATCTTCTATTATCTGACTGTTACCAATGAACCGTTGCCCATGCCGCCGATGCCGGAAGGAAAGGAAGTCCGCGAGGGTATCCTGAAAGGGATGTACCGTTTTAAGGCATCAGCAAATAAGGATGCGAAACTGCGGGCGCAACTGTTCGGCAGCGGCACGATCATGTTTGAAGTGCTCAAAGCGGCGCAGATTCTGGAAGAGAAGTATGGAGTGGTATGCGATGTTTGGAGTGTAACCAGCTACAAGCAACTTTATCGTGATGGCAATGACTGTGAACGCTGGAACATGCTGCACCCAGGGGAGACTCCTCGAGTGCCGTACGTCGCGCGTTGTCTCAAAGATGCGCCCGGCGTTTTCGTTGCCGCATCTGACTATATGAAGGTGCTGCCTGAATCCATCGCACAGTGGGTACCGCGTCCACTGGTCGCTCTCGGCACCGACGGTTTTGGACGCAGCGAAAATCGGGCGTCGCTGCGCGACTTCTTCGAAGTGGATGCCAAACACATTGTGCTGGCTACATTGACCGCATTGGCGCGGGATAAACAGAAAACGCAGGCATCGCTGCAGCAAGCGATCAAAGATTTAGGTATCAATCCGGAAAAACCGAATCCAGCCATCAGCTAAGGGAGAAAAGGGTACGTGACAGAATTCAAACTGCCTGAACTTGGCGAAAACATCGATCAGGGCGATCTAGTTCGGCTGATGATTTCGCCGGGAGCCAACGTCACCGAAGGCCAGGCAGTGATGGAACTGGAGACCGACAAGGCGGTTATTGAAGTTCCATCGTCGGTCAGCGGCACGATCAAGGATGTTCGGGTCAAGGAGGGAGAGAAAATTAAAGTCGGCCAGGTGATTTTTACCGTGGAAAACGGCACCGGCGCGAAGGCCAAGGCACCAGAAGGCAAAGAAGCTTCCGGAGAAAAGTTGGCGAGTGCAGCTTTGCCTGCAACGCCCGAAGTCAAAGCTAAAATTCCGCCTCAAACACGACCCCAAACAGCTCCGCCGTCCGCACCAGCGGCGTCGACTTCAAAAACAACGACGTCGAGAACCTCGACATCGAAGACTACCGAATTCCGTCTTCCCGAACTTGGGGAAAATATCGAACAGGGCGACTTGGTGCGGCTAATGATCTCGCCTGGCGCGAAAATATCCGAAGGCCAAGCTGTCATGGAACTGGAAACAGAGAAGGCGGTGGTGGAAGTTCCCTCCTCGGTGAGCGGAGTGGTTAAAGAGGTTCTGGTAAAGCAAGGTAAAAAAGTAAAAGTAGGACAAGTTATCTTCACGGTGGAGGGAGACACCCAGGCCCAACCGGTGACAGCGAAGCCTGCTCCGGCGGATGAGAGCCAGCCGCAGTCGGCAGGGGCAAAAACCGCTTCCGCGGATGAGAGCTCAGGTCAGCACGGAGCTCGAGTTACTTTTCAGGCCGCTATCAAAGCTGAAGGTAAGACTGAAGAACAGGCGCTTCCCCGGGATCAAGCTCCATCAGCTCCCTCAGGGTTTGCGATGCCTACCCAGCTGGGCAAGGTGGCGGGCACTGAACATCGGGAACCCGTCCCCGCCGCGCCGCACGTCCGCCGGTTGGCACGCGAACTGGGAGTGGACATCCATGAAGTTAAGGGCACCGGCCCCGGTGGCCGTATCAGTGAAGATGACGTAAAAGCACATTCGAAAGCATTGCTCACCGCGGCAGTGCAAGCGCCGGGAAGTCCTTCGGCGGCGTCTGCGCTGCCAGATTTCGCCAAGTGGGGAAAGGTCGAGCGCGTTTCCATGCGCGGCGTGCGGCGCAAGACCGCGCAGCATTTGTGGGAAGCATGGACCACCATTCCCCATGTCACCCAGCAAGACAAGGCGGACATCACCGAGATCGAGCACCTACGTGCCCGCTTCGCGCCCAAAGCACAAGAAGCCGGCGGCAAGATGACCGTGACCGCCATCGCATTGAAGGTGTGCGCCTCAGCGTTAAAAGTTTTTCCTCAATTCAATGCCAGCATTGACATGGCAAAAGAGGAAATCATCTACAAGCAGTACATCAACATTGGGGTTGCGGTCGACACCGATCGAGGGCTGCTGGTTCCGGTTATCCATGATGTGGATAAGAAGAACATCGTTGAGCTCGCGGTCGAACTGACTCAACTTTCCAAAAAAGCTCGAGACAAAAAGCTAAGCCCCGCCGAAATGGAAGGCGGCACTTTCACTATCACAAACCTAGGCGGAATCGGCGGCACTGGATTTTCTCCTATCGTCAATTATCCCGAAGTTGCGATCCTCGGCCTCTCGCGTTCGAGTACAGAACCTGTATGGATGAACGGAACGTTTGAGCCTCGGTTAGTACTACCGCTTTCACTCTCTTACGACCATCGCGTGATCGACGGCGCCGATGCGGCACGATTCCTGCGCTGGATTGCCGAGGCATTAGAGCAACCGTTCCTCCTCTCGGTTCAGGGATAAGCCTGCCAATGGCCGAGACAACTAACTTAAACATTGCCGTAATCGGGGCGGGACCGGGTGGCTATGCCGCCGCCTTTCTTGCCGCCGATCTGGGAATGAAGGTCACGCTCATCGATGAGGAACTGAATCCTGGCGGAGTGTGCCTGTACCGCGGCTGTATTCCTTCGAAAGCATTGCTGCATGTGGCCAAGGTGATTGATGAGTCCCGCCATGCAAAAGCGTGGGGCGTGGAATACAGCGAGCCGAAGATTGATCTCGCCCGGCTGCGTTCCTGGAAGGAAGGCGTAGTAAAGAAACTGACCGGCGGATTAGGTCAGTTGTCCAAGCAGCGCTCGGTGCAATATGTCCGCGCTCGAGCCACTTTTGAGAACTCGAACACACTGCGGCTGGCGAAGGTGAGCGGCGGCGAGGAAACACTCACATTCGATCGCATCATCATCGCTACGGGCTCGCGTCCGGCAGTGATTCCCAGCCTAAAGCTTGAGAGCTCGCGCGTGATGGATTCGACTGGAGCGCTCGATTTAGCGGATTTGCCCGGCAGCTTGCTGGTGATTGGGGGCGGATATATCGGCTTGGAGCTTGGCACCGTCTATGCCGTTTTAGGAACCAAGGTGTCGGTCGTCGAAATGTTGCCTGGACTGCTGCCCGGCGCCGATCGAGACCTAGTACTCCCAGTGCACAAGCGTGTGGAGAAATTGTTCAACTCGATTTTGGTGAATACCACCGTCGCCCCTCTGAAAGAGGAATCCGGTGGAATCCGAGTGACTTTCGACGGGCCAGATGTCAAAGAGCGCGAAAAAGTATTCGACAAAGTTTTGGTATCAGTTGGCCGTAAGCCGAATTCTGAAATTCCTGGCCTGGAGAAAACCAAAGTTGAAGTTGGAAAGCGCGGCTTTATTCAGGTCAACAAGCAGTTGCAGACTGCTGAGCCGTCGATTTATGCAATCGGCGACGTGGTAGGTGAACCGATGCTGGCTCACAAGGCGTCCCACGAAGGACGCACTGCGGTCGAAGCAATCGTCGGACACAAAGTAGCGTTTGAGCCGAATGCCATTCCAGCCGTCGTATTTTCCGATCCCGAAATCGCCTGGTGCGGACTCACAGAAACCCAGGCTCAACAAGAAGGCCGTGAGATCAAAGTCGCCAGATTTCCCTGGGGAGCTTCGGGCCGGGCCGTGACTCTCGACCGCACAGACGGAATGACCAAGCTCATTGTGGATCCTCAAAGTGAGCGCGTTCTCGGAGTGGGTATCGTGGGGGTTGGGGCGGGAGAACTGATTGCCGAAGGTGTGGTTGCGATTGAGATGGCTGCGCAGGCGAAGGATATTGCGCTTAGCATCCATCCGCACCCTACGCTGTCGGAAACAATCATGGAATCCGCGGAAGTATTTTTCGGAACCAGCACACACGTGTACCGGCCGAAACGATAATCTGCAATTCGAGCATAAGTTCCTGTCCCTGCTTCCCCAGTTCTGAACTTTCCCACGCGAACAATGACCTTGGTAACTTGATGGAGATTTCGAGTGTACCTACGATTGCTTCATGAGCTATCAGGCACTATTGTTCTGTCCAGACGAGCGGACGGCTCACGTAGTAACCCAGGTCTTGAGTGAAGTTGAATTCAGCGTTGAGTCCTGCAATGAACCCTTCGCTGCAGTCAAGCGGTTGATGGCGAAACACTTCGACGCGATTGTCGTGGATTGCGACAATGAGCAGAACGCCACGCTGCTGTTCAAGAGCGCCCGTAATTCCGGGTCCAATCAAAATTCGCTTTCGGTTGCGCTGGTCGAAGGACAGGCCGGCGTCGCCAAGGCATTTCGTATCGGTGCCAATCTGGTTCTGACCAAACCTATTAATGTGGAGCAGTCCAAAGGAACGCTGCGCGTAGCGCGCGGTCTGCTCCGAAAAGCGGAAGCGGCTAAACCGGGAGCCTGGCGCGGACGATGCGGCCTTGCTGGAATCCATGCCGCATACCGTCCCGGACGCTGGCAGTCCCGAAGTGCCGGCTCCCCAATTCGCGACACCAAAGCAATATCCCTGGCAACCAATTTCCAAACCTCTCGCTGAACCCATGGCTTCGGCTCTGCGGCGCGCTGCCGAAACTGCAGCCAAGAGCCATGATCCCGGCAATTTGAACAAGGCGGAAACCGCTCGGCCTGCGGCCAGCGAGACAAAAATGAGAGAAAGCTGGCCAAGCACCAGCATGTCTTCCGCATACGGTGCCGCGAGTGCACCTGCACCAGCTAAGGAGATCCCCAGAGCGGCCAGCAAAGATCCCGAGCTTAGATTGATGTTACCGCACGAAGCGTCCGAAATGGTGGAAGCCGCGTTGCCGTCGGAGACGTCGTATCTACCTTACAGGCGCGAAAGCTATCTTAGTGATATCCGCGAGCCGGAAGGATCCGAGGCCAGCGGCGGAATGAAAATTTTGCTGATTGCGACCGCAGCGACAGTGCTGATCGCGGGCGCCTACGTTGGTTGGACAAAAACACATAAAGCGAGCCCATCGCAAGCCACACAAGAACAGAGTGCGCCACCTCAGACTGCTTCTCCGGTAACGATTCCCTCGTCGAACATCGCTCCAGCAAAGCAAGACACTGGTTCGTTTGCGAGTCAAATTCAGGAACCCCAGCAACCAGCGGCTGCTTCCGAAGGCAAACCTTCTGCAGGCAAGACTACGATTACCAGGGGAGACGAGGTTGAAACGAGTAATGAACTGGGCCTGACCGTTCAAGAAGTACCGTCGAGCACTCCAGAACCTATCGTGGTGAAAAAAGGGCCATCTGTATCAGTCAGCAGATCGGCTACACAAGATGCTTTGCAACCGCCCCCCGCCGCTCTCGCTGTTCCCGCCACTACGGCTGACAAGGTCCTGGGCGGAATTATCAGCACGACTCCAGCGAATATGCCCACATCGGTGCCCCAGGTGCTGAAAGTGTCGCAAGGAGTTTCCGAGGGCCTGCTGGTCAAGCGGGTTCAGCCCGTCTATCCGGAGCAGGCACGTCAGATGCGAGTACAAGGTCCAGTGCAGCTTCAGGCGACCATCAATAAAGACGGCAACATTAGCAACGTCAAAGTCGTCAGCGGCAATGCACAGCTCGCGCGCGCCGCGGTCGAGGCAGTCAAGCAATGGAAGTACAAGCCTTACTACCTCAATAACGAACCAGTTGAAATCCAGACTCAGATTATAGTGAACTTCAAGCTTCCGTAGTCTTCAACGAAAAACATTACCATCCGCTACGAATTAATTTTCTTGCCTTCCTTCTGACGTTCACCCCCGATGAGCCTGCTTCAGTGGCGGTATAATCGAGAGATGGCCTGACGGTGAAATTCGCTTCTGTGAAGGGGAGTGCCGCGTTTGGAACTTCCCTACTCAGCAAGTAAACCTTGCACTAGAGGCCATCAGTTTTTCTATGGACTTCAAATTATTCAGTGATTACAAGCCTCGTGGCGATCAAGCCACGGCAATTGAATCCCTGACTCGAGGTGTGTTTGACCGGGAGCAACACCAAGTTCTGCTGGGAGTGACCGGGTCAGGCAAAACGTACACGATGGCAAAGCTCATCGAGCGGGTGAATCGGCCCACCATCGTTATGGCTCACAATAAAACTTTGGCAGCGCAGCTTTATCATGAGTTCAAGAGTTTCTTTCCGCACAATGCCGTGGAATATTTTGTCTCGTATTACGACTACTACCAGCCGGAGGCCTACGTTCCGGCGGCGGATTTGTACATTGAGAAAGAATCCACGATCAATGACGAATTGGACAAATTGCGTTTGTCGGCGACGCGATCGCTCTTCGAACGTCGTGACTGTCTCATAGTGTCGTCGGTGAGTTGCATCTATGGGTTGGGCTCCCCCGAGGCTTATTACGGGATGCTGCTGTTTCTGGAAAAAGGCCAGAAGATCAAGCGTGAGGACATCACCCGGAAGCTGGTGGAAATTCTCTACGAGCGCACGGACGGCGACTTCCGGCGCGGCACGTTCCGGGTACGGGGTGATGTGATCGAAGTCTTCCCTACCTACGACGATATGGCGTACCGAATCGAATTGTGGGGAGATGAGGTTGAATCGCTGGCACAAATCGATCCTCTATTTAGCACGGTAAAGCAGAAGTACATGCGGCTGCCGATCTATCCGAAGACGCACTACGTGATGAAACCCGAGACCAAGGCTTCGGCGGTGCAGTCGATTCGCGAAGAGCTGGCGTGGTGGGAAGTGGAACTGGAAAAACAAGGGCGGCTGGTGGAATCGCAGCGTGTCCATCAGCGCACCATGTACGACTTGGAGATGATCAAGACCGTCGGCTATTGTCACGGCATCGAAAATTATTCGCGGCACTTTACCGGACGGTTGCCTGGTGAGCCTCCACCCACGCTGCTGGATTATTTCCCCCGCGATTACTTGATGTTCATCGACGAGTCGCACCAGACCGTACCGCAATTGCACGGCATGTATCATGGCGACCGCTCGCGCAAGGAGACGCTTGTCGAATATGGATTTCGCATGCCCTCCGCGCTCGACAACCGGCCTTTAACCTTTGAAGAGTTTGAACATCGTATGAACCAGATTGTTTACGTTTCGGCGACTCCCGGACCTTATGAGTTGACCAAATCGGCGGGAGTCGTCGTGGAACAGATCATCCGGCCTACGGGCCTGGTGGATCCGCCGGTGGAAGTGCGGCCAGTCAAGGGACAGATTGACGATCTGCTGCACGAGATTCGCGGCCGAGTATCGCGAGGCGAGAGAGTGCTGGTGACTACGCTCACCAAACGCATGGCCGAGGATCTAGCCGAGTACTACAGCGAGGTCGGAGTAAAGTGCCGCTACATGCACTCCGAGATCGAGACTCTGGAACGCGTAAAGATTCTGCGTGACCTGCGCAAGGGTGAATTCGATGTATTGATCGGGATCAACCTGCTGCGCGAAGGATTGGACTTGCCAGAGGTTTCCCTGGTGGCGGTTCTCGATGCCGATAAAGAAGGATTCCTGCGTTCCAGTGGATCGCTGATCCAAACCATCGGCCGCTGCGCGCGCAATCTGAATGGCCGGGCAGTTCTGTATGCCGACGTCATGACCGATTCGATGAAGAAAGCGATCGATGAGACCGATCGCAGGCGCGCCATTCAGGAAGCTTACAACCTAGCCAACGGGATCACACCGGCGTCCATCGTGCGTCCCTTGGAAATGTCGCTGGCCAGCGTCATTGAAGCC
>WNGH01006297.1_pt1 | contig 12278 bp, 16 predicted proteins | sample 5400631 | NCBI WGS metagenome assembly WNGH01 (sample SAMN13153373, study PRJNA577476) | soil metagenome | isolation source: 115 cm soil or saprolite under Garry oak tree replicate 1 | place: USA:California | collected 2016-06-15 | reverse complement strand
CGCCTCCCAAGCAGCGCGACCTGCAACCTCCGGAGCCGCGTACCCGCGAGCCTCGGGGAAGTGCTGGAGAAGGCGCGCGAGGCCGAGCCAGTGGTCCGAGTGGCCATGGGTGATGTAGACACCCGTGATCTTCTTGCCGAAGTTCTTCGCCCAGGCGGCGATCTGGTCCGCGTTCTCGACGGTCAGTAGGACGTCGATGAGGATCCCTTCGGTCGGCCCGGAGATCAGCGTGCTGCTGGACGGCGCCCAGGTCGCGACTTCACCCTCCCCGAGCTGATCGGGACAGGCGTACGGCCGCATCGGGGCGACGTAGACGTCAATCGAAAGCGGACTGGTGCCCATGTCTCATTTTCCTTCTTAGGTGGCTTCAGACGTCCCTTTGGCGATCTCGGTCCGCGCGGCTGCGACGAGTTCCTCGTTGGTGTGGGCGTGGCCCCACAAGCCCCACCCGCCCTCAGGCGCCTCAGTCAGCAGCACCCAAGTTCGCTCGGTCAAGGACGGGTCGCCGGCGGCGGCGGCGACGAGCTCGGTGAGCGTGCGGACCACGGCGATCTGCTTCTCGCGGTCGAGAGCGCCGGCGTTGGTCAGGACCTGCACGCGGACGTACGCGCTGTCGCCGTCCACGTTCGCGAGTGCTGTCGCCGGCAGGTCGTGCACGAAGGCAGCCGTGTTCTTGCGGAACATCGGAATGTTCGGGACTCCCTCGACCGCCATCACCGCGGCGGCGAGGTCTCGGGCGAGTTGCGCGGCGTCAGGGAAGGTCCCGATCGCGGCGTACACATCGATCATCGGCACAGGCGGTCTCCACGCAGGTCCGAGGGCGACTATGAAGATCGTCATAATCCATATGCAGGTTAACATAGAATGCGCTCATCGCAAGGTGGTCGAGAGGTGAGGTTTTGGCTGGCGACGTACGACAGCGGATGGTGCTGAGCGCGCTCTATCTGATTGCCGAGTGCGGGGTTCAGGGCACCTCAATCGCCGACGTGCTCGAGCGCAGCGGCGCGCCGCGCGGCTCGGTTTACCACCACTTCCCCGGCGGGAAGGACGAGATCGTGGGCGCCGCCATGGAGTACATGGCGACCGACGGCCGAGTCCCGCTGCGAGCGCTCCGTGGCTCCGATGTAGCCGGCATCATCACCGGATTCACCAATCTGTGGCGGGGCGTCCTGACCCGGAGCGAGTTCGCGGCCGGCTGCGCGACTGCGGGCGTGACAATGAGCGGCGAGTCAGAGACGGTCAGGGCTGCGGCGAGAAAGGTCTTCGAGGTCTGGATCGAGGACCTTACGGAACTGCTTGAAGCCGCTGGCGTTGACCCGTCGAAGGCGGCCGACTTCGCGTGGATGCTCTTCGCCTCGACCGAAGGTGCACTCATCTTCGCTCGCGCGGAACACAGCATGCGGGCCCTTGACCTCGTGGAGCAGCAGCTCCTCGGCCTCGGCGCGACTCTGGTCTGACCGAGCGCTTACCTCTAACGACGCCGCAGGCTTCGCGTCATGCTACGGACCGCATCGTCGCTCCCCCTTACAGGGCTTTTGACGCTGGCCTCCGGCCGCCTGCGATCTGGACTGCCGGTAACCCGGACAGCCAGCTCACTGCTATCGCCTGGATATAGCAGCGGACCTTGTACTGCCCGGGTTACCGGTCATCGTGCACGTTTGCGTGTGCGCAGTGCGCCGGGGGGGCCATAGGACCTGGCCGTTGCAAGCATCACATCCCAAGTGATCCGAGGCTGTCCGTCACGCGAGTGCCTTTTGCCAATGCGGTGGACCGGATGCGATGCGGTTATGCGACTAACGGGCTACTTCGAATTCCCGCATGACTTGACGGGCCTGAGCAAAAAGCATGCCGATACTGACTTTGCGCGTGCAGATTACTACTGCCGCGATTTCAGGGTTGCTGGTACTGCGCATGAACAGGTGGACGAGGTTGTCGCTGTTGACGAGAATTTCCTTGAAATAATGCCCGCCGTCAGTAGCGCCTCGGGTCCGATTCCACAGGTCTTCGATCTGCGCCACATTCTTGCCGTCGAACAGGTCAGCTGTGGCGGCCGCCACTACGTCCAGGATCTCTCGGGGATGATTGTCGACCGTGTCCACCGCGAGGAGCATCCCGGTCGACATGTCTACGAATCCGCATCCCACATAGTCGGGGACATTGGCGCGGAATTCTTTGACAGTATTGGTAATGATTTGCGTACGGTTCACCGCTGAGCCTCTCTGCACAGTGCGGGCGGGACCAACATGATCGGACCAGGATGCCACGCCCGCGACCTGCAGGTAGGCAGCTTGTCGTTTTCCGGGCCGCCAGCAGCCCAAAAATTCCTAAATCGCGGCAGGTCAGTTACGCAAGGTAATTCGTTAGTGGCCCGGAGGAGCGTTCCGGAACTGTTGTCACGCGCCTCTGGTAAGGCACCCTGACGCAGTTATAAGCTCTGCTCAGTTACCGACCGGCGCGAGGGGGCGGAAGCGCCCTCTGGCGCTCCTTCAGTTGCATATCAGCTATTGAGGACGTGATTTCGACTGAGCTCACCAGAGGTAAATGCGAGAATCCGGATTACCGACGAGCTCATGGCGCTCGCTCAGCAGCGGGCTTCAGGGGCTCTGGAGATCAGTAGCAATCCGGGTGGTATCGTATTTCTGAGCGGCGGCTATCTCACCTTCGCTGAATCATCCGCGGTCCCGGACCTCCGCACCCGGCTGGTTTACTCGCAGCGACTGTCGGATGAACAATGGAGCCAGGTAATTGAGAGCGACCCTGCGCACGGCGGTGTCGGCGCTCTTCTCGTAAGCCACGAAATCATCACCATAAACGAGCTCCGGTTCCTGCTGTGGTCGATTACGCTGGACGCGCTCATCGCGCTGGCCATGCCACTTTCGGGTGAGGCACGTGCCGTGGGTATCCGGTTCTGGCCGCGGAGGTCGCATTGGGTCGGATCGTTGCTGCGCCTAGATGTGACGTCGGTCTGGGCAGATGTCGAACAAAGGTTGGACAGACTGGCTCTTCACAACATCCCAGCCCAGGCGCATCTGCAGTGGTGTGATCTGAGCCGCCCATGGGCTGTGGTGACAAACGAGCAGTGGATGGTTGCCTGCCAAAGCGATGGCGCCGCCTCCGTTAAGGACCTGGCCTGGCGGAACGGCTTTGCCTTGTGCGACACGATGGAATGGGCGGGAGAACTTGTCCAGTCAGGTTTGTGCACCGTTACTACCTCAGCCGCAGCCGTCCCCGTCGTCATGGCGGACGCACTAAAGGATGCCGGCCCTGGTGACCGCAGGCCCGTATACAAACCCCGCTTCGAAGAGCGTCGGGCACGACGCGAGGGTGAAACAGGCAGCCCAGGCAGGGGCCTGCAGCGAGAGATTGAGCCCGCATCCGGGAGGACGCGGCCCTCGTCTGGGCCGGTAACCGATGTGTCCCCGCCTTCTAGGCGTCCCGACGGAGCGGTCCTGCCCCTGCCGCAACGTAATCCCGGGGAGACGCTGGCGGCCCGAGCCAAGATACCTGGTGGCCCGCAGATCAGGCAGATACCGTCCAAGGCACCACATCCCGATCTTCTGCGCCGGATACTGAGGGGGCTCAGGCGAACCGAATAAAACCCCTCGCCGGTAAGCCGCAAGCTGGATGATGACACGAACTGTGAAGTGGTCCTCCGCTACAGATCGGCGTTTGGTCGCAACTCCACGGGCTTGAGGCTAGCCCATCTCGCAAACCTGGCCGAATAGCCTGCTATGCATTTGATCATGTCTCGCATCTCATAATGCAGCATCCCGACATTGAGCTCGCAGGCGCCTATTACTGCCACGACGGCGCTGTGACCTGCCGCGTAGACTGCTAGGTAGCCGTCGCTGCCCCTGACTACTGCTTCACGGAAGCGTCCCCGTCCGGTGGCTTGCATGGCCTGGGCTGCCAGGCTGAGGGTCGTCGCGACGATGGCGGCGATCCGTTCCGGTTCCATGTTAGGGATATCATGCGCAACCAGCAGCCCGTCAGTTGTGGAGACTATGCAGCCGTAGACACCGACCACGCTCTCGCGCAACGACCGCAATTCCTTCAGGACGAGTTCCTCGACAGCTATCCCGTTAACGATCTCCTCCACCGCTCCCCCTTTTAGGATGTTACCTGCGCTTGCTCTGGGAGTGACCGCACCCGCCTCAACTGACCAGCGCTCGAATAAAGGAAATAGCGGGCCCGTTCTGGTCAGATTCTCTGGTCTCGTCCGCCGATCCGGCCGGGGGATCGACAACAGACAGCAAGTCCATGGTTACCATCCGGAATACTGCGATGGTGGTGCCGAGGACGCTCTGCCCGAGTTCCAAGGCGAGGCTGCGCGGTGTGACAGGGCTGTTTACGCGCATAGCGATGGCCCACTGAATGTCGGACACCCCAATGGACCGGGTCTTGAGACGCGGATTTCGCGCGACGGCCGTATCTGGGGTGAGCACCGCTGACAGTTGCCGCATTATGTTATGCCGACGGTTCACCTCGGTGACCAGTAGCGTAACGGTCATCCCTTCCGTGATTCCGAGATCGAGTTCCCCCGGCGCCCGGAACCGCATATGACGAGGCTTACCCGACAGTAGCTCCAGAGCCGCGTCGGCGGTTGCATCCTTGGCCATCCAGTCTCGTTCGAGCGAGCTAACCATCGCCCCGCCCGTAAGGGCCGTCATCTTCTCGAGTCTCGCGGGCAGCCCGGGAGTACGTGCGGACTCGGCGTAGACAACAGAGCCGCGGCTGAGGTGGATGCTCCCGGCGGACTCACCTGACAGGTGAAGCACGCCGGTCTGACCCGAGTAACCCAGCTTGCCCAGCCGGGTAATGACGGGATTCTTGGCTGGGAGCACGGCGGTTCCTGTCTCGGCGAGCGGCTTCAGATGCCGGGATCAAGCCATCGAGTCCTGCTCGGCCAAGAAACCGGCGCTGAGGTCGCGGATCTCGCGAAGCGCCATGGCCAAGTTGGCCTCTGGCCGCCCCAAGGTCACGAGCAGCAGGAACCGCCGCCCGTGTCCTGGGCTGAGCAGGCGGATCAGATGGTAGTGACTGTCCAGAGTCACAATAACATCCTGAATATCGCCGTTCGCAGCCAGTCTCCCCGTCATCATGGACAAGACGTTTACGGCGTCGGCCGCGCCTGCCGCCGCCACCGGCAAACTCATATCGTCCTGTTCTTGCAGGGAGCCCAAGATCATGCCGCTGGCGGCGTCGACAAGGCAGGCGAGCACGAAGCCGTGGATCTGCCTCACCGGCTCGAGCATTGCTTCAGCAGCAGACGCGGCCACAGACGGGATCCTCCAGGGTCAATATGATCAGGTCACAATTATATGCCTGATCATCTGACCGAATATCGCAATTCCTGCTGATGGGTTCTGTCGTGCCGACATATATGCCGGGCTATATTGAAGGGCCTGGCCACCACGAAAGCCCGGCAACCATCTTGGCCTGCCGCTCTGCTTGCGGCCGGAATCAGGCGCCCACCTAGCCAGCGCCCTATAGGAGCTGCGTCACCATTCCTGCGCAATGGCCAGACATCATATGCCAGCCGGGATCAGATGGTGAGGTCGTTCTCGACTCGCCTGAGCTGGTGCCTGGCCAGGGCCAGGTTCGCCTTCGACCGGTCGAGCGCGAGGTAGAGGAACAGGCTGTGGGAGCCGCCGGCGTTGGCTATCAGCCGGATCAGGTGGTACTGCTTGCCCAGCGTCATGAGGATGTCCTCGATCACATCGTTCAGGTTGAGCGACTGCATGGTACGCATCTTGGCCCGCACCACCTCGGTGTTCCCCGCCGCCGCCAGCTCCAGGTCCAGGTACTTGCCGCCGCCCAGGGTGCCGAGCGGCATGCCGCTCTCCCAGTCCACCAGGGCGGCTCCTAGAGCGCCCTCAATGTTCATCGCTTCCTTGAGCGCCGTTTCGATGTTCATATGCCGAATACCTTCCAGACGCGGCGATCTTGCAGCTAGATAGCTGGGTAGCGTAGCCAAGCCCGCGTCGCCTCGCCAGGCAAACACGACATATTCTGATAACATATCGGAACGTAATTCTATCGCTACATTACACCCGTGGCGGACTCCTGATTTTGTGTGATAGTCCGGGGTGGATCAGCTTCTGGCCATCACCGGGTTCCGTAAAAGGCTGCCTGCGGCGATGACCTGCCGAAATATGGTGGAAGGGGGAGCGCGTCCGGCTTGCGGGGTCACTTGACCAGGTCAGGGCCGTCGACGGCGTCCGGGCCGCGGCGCTGATCGACATCGCCACCGGCACGGTCGTGCGGTCGGCCGGCAAAGAGGATATGGATTTCCCGGCCGCCGCGGCCAGCCTGGCCGACGAGGCCCGGATGGCCCGGGTCGCGCTGGGCTCGGCCGGCCTGGGGGCGACCTCGATGAGATCTCCCTGGTCACCGAGGGCCGGCTGCACCTGACCAGGGTCCTGGGGCTCCCGGCTGGGTGAGGGCACGCTGCTGTTCGTCGAGTTCGCGGGCCTGGTGGAAGCAGAGGGCATCCGCCGCGGCCTGTTGGTCGGCTCCGGGGCCGTCGAGTCCGGCTGCAAGGCGGTACCGGGCAGCGCCTCAAACTGTCAGGCATGCACTGGACCGTCGCCGGCGCAGACGCCATCACCACCCTGCGCTGCCAGCAGGCCCGAAGACCGGATCTGGCTCGTACCGCACAACCAGATAGGAGCAGCCTGACTAGCCCAGCCAGCTAAACGATCTTGGTCACCTACAAAATTGACGCGCACCCCAGGTGCGGATCTTGTTCATCTTCGACCCGGCTCGCAACGCGATGCATGCTGATGAACGCGTCGGCCACCTCACCGACCTCCTCGGTCAGCTTCAGCAGCCGCACCTCAGCAGGGACATCCCCGCGATAGGCGTACAGCTGGCCGACCTGACCCCACATGGTCTTCCTCCGGTGCTGGACGCTGACCGCGGCAGATCCTCCTTCGCACGCTGGCACCGCTTCTTCTGGCTAACGTGTCATTTCTCCCGCCTGCTGCGAGGACGCTGCGGACTGTCGACGATCACGCTGGTGCCGTCGGGTCGGGGTGGCGCGGGAAAACGGTGCCGTAGCTGACCGCGGATGCGCCGGGGACGAGGTCTTTAAGGTAGCGTGCGCTGCGATCACCCCAGTCTTAATAGCCGAGGTTCCGGTAGAAGGGATGGGATTCGGTGCGGCTGCGCGAGCTGGTGACCTCCATGGTGATGCAGTCAAGCTCGCCAGCTGCTTTCTCGGCGGCATCGGCAAGCCGACGGCCGATACCCTGCCCGCGGCACGCGGAGGACACGACGAGCGCCACGATGCGCCCCCGGCGCCCCTCGCGTTCCAGATACGGGATCGCGGTCACCGCGATGATCCCCACCACCTGCCCCTGACGTTCGGCAACCAGGGCAAGGCCAGCTGTCTCGCGTTCCCACATCGCCAGGCGCCGCCGGACGTCCTCTGTCCGGTTATCGGGATACCCCAGCTCTGCCAGCAGCGCGGCCACCTGTGCTGCGTCGCCAGGCTGGGCAAGGCGGACTGAGCACCCTGCTCGCATGTTCACCGGCCGATTCTCCTTCCTCTCCGATGCCCTGATCGCGGATCAGCCGGATATGCACCCATCACCAGGAACGCCATCATGGCCGGCCAGCCGGCCATGATTCACCGGTACTGGCACCTTCACGTACACGGCGGCCGGCGCCCGCCAAACTACGCGAGCGCGGCGGCGACCTCGTCGAGGCGCGCCCCGCGGGAGGCCTTGACGAGCACCACCTCGCCGGCGGCGAGGTGGCCGCGCAGCCAGTCGACGGCCGCGTCGTTGTCGGCCAGTGCCACCGCCCGCTCTCCCGCGCCGTCGGCGATCGGCCGGCCAGCCTCGCCGACCGTGGCCACCACGTCGGCCCGGGAGGCGGCGTACTCCCCGACGGCGCGGTGCTCGGCCTCGCTGTCGTCGCCGAGCTCGCGCATCTCGCCGAGGACGGCGATGCGGCGCCCGCCCTCGATCGCCGCCAGCGCGTCCAGGGCGGCGCGGGTCGAGTCGGGGTTGGCGTTGTAGGAGTCGTTGAGCAGCGTCGCGCCGCCGGCGAGGTCGCGCAGCTCCATGCGCCACTTCGACAGCGAGGCGGTGGCCAGCGCCGCCGCGGCCACGTCGAGGGGTACGCCGGCCGCCAGCCCCGCTGCCGCGGCAGCCGACGCGTTGAGCGCCTGGTGGGCGCCCACGAGCGGCAGCGCGACGGGAGCCGAGGCGCCGGCGGCCCGCAGCGTGAAGGACGGCCGGGCGAGCCGGTCCAGCGCCAGGTCGAGCACCCGCACGTCGGCGTGCTCCGCCCGGCCGAAGGTCAGCACCGGGCCGTCGGTGAGCGAGCGCATCGCGACCACCCGGGGATCGTCGGCGTTGAGGACGGCGGTGCCGCCGGGCGCCAGCCCCTGCACCAGCTCGCCCTTGGCCTTGGCGATGGCCTCGCGCGACCCGAACTCGCCGAGGTGGGCCTGGCCGACGTTGAGGACGGCGGCGATGTCGGGCGCGACCAGGCCGGTGAGCTCGGCGATGTCGCCGATGTGGCGGGCTCCCATCTCAAGGACGAGGAACCGGGTGGCCGCGTCGGCGCGCAGCATGGTGAGCGGCACGCCGAGCTCGTTGTTGAGCGAGCCGATCGTGGCGATCGTCGGCGCGGCGCTCGAAAGCACGGCCGCCAGCAGGTCCTTGGTGCTGGTCTTGCCCTGGGAGCCGGTCAGCCCGACAACGGTCAGCCCGTCGCGCAGCCGGGCCACGACGTGGGCGACGAGCGCCTGCAGCGCGGCCTGGGCGTCCTCGACGACGACGGTGGGCAGCGGCGTGGGCCGGGAGCCGAGCACGGCCACCGCGCCGGCCCGGCCGGCCTGGCCGACGTAGTCGTGGCCGTCGACGTGCTCGCCGGCGAAGGCGACGAAGAGGCCGCCCGGCTCGGCCTGCCGGCCGTCGAGCACGGCCGGCGCGGTCACCGTCACGGCGCCGTCGCCCTCGACCGTCCCGCCGACGACCGCGGCGATCTCGCCGAGGCTGAGCGGGATCATGCCCAGGCGGCGCGGGGGCCGGCGAGCGGGAGCAGGCTGACGAGGTAGAGGTTGACGGAGGCTGGTTCGCTGTAGGTCATGCCTCCAGTCAAGGCAGCGTGGTGTTGCCGGCACGTATGCGGTTTCCGATATGCCGGCGATATGTTACCGGCCGGTAGCAATGGGAGCGCAGCTGGTCCTGGTCGGGATGTGCGCGATGCTCGGATGCGCGCTGCTCATCGTCGGGCTCGTCTACTGGGGGGCGATCTTGAAGGGCTCTCGCCGACGGATCGGCAGCAGCTGCAGCCGGTCAGGCATACCGGGCACGCCAGCTCGGGACAGTCGTCGGAGCCGCAGTAGCCAAACGGGATGAGGGTGCCGCAGTCCATACACCGCGCGTCGTCCCCGTGGTACTCCCCGATGGGATGCCGTGCGGTGTACGGCACGTCGAGCGGCTAATGGGGCGGCGGCGCAGCAGAGGGCTCGCCCTCGACGACCAACACACGCATGCTCCTGATGCTACCCGCCGGTAATATATCGCCGGCATATCGGAAACCGCATACGTGCTGGCAACACCAAGCTGCCTTGACTGGAGGCATGACCTACAGCGAACCGGCACGAACAGCGGCCCGCCGCACCCGATCGCTGGCGTCCTCGTCCTCCTCGGCCGTCCCGGCAATGGGAATCACGATTTATGGATGCGGGCAGGACGAGGCCGTTTTGTTCCGGGAGATGGCGCCTCGCTTTGGCGTAATGCCAACCATCACAGCGGCAGCGGCATCTGAAGCCAATATTGAACTGGCATTCGGAAACCGGTGCATCAGCGTCGGCCATAAGACTCAAATCACAAATTCCACTCTTCTCGCGCTTAGCCAGGCCGGCGTAACGTATATCTCCACAAGGAGCATTGGATATAACCATATCCATGTGAAATACGCGGAGAGCGTCGGCATTTCCGTTGAAAATGTCGCCTATTCGCCCGATAGCGTGGCTGACTACACGCTGATGCTGATGCTGATGGCGGTGCGAAATGCAAAATCCATTATCCGCCGTGCAGATATTCATGATTACAGATTGAATGATGTACGCGGGAGAGAACTACGCGACCTGACCATCGGGGTAGTTGGAACAGGACGCATTGGCACGGCAGTCGTGGACCGGCTGCGGGGTTTTGGCTGCCGAACATTGGCCTATGACAGTCGCCCCAAGACCGCTGCCGATTACGTTCCTCTCGATGAATTGCTGCAGCTGAGCGACATTGTAACGCTCCATACACCGCTTAACGCGGATACACACCATCTCCTAAATCGTCAACGTGTCGAGCAGATGAAGCACGGCGCGTTCATTATCAATACTGGACGCGGTTCACTTCTCGATACCGAGGCCCTTATTCCAGCATTGGAAAGCGGCAGACTGGGCGGTGCGGCGCTGGATGTCCTCGAAGGAGAGGAAGGAATATTCTATGCCGACTGCAGAAACAAACCCATTGAAAGCAAACCGCTGTTGCGGCTACAAGAACTGCCGAATGTGCTTATCAGCCCGCACACGGCCTACTACACAGACCACGCCCTGAGCGACATTGTTGAAAACTCCATCATCAACTGCCTGGAATTTGAAAGCAGGAATCAGCATGGATAGGCTGAAGGTCGGTATCCTATTCGGGGGCTGTTCCGAAGAACATCCCGTCTCCGTCAAGTCTGCGCAAGAGGTCGCAAGAAACCTCGATACCGAAAAGTATGAACCGTTCTGGATCGGGATTACGAAGAGCGGTGCCTGGAAGCTTTGTGACGGCCCTGACGCAAACTGGGAAAACGGCAGTTGCCGTCCGGCTGTGCTGTCACCGGACAGAAGCGCACACGGATTGCTTGTTCTGGGGCAGGGACAACACGAAACGATCAGTCTGGACCTGGTGTTGCCCGTTCTGCACGGCAAGCTCGGCGAGGATGGCGCGATGCAAGGTTTGTTGGAGCTCTCCGGCATCTCCAAAGTTCTGCTCTGTGTATGGACAAATCCCTTGCTTACATCGTCGCCAGAAGCGCGGGAATTGCTACGCCGAATTTCTGGGCCGTCACGGCGAACGAGAATATTGATACCGACCGGCTTGCCTATCCAGTCTTTGTAAAGCCGGCCCGTTCGGGGTCATCTTTCGGCGTCAGCAAGGTATCTCGAGAAGAAGAACTGCTGAGCGCGGTGGAAACCGCGAGACAGTATGACTCGAAGGTGCTGATTGAAGAGGCTGTCGTCGGCAGCGAGGTCGGATGTGCCATCTTGGGCAACGATCTGGATTTGATTGCAGGCGAGGTAGATCACATTGCTCTATCTCATGGCTTTTTCAGAATCCATCAGGAAAGTAAGCCTGAAAGCGGTTCCGAAAACTCAACGCCAATCGTTCCCGCTGACATTTCGGCCGAGTCGCGCTCGCTCGTCCAGGAGACAGCAAAGGCCGTATATCGCGCCCTGGGATGCAGGGGACTATCGCGGGTGGACCTGTTCCTCAAGGAAGATGGAACAGTAGTCCTTAACGAGGTTAATACCCTGCCTGGCATGACCTCATACAGCCGTTATCCGAGAATGATGGCAGCCGCAGGGTTGCCGCTTGCCGAAGTGATCGACCGGATGGTGTCGCTGGCATGGACAGGAAAAATCCGGTGAAAGATGACTTTGCCTTTGTAGACGAGTTTGTATCCGGAGTACGTTGGGATGCCAAGTACGCCACATGGGATAACTTTACCGGCAAGCCGGTGGACGGATATCTGGCAAATCGAATTGTCGGTACGAGGGCTTTGTGCGGAGCCCTGGAAAGAGCGCGGGAAAAGGCCGAATACCTTGGCTTTGGCTTGCTTCTTTGGGACGGTTATCGCCCTCAACGCGCCGTAGATTGCTTCCTGTGCTGGTCGAAGCAGCCGGAGGATGGCCGGACGAAGCTACGGCACTATCCGAATATTGACAGAGCCGAGATGTTTGAAAAAGGATATGTGGCCGCTAAGTCGGGCCACAGTCGGGGCAGCACCGTTGACTTGACGCTCTATCACTTGGCTACCGGTGAACTTGCTCCCATGGGCGGCGACCATGACCTGATGGATCCAATCTCACATCATGAAGCAAAAGGAATCACGCAAGTCGAGGCGCGAAACCGTCAATACCTTTGTTCCATCATGGAGGCCTGCGGTTTTAATCGGTACGATTGCGAGTGGTGGCATTACACGCTGAAAGACGAACCTTATCCAGACACCTATTTTGATTTTCCCATCACATAGTTGAGCCGGGCCAAAGA
>WNGH01005320.1_pt1 | contig 12278 bp, 9 predicted proteins | sample 5400631 | NCBI WGS metagenome assembly WNGH01 (sample SAMN13153373, study PRJNA577476) | soil metagenome | isolation source: 115 cm soil or saprolite under Garry oak tree replicate 1 | place: USA:California | collected 2016-06-15 | reverse complement strand
GCGCGCCATGACCCGGCATGCTTTCCTCTCCGCCTACGCGTTAAACCTCAGCTGGCTTGAAACGTGGGCGCTTCATCTGATCCAGCCCGATAAATATGAGCCGCTCCAAAACGGCATGATCGACATCTTCCTCACTCGCGAACCGATCGTTGTCTGGCCCGACAAAATTTTGTTCTACCTCAGCTATCTCGCGATTCTGGTCGCGTTCGCGCGTCAGCCGAAAACCTTCGCGCGCCTCCTCGTTTACTCAATTCTCGGCTACATGGCCTACTTCGTGTTCAATACGGGCGTGCACGAGAACCATCTCTTCCTTGTTTGCTGCCTCGGCTGGATGCTGGTCTTTTTCGAAGCCGACCAATTAACGCGCTGCATCAACTTGAGCATCGCCGCCAACGCCAACCTCTTTCTTTTCTATGGCGTATTCGGTCAGCGACTGAATCCGGTCATCGCCGGCGTCGATATCACGCTGTTCTTCGCGCTGGCCAACATTTGTCTCTTCGCCGGCTTGCTTTTTGACACGCTGAAGCGCGATGGGGCCGATCTCTGGTTTTTTCGAATCGCACCGCGCCAGACAACGACCGCTTAGCTTTCCCCGATCTCGTCGGAAAGTTTGCCCGACGATGTCGATCTTTTGGGAAAATGCGACGCGAGCGCTTTGCCCGCTTCCTCAATCGCTTCCACCAATGCGCGGCTGAATTTCTCATTCCGGAAATGCTGACGCATTCCTTCAACCAGCTGCTGCCAGAATTGCTCGCCGCACTTTTCGTGGATCGCTTTGTCGCCCACCACCGCGAACTTGTGGGCGCGCGGCGCCACGAAAATGAGCACAGCGTTGCGCTCCAGCGTTTTGTGCATCCCAAGCCGGTGAAATTTTTTCTGCGCTGCGATTAGGGGCTCGACATCTAATTTGCCGCGCTGAATGTAAACCCGAATTTCGCCGGATGTTTTTGATTCGGCCTCGCGGATTGCGGCGACGATCCGGTCATGCTCGAGCTTGCTGAGAAATTCTTTGGTTCGCATTTGCTACCAGCTGCCACTTGAGCCCCCGCCACCAAACGAGCCGCCGCCGCCGCTGAATCCGCTAAAACCTCCGCCACCTCCACCCGACGACCAACTGCCGCCGCCACCGCCAGAACCGAGCGCCCAAGCCCATCCGGCTCCAGAACTGCTGTAGTGATAACCGCGTCTTGGACCCAATCGCGACAGAATCAGCGCGATAATAATAAAGAGAATAAAGAAAACGAGATTACCGCCGAAATTGCCCCTCTCGCCCTGCCGTTCTCTAACGGTTTTTCCAGTTCCTTTGTACTCGCCGTGAATCGCCTTGAAGATTGAGTCGATGCCTTCCGCAAGACCGCCTTCATAATCGCCATTTCGGAAATGAGGATTGATGTGGTTCTGGCGAATATCGAAAGCAGTGATGTCTGGCAGCACGCCCTCCAAACCATATCCGACTTGAATCGAAGCTTTGCGCTCAGCGATGAAGACAAACAAAGCAACTCCATTGCGCTGCGCTTTTGAGCCAACGCCCCAGGCTTCTGCTACACGCTGTGCGTAATCGGCAACATCAGAGTCGCTCTGCATTTTTGGAAACACCGCGACCACAACCTGGTTTGATGTTTCGCGTTCGAATTGCGCAAGTTGTTCGTTGAACCGCAAGGCGGCGCCCTTTGAAACAACGCCCGCGTAATCGCTGAAGTAGGCCGAGGGCTTCGGCGGAATCACTTCGGCCGCTTGGGAGTGGATCGCGACAAAAGTCGCGATGCAGAACGCGATTCGTTTCACGCGAGAATCGGTTGTCGATCTTTCATGCAAGATCGACAATTACGTTACGGTGTCGCTGCGGGCGAAGCCGCCGGCGCGGGCGAACCGAAGTTGAAATTCACGGTCGGGGCCTTCTCCGCGCCTTGTTGGGCAGCGAAGAATGGGCGCGGAGCGAATCCAAACATCCCGGCGATCGTGTTGGTCGGAAAACGGCGCACGGCGGTATTGAAGTCTTGCACCGCGCCGTTGAAATTATTTCTTTCGACCGAGATCCGGTTTTCCGTGCCTTCGAGTTGCGCTTGAAGTCCGAGAAAATTCTGGTTCGACTTCAGCTCGGGATAACGTTCGACCACTACGAGCAATCGCGAGAGCGCGTTGCTCAATTGTCCTTGCGCAGCTTGGAATTCTTCGAGCTGCTTGGCATCGGTCGGCGCTTTGTTTGGGTCGAGTTGCACGCGTCCGACGCTCGCCCGCGCATTGGTCACTTCGACAATGGTCGATTTCTCGAAGTTGGCTGCGCCTTGCACGGTGTTCACAAGGTTCGGAATTAAATCAGCCCGCCGCTGATAAACCGTCTGCACGTCCCCCCATTTTTTATTCACATTCTGATCGAGCGTGACCAGCCGGTTGTAAGTCCCCCAGAAAAAGAGTCCAATGACGAAAACGATAAAGAGAACAATGACGAGCAGCCCGCCGCAACCGATCGCGAATTTATTCATAAGATCGAGAATATAAGTGCCAGCAACCGTTCAGGAAAGCGGTGGCCAAGTCAAACCCGCTATCGGCCGAGGACGAGGCGCAGAAAATAGGCGTCGGAGAACTTTGCGCTCATTCCTTGCCGGACGATGAGCGCATTCAGCGATGGAATGATAAACAAGCGCTGATAATTCGAGCCGAGCGCGACGATCATGTCGGGCGGCGCAGGTTTGCAAACGCAGATATCGATCCAACGCGCGCGTTGCCATTTGAGATCCAATTCCTTTTCAATATCGATCTCGCGCGCATGTGGCGCGTTTCGATTCAGCCAAAAAGTCACGCCGTAGGAGGAATTTGCGCTCGAGCCGGCAAAACCCTGAGTGAACAAGTTTGCCGGAACAATTTGTTTTCCGTGATAATTGCCGCGCCCAAGCACCAACTCGCCAAGGCGCGCCCATTCGCGCGCGCTCAATTCAAAGCCACTGGCCGGTAAAGGGTTACCGCGTCCGTCTTTTTTCCACTCCAGACTCGTTAGGTTGAGCGGCGAGAGAACATTCGCTTCTAGATACGAAATCGTCGAATGCCCGTTCAGTTTTCTTCGCAAGAGTTCGGCAAAAATTTGGAGATGACTCGGACCGTAGGCGAAAACTGAGCCCGGCGCAGCAACGAGCGGCAATTGAATTGCCGCGGCGTTTCGATCGCGAATCGACTCGCTATGAAGATGCGGCGCTGGTTCGATCCCGTCGGTTTGATTCAACAATTGGCGAATCGTGATCTGCGATTTGCGCGGGTCGTTTTTCCATTCGGTGATGGTGTCCGCGACGCGATCGTCGAGGCTGATCAAGCCGTCGCGCACGGCGCAGAGGGCGGCGATCCCCCAAAAGCTTTTCGTGCCACTGAAAATTTTACAGCGCGAGTCCGCCGATCCGCCATTGGCGTAGTGTTCGAAGACAGTGCGGCCGTTCTGCATCACGAGCATGGAAAAGCCGCGTTTGTTTTCAGAATAATTTGCCGCACTCGCGCAATTGCCGGGCTGAATCTCGGCGAACGCGATGGTTGGAATCGCGATCAGCGACGTCGTCAGACTATAGCTAAACCACGAATGCCACGAAGCACGCGAAGTTAGCATAATTGAAGTGTCTTCGTGACCTTCGTGTTCTTCGTGGGGTCCGTTTACCAAACGAATCAGGTGGCGGCAGGCGTGCTTGGCCCGGCTTGGACGATCCCTTCGGTAGGACCTTGGGAACGTGGGCTCACTGGCAAGTGGCGAGTGCGGAGTTCCTCGACGTTCGGCAATTCGTCGAGATTGCGCAGACCGAAATGATCGAGAAAGAATTCGGTTGTCTCGTAAACCAACGGACGACCCGGAATCTCGGCGCGGCCCGCAATTTTAACGAGGCCGCGTTCCATCAGGGTTTGCAAAACGCTATCGATGGCCACGCCGCGGACAGCTTCGACATCCGCGCGCGTGATTGGTTGTCGATAAGCGATGATCGCGAGCGTCTCGATCGCCGGCGAACTTAAGCGCGCCGGTTTCGGCGCCGGGAAAAGTCCGCGAACCCATCGGGCGTATTTTGGATCGCTGGCCAGCTGCCAGCCGTCGGCTTTTTCAACAAGCTGAAAGCCGTGCTCGTGTTGAATGTATTCGACCTTCAACTGCTCAATCGCGGCGGCAACTTCCGCTTGTCGAACATTCGCGAATTCGTTCGGCGAAAATTCATCTTCCGCGCCAGCATTGCGAAGAGCATCGATAATCTCGTTGGTCGAGAGCGGTTTTTGCGCGCTAAAAAGAAGCGTTTCGATGACACGAGTCAGATCCATGTTGTTTAATTTGCGCCGATCGCGCTTTGAATTGCGTCTGCGATGCGGTTGGCGTGTTTGTCGATCTTATCGAATTCCCGCCCTTCGATCAAAAGGCGGATCTTTGATTCCGTGCCGGAGTAACGCAGGACAACGCGGCCTTTGCCGGCCAGCTCCCGTTCCACTTCCTCGCGCAATTTAACGACCTCGCGCAGCTCTTCGATCGGGGGTTTCGATCTGACCACGAGATTGCGCTGCGCCTGCGGATATTTCTTGAGACATTTTTTCAATTTGCTCAGCGGCTGACTGGTCGTGTGCATGATCCGCAAAATTTGGAGCGCGCTGATGATGCCGTCCCCGGTGGTTGTGAAATCGCGGAAGATAATGTGGCCGCTCTGTTCCCCGCCGAGACCGAGATTTCGCGAGACCATTTCTTCGATCACGTAGCGATCGCCCACTTTAGTGCGAATCACTTTGCCGCCGTTGGCCGCGAGCGTTTCCTCCAGGCCAAAGTTGCTCATCACGGTCGCGACCAGCGTGTTGTCGCGAAGTTGATTCGAATTCAAAAGATCGAGCGCCGCGATGGCGAGAATTTCATCGCCATCAACGATCTCGCCGTTTTCGTCGCAGAGAAGAACGCGGTCGGCGTCGCCGTCATGAGTGATGCCGATATCTGCGTCGGCGAGGTTGACGAGGCGCTGGATTTCGTTGGGATGCGTACTGCCGCATCCGTCGTTGATGTTCATTCCGTTCGGCTCGTTGTGTGCAACCGCGACGTCGGCCCCGAGCTCGCGCAAAATGCACGGCGTCGACTTGTAAGCGGCGCCGTTCGCGACGTCGACTGCGATGCGCAATTCCTCGAGCGACATTTTTCGCGGAAAACTCGCCTTTGCGAATTCGACATAGCGGCCAAGCGCGTCATCAATTCGTGCGGCGCGTCCAATTTTACCGGCCGTCGGCCGGATGTCGTCGATCTTACCGGTAAAAACGAGCTGCTCGATCTGTTCTTCGACCTGGTCATCAAGTTTGTAGCCGTCGTGCCGGAAAAATTTGATGCCGTTGTCTTCGTAAGGATTGTGCGAAGCCGAAAGAACAATGCCGGCGTCTGCGCGCAGCGATCGGGTAATGTATGCCACGCCCGGCGTTGGCAGCGGACCGATGACAAGAACATCGACGCCAAGTGAAGTGATTCCGGCGACGAGCGCGTTCTCGAGCATGTAACCGGAAAGGCGAGTGTCTTTGCCGAGCACGATTTTCGGCCGCGCGCCTTCCGGAAGCGTGCGCGGGTTCAGTTGCGTGAAAACATGCGCCGCGGCGCGGCCAAGTTTGAGCGCGGTCTCGGCCGTGACTGGCTCGACATTAGCGACACCGCGGACGCCGTCAGTGCCGAAGATCTTTGTCGCCTGTTTCACGGTCTTACTGAAACTCTCCGATGCCAGTTCGTAAATGGTAAAGTGGAGTGGGCCTTTTCATTCCGCTGCTGGCTGCTTGGTCTTGCTCGCAGTTTCTTTTTTCGTTGCGTTCAATTCGTTGATCTTCCGATGCAGTGTCCGCCGGCTGATCCCGAGTTTTTTTGCAGCCGCGGTTACGTTTCCATTCGTTGTGGCCAACGCCTGTAAAATGAGTTTGCGCTCCGTTTCATGGAGATCGAGCGGGCTCGCCTTTTCGCCGAAAGCTTTGGCCGGTGAAATGCCGCGCGGGAGCGCAGCGCCGGCGGCTTGTCGTAAAGCCGACGGCAAATCGCGGGGCGCGATCTTCGGTCCGGTCGCCATCACGACGCCATGTTCGATGGCAGTGCGCAGCTCACGGACGTTGCCCGGCCAGTTGTAAGTAAGGAGAGCGTTCATCGCTTCGGCCGTAAGATCGACAATCTCTTTGTTGTTCGCTTTGGAAAACTGCCGCAGAAACGCGCGCACCAACAACGGAATGTCGTCTTTACGCTCGCGCAGCGGCGGCATGGTGATGCGGACCACGTTGAGGCGAAAATACAAATCGTCGCGGAACGTTCCCTTTTGCACCAGTTGCTCCAGATTTTTGTTGGTCGCTGCGATTAGGCGCACGTCCGCTCGGAGAGTTTGATTACCGCCTACGCGCTCAAACGCCCGCTCTTCGCTGATCACGCGCAGCAATTTTACTTGGGTCGTCGGCGGAATTTCAGCGACTTCGTCCAGAAAAATCGTGCCGCCATTGGCTTGCTCGAATCGCCCGATCCTGCGCTCATGGGCGCCGGTGAAAGCGCCTTTTTCGTGACCGAACAATTCGCTCTCGAGCAGTGTGGGCGAAAGCGCGGCGCAATGGACAGTGACAAATTTCGCTTTGTTCCTCCGGCTTAAGTTGTGAATCGCGTGCGCCGCCAGCTCTTTCCCGGTACCGCTTTCGCCTTCGATCAGAACATTCGCCGATGACGGCGCGACCTGGCGGATTGTGTCGAGCACTTCGTGCAGCGCCGGCGAGTCGCCGATCATGTTTTCGAGGCCGTAGCGCTCGTCGACCTGCTGCCGCAGCGTCTGATTTTCCTGCTCGAGTTTGCTGTTCCGCAGCGCGCGCGCGATCAGCATTTCCACTTTGTCGAGATTCAGGGGTTTGGTTACGAAATCGTAAGCGCCGCGTTTCATTGCTTCCACGGCGGTGTCGACCGAGCCATACGCCGTCATTATGATGCAGATTGGCGGTTGCGGCATTTTCAGCGCGCGATCGATTAGTTGCATTCCATCTTCCGCCCCGAGCCGCAGATCGGTCAGAAGAAGATCGACATCTTCCCGCTCGAGGACATTCATTGCGCTGGCAATGTCGCCCGCCACATAGACATCGTAATCGCTTTCGAGCAGGCGGCGCAGTCCGTCCCGCGTGTGTTTTTCGTCATCAACGATAAGGATGATGGGCTGGATAGAATCCATGAATAATTTTCGGCAATGACGGGTGCGCCATTTATTCTCACTCAATCACGCGATCTCTCAATTTCGAATCTCCTGCTTCCAGCATGCGAACGCGTCTGTCGATGTAGGGCAGACGAATCGCCAGCGTGAGACCTTTGCCTTCACTGCTTTCGATCGACAATTCGCCGCCGTGCTCACGGACAATCCGGCGAACGATCAAAAGACCAAGTCCGGTGCCGCTGGTCTTGGTTGTAAAATAAGGCTCGAAAACGCGGCTAAGATTCGCCGCTGAAATTCCCCCGCCCGTGTCCGTGAAGCGCACGATCACGTGCGATTCATCCATGTCAGTGCGGATACGCAGAATTCCACGGCTCTTCATCGCTTCAAAGCTATTTTTGATCACGTTGTAAAACGCTTGCTTCATCTGGTCACGATCGAGCTCGAGCAGAGGCAGATCGGAGCGTAGCTCCTGCTCGACGACAAGATTGCGGTCTTTGATTTCCGGAGCAAAAAAACGGACCGCTTCTTCGACAATTGCATTGATGTTTTCCGGGCGCAGCTGCGGCCGTGTTGGACGGATCGCGCGCAGGAATTGACTGATGATGGAATCGAGCCGGTTCACCTCGGCGCGCGCTACCTCGACGGATTCCTGAAGTTCGGCGCGTTTTGAGTCGTCGCGATTACGCGCTTCGCGTTCGATCAGCTGCAAGTGAATATTGAGTGAGTTGAGCGGATTTCCGATTTCGTGGGCGACGCCCGCGGCGAGCAAGGTCAACGCATTCAGCCGCTCCGACTCGATTGTTTGCTGTTCGCTGCGCCTGCTCTCCGTGATATCTCGCAAAATGATCGCGTGTCCGACCTGTTCGGCTGTAGCTGCGGTCGCTGACCGCGGTGGGCCTGGGACAGCGTCCCCAGCCACCGAATCTTGGCGCTCGATCACGAGAGGCACACTGTAAAAATTGATGAACCGGTTGGTCGGATAGAAAATCTCCATGTCGCGGCTGACCGCGCCTTCACGCGACAGAGCGTTCCAATCCAAGCCGCGAACCCGCTCGTCCAAGCGTTTTCCGAGCGAATCTTCCGGTTCCAATCCGAACAATTGGCAAGCCGCATCGTTCAAGTAGGTGATTCGACCTCTCGCGTCAGTGACGATGATCCCTTCTTGAATCGAATTGAAAACTGTCTCGAGAAAACCTTTCTCCTGAGCAAGACGCAGAAAATAATTCTGCACGTCCTCCGGCCCGATCTTACCGAGGCGACCAATCAGTTTTTCAACGAAGCCTGCTTTCACAATATTGCAGAACGTAAATCGGCGGAAGGGCCGCTCAGTTCAATTCAAAATCTGCCACCATTAGGTCGACGCCGGCGGCACTTCGATCTTAGACATCTCAACACGGACGTAGTTCAAGACCACGGGGGCGAGGATCATGCCGGGAATTCCCATCACGATCTCGCCAATGATCAAGCCGATCAGCGTGAGCCAAACAGGATTGCGAGTCCAGCCGCCTATGATTTTGCTGTTCAGAAAGTACTCGAGTTTGTGAAGGGCGACCAAAAAGACGAGCGCAGCGAGCGCGATCTTTACTGACATCGCTGCCGAGAGAAACAGGATAATTGTGTTGCTGATCAAGTTACCGATAATCGGCAGCAGCCCGCAGAGAAAGGTGACGCCGATGACAACGGCAGCGTGCGGCAGGCCAATACTGAGGACGATTCCGATCACAATGAGCACGAAAAGCGTGGTCGCGGCGCCGGCGAAATGCGCCACGTCGTTGAGATAATGGATTTCGTCTTTGACCTGCGCGATCAGGAACGCTTTTAGCGTTTCGAAGTCGGTGAACGGCAGCTCGATGTTTCTTTTTTCCGCCCATGCTGTCGCCGATGGAATTGAACTATCGGCAATATCGGGCAACGCCCGCCAGGCAGCGCGAGTAAAGTAGCCCGCAGCGTAGGCGATTCCGACCAGACAAATGACAAATAAGATCAACGAAAGCCATTTTCGTTTTGTGACAGCGTGCAGTTTGCGCAGCGCGAAGTAAGAAAAAAAAGCGGCAAGCAACAGGGTTCCCAGATGCAGCCACGCTACGACGATTAGCGTCGCAATCAGGACGCCGTAGGACACTTTGATAGGCGTGCTCATGTCACGCGGCTCGGTTAACAAACGCTACGCTGCCTGCCCGGTTTCTTTTTCTGCGCGTTCCTTCAACGCTGCTTTGCGCGAAAGTTTAACCCGGCCTTTATCATCAATGCCGATGCATTTTACCCAGATCGTGTCGCCCGCTTTCACCACGTCTTCGGTGCGCTTGACGCGAAAATCGGCCAGTTCCGAAATGTGGACGAGGCCTTCCTTGCCCGGAAGAACTTCGACAAATGCGCCAAACTCTTTCGTGGAAACGACGCGACCCTGATAAGTCGTGCCGATTTCGATTTCCTTGGTCATGCCGCCGATAATTTCCTTGGCGCGCGCCATCGATTCGCCGCTGGTCGCATAGATGTGGACTGAGCCGTCGTCTTCGATGTTGATTTCCGCGCCGGTCTCGGCCACGATGCCCTTAATCGTTTTGCCGCCCGGTCCGATAAGCGCGCCGATCTTTTCCGGATTAATTTTGATTGTCTCGATTCGGGGCGCGTACTTCGAAAGCTCGGTGCGTGGTTTGTCAATAACACTGCGCATGATCTGAAGAATTTTCGTGCGCGCTTCTTTTGCGCGTTGAATCGCCTCGGCCAGGATTTTGTGGCTGATGCCGGGCAGTTTCAGGTCGAGCTGATAACCGGTGATGCCATTGTCGGTTCCACAGAGTTTGAAATCCATGTCACCGAAATGGTCTTCCGAACCAATGATATCGGTGAGTAGTTCGTAGCGCTTCAATTGTCGATCTTCGCCGTGCTCGGTGACGAGCCCGACGGAGATTCCCGCGACCGTGCCCTTCACCGGGACACCCGCGTCCATCAACGCGAGCATTCCGCCGCACACGCTCGCCATCGAAGTCGAGCCGTTTGATTCCATGATCTCGCTCGAGATGCGAATCGCGTAGCGGAAATCGTTTTCGCTCGGTACAACCGGCTCGATCGAACGTTCCGCCAAAGCGCCATGAGCGATCTCACGCCGCCCGGGTCCGCCGGTCCGACCAGTTTCGCCAACACTGAACGGTGGAAAATTGTAATGCAGAATGAAACGCTTCGATTGTTCGCCGCCGCCGTAAGCGTCGATCATCTGCGCTTCTTCGATCGGCGCCAGTGTTGCGAGCGCTAACGCCTGGGTTTCGCCGCGCTGAAAAATTGCCGATCCGTGTGCGCGCGGGATTACTCCCACTTCGCACGTGATCTGGCGCAAATCCTGGTAACCGCGTCCATCGACGCGCTTTTTCTTGTCCAGAATGCTAATGCGAAACGCTTTCTTCTGAACGTGATCGAACGCCTGCGAAATTGAGAAGGCATCGGTCTCGGGATGCTTTTCCAGGATCGACTTTTTCACTTCTTCGCGCAGGGCTTCAATCGCTTCGGCGCGAGCGACTTTGCCGGACGTGTAGAGCGCGCCTTCAATTCGGCCGCCGGCCACTTGATAAGCAATTTCGAGCAACTCCGGTTTGGCGGTAAGCAGAGGCATTTGGCGTTTTGGCTTGGCGATCTGCGACGCGAGCTCTTTTTGAATGCGAATCATTTCCCGCGTTTGCTCATGCGCGAACTCGAGCGCTTTCAAAAAATCGGCTTCTGGCAATTCGTTAGCCGCGCCTTCGATCATGATCACGTCGTTTTCCAAGCCCACGTAAACCAGATCGAGAGCGCTTTGCTGACGCTCGGTGTGAGTCGGGTTCGCCACGAACTGGCCGTTAACGCGGCCGACGCGCACCGCGCCGATCGGTCCAGCAAACGGAATGTCTGAAACAGATAGCGCTGCAGAAGCGCCATTGATCGCGAGAATGTCGGGATCGTTCTCACCATCCGCGCTCAGCAAGATCGAGATAATCTGAGTGTCGTAGAAATACCCCTGCGGGAAGAGCGGCCGCAACGGACGATCGATCATCCGCGACGTGAGCGTTTCTTTTTCGGTCGGCCGGCCTTCCCGTTTGAAGTACCCCCCGGGAAATTTTCCGGCAGCGGCTGCTTTTTCACGGTAATCGACCGTAAGCGGAAAATAATCCTGACCTTCCTTGATCGCGGTGGCGGAGACCGCGCTCACTAACACCATCGTGTCGCCACACGAAACGATGACTGCGCCGTCGGCGAGCTTGGCGACTTTGCCGGTTTCTATAGATATTTGATTAGACCCAATTTGGGCTGTGACCTTCTGTTGCATTGTAATTTCCTGGATGTGCGAGTTCCAGGTCGGTCACCCTGACTGTAGGTTTTAACTCCGATCCCGCGGCTGCGTGACGGGCGGACCTAAAACCTAAATTCAAGGTGCCTGGCGACCTGGTTGTCGCGTTTTTAATTTTCGAATCGGCGTCGCACTGAAACGCGGACGCTAAGATCGACATCCGACCTGCTATTTTCGGAGGTTCAGTTTGTCGATTAACTTTTTGTAGCGTTCAGCTTGGGACCGGCTCAAATAATCGAGCAAGCTCCGGCGCTGGGCCACCATTTTCAGGAGGCCACGACGCGAAGAATGGTCTTTGGCGTGGTTTTTCAAGTGTTCGGTCAGTTCCCCGATTCGGCGCGTCAACAGCGCGACTTGGACGTCTGCGCTGCCGGTGTCCTTCCCGTGCAACTGGAACTGCTTGATATCCACCGTTTCCGTATTCTCAGCCATTTCGAAGCGCCTATTGTAAATGAAGAGCGTCCTTTCGCAAGCGCCGGCTATTTCGGCGGACTCCTATCTTCCCGGATCACCCCGCGCTCGTATTCCCTCGCGATTCGCAGGCCGATGATGATTAGAAACAGAATCGCGCCGATCACGATTTTCAGAACCGGAAGCCGAATTGGAAGGTCCATGACGGAGTAAATCAAAATGGCAAAGGCAACAAATCGGGCGGACACCACTTGTCGCGCGCAGCTTGCGAGTTAATCAACTCGCGCGAGTAATGGGCTTCGACCGGACGGCGCTCTGTCCAGTGGTCGACGTCGACATCACACGCGCTGGTGACACATTGAGTAGCCGTATCCAAAACGTGGCTAGCGTTTCATGATAGAGATTGGTGACAT
>WNGH01005319.1_pt1 | contig 12278 bp, 16 predicted proteins | sample 5400631 | NCBI WGS metagenome assembly WNGH01 (sample SAMN13153373, study PRJNA577476) | soil metagenome | isolation source: 115 cm soil or saprolite under Garry oak tree replicate 1 | place: USA:California | collected 2016-06-15 | reverse complement strand
AGCAGTACGCCCTCCACGTTGCCCACCCCGACCCACGTCATCGTTTCGGCGCGCGCGTCAAACACGGCGACGCTCATGACCACACCACGCGTGCCGGCGAGACTCCGGTGACAGGCCTTGATGAGGGGGATGATCGGCGCTTGCCCGTGACGCTCAGCGACCTCACGGCACCTTTCGCCGCCTCGGCGGCCTCGGCGCCGTGGCCCAGGCCGTCCACGACGGCCACGAGGCCGCCCTCCGGCGTCGGCGTGACCAGATACCGGTCACCGGATTCGGTCTGCCCGGGCAGGACCAGCTCCGCGACACCCCACTCGAGCAACCCGGCGCTTACCGTTTCCATTTTCGCACCGTCACGGTCGTGCCCTTGCCGAAGTCGGACTTGATCTCGAACTCGTCCATGAGCCGCCGAGTACCCGGCAGACCGAGCCCGAGGCTCCCGGAGGTGGAGTAACCGTCCTGCATGGCCAGCGCGACGTCGGGGATCCCGGGCCCGTCGTCAGTGGCCACGACCTCGATCCCCCGCTTGCCGTGGTTGTCGACCACTCGGAGGATGATCTTCCCGTGCACCGCGTAGCGGACGATGTTCCTCGCCAACTCCGAGATGGCGGTGGCGACGACCGCCAGGTCGGTGGAGGGAAAGCCACAGTGTGACGCTAGCTCCCGTCCCTTCTGGCGGGCAGAGACGATGTCGGCGTCAGAGTCTATGGGCACTCGCACTTCATCAGCGATGAGTGCGAACCTCATGGTTGTGGCCCTTCACCTTGCGGTCAAGGTACGCGAGGCCCTCTTCCAGGTCCAGCGCGGTCGCCACGCCCTCCAGCGAGAGCCCGAGCTTGACCATCGAGAAGGCCACCTCCGGCTGGATCCCCACGATGACGGTCTCCGCGCCGCGCAGCCTGATCATGTGGGCCACGTCGCGCAGGGTTCGGGTCGCAAACGAATCGATCACGTCGAGCGCCGTGACGTCCACAATCACCCCGCGGGCCCGGACCTTGCTGACCTGCCCGACGAGCGCGTCGCGCAGCTGTTTCAGATCTTCGTCCGTGAGCGCGGACTGAACGGTCGCGATCAGATACGCGCCTTGCTTGAGGATCGGAACCTGCACCGTTGCCTCCCCCGCCCCTACGCGGGCTCTTCGGTTGGCTCCTTAGTCAGAACGACCCTATAGCCTAGCTGGCGCTCGGCCTCTTCGATACCGCCCTGGAGATCGCCGACCGTATTCATCTTCCCCAGGTCCACCCCGATATTAACAAGGGTCTGGGCGATTTCGGGCGACAGACCCGTCACGATCACGATCGCGCCGAGAAGCCGGGCGGCCTCGACGGTCTGGACGAGGTGGTTGGCCACGGCGGAGTCGATGTACGGCACGCCCGTGATGTCGAGCACGACGACTTTGGCGCGGTTGCTCCGGATGCCGCGGAGCAGCTGCTCGGTCAGCTGACGCGCGCGCTGGGGGTCGATGACGCCGATGATCGGCAGAATGAGCAAGCGCTCGCGGACCTGGAGCACGGGGGTCGACAGCTCGCGGATCGCCTCCTGCTGCTCGCGGATGATACGCTCGCGCTCCTGAACGAACCCGACGGCAACTGTGATCGCGATGCGGTTGGCGGCGGGTTCGTACGCGTCGAGGATCCGGTTGAGCTTGTTGAAGTCGTCGCGATACTTCGCGAACAACGAGCGCGCGAGCACGTCGCGGAGCAGGAGCACGATCCCGACGACCTCGTGCGTCTCGACGCCTCGCGGGATGATCCGCTCAGAGAGGTTACGCGCATAGGCTTGCAGGGCCTCGTACGTCCCCGTCTCGAGGGCCTCGACGTAGTTGTCGTACACGGAGGTCGCCTCGGCGAAGACCTCTTCATTCGTCATCGCCGTCAGCAGCTTGGCCTCGGTGATGAGCCGGGCCCACTCTTCGCGGAGGTGGGCGCGCTGCTGCCTGAGGTGCGCCACCAGCTCGCGCAGTCGCGAGGCTGTGGATTCGAGACGGGGTTCGGTTGGGGTCGCTAGTTCCTTTACGTCACTCATCGCACACCTCCTGTCTGCGACATCCGAGGGGGGTGGAGAATTACTCCGGCGAATTCTACATCAGTTCCGGTGTTCTCCCATCAGGTGTTCACCTGACTCTGGTCGGGGGAAACCCCGGGATCCTGAGAGAGTCCAGGGTGGAAAGACGCCTAGCGCCTCACGAGGGCCCAGCCGAACGTCTGGAGATCCTTGGCGAGGTCCCGCTGGCGCCGGTCCCCCCGGCGCCTCTCGGCCACCACTCGCTTAACGAGTTGGCGCCGCTCCCCCACCCGACGGTCGAGGATCACGTCCGCGGTCTCGCTACCGAATACATGCTTGAGGTACGTGTATCGTGCCGGTTCGGTAGCCGACACGATGAGGAGTAGACGGGCCACCAACTACCTCCGCGGGGCTAACAGCCTCCGATCCATACCCTCAAAAGCCGGGGGCCCCGACACGCTGGCGCGTAACTGCGCCGAGGACTGAACCCGCTCCCCACTCCGGTCCGCATGCGTCGCAAGTTAGGCTAGTCACGTTTTTCCGGAAATCGGGCGAATACCGCAAGCGGAGAGGGGAAAAGGCCCGACGAGGCCGCTGGCGCGACAACCGGCGACCGACCCAAACACTGCTTGCGCAGACCAAGCGGCGGCGCTATTGATTGGCGGCAATGAGGGCGGCGACGGCGGTCGTCACGAGTGGCGCCTTCGGGCGCCGGTTCCACCCCGAGACGTCTCTCTAGGAGCGCGTCGGGCTAACCGCCGTTCGAGCGCGGGCTTCGCCCGCGCCCCCCAGTGGGGGTGTTGGTACGGGGCCGCCGAGGCCCCCTCCGAGGAGCTAGTCGCCCGCCATCGTGGCGGGCGCCACACGAAGGAGTGCCATGAAGATCCACCGGCTCTACGTCGACAAGAACGGCGAGTCGCACTTCGAGGACATGGAAGTCCCCCTCACGGAATCGACCCGCGCTGGCCGGCTGTCGGCGCGCCTGCCCGCCACGGGAATCATCTTCCGCGAGGTGTCGGCCGACTACGACCTCGACTGGCATCCGGCCCCGCGGCGGCAGTACATCGTCAATCTCGACGCGGGCGTGCAGATCACCGCGAGTGACGGCGAGACGCGCCGCATCGGCGCCGGCGAAGTGCTCCTCGTCGAGGACACGTGGGGCAAGGGGCATCGCTCCAAGGCGCTCGACGGCAAGCCGCGCCACTGCATCTTCGTCCCCGTGGACTGACGCAGGGATGGGGACGCACGGAGCGATGGAAGGCGCATCCCGCAGGGACTGGCAGTCGGAGATGGACGAGCTCCGGCGCCGCGAGGAGCTGGCCGAGGAGCTCGGCGGCCCCGAGCGCGTCAAGCGCCAGCACGAGGGCGGGCGCTACACGATCCGCGAGCGCATCACCAAGCTCGTGGACCCCGGCACCTTCCACGAGGTCGGCAAGATCGCCGGCCGGGCGACCTACGACGAGAGGAACGACCTCGAGAGCTTCACTCCCTCCAACTTCCTGTTCGGGCGCGCCAAGGTAGACGGGCGGTCCGTTGTCGTCGGCGGCGACGACTTCACGGTGCGCGGCGGGTCGGCGGACGCGACCATCAAGGGCAAGCACAACACGTGCGAGCGGATGGCGCACGACCTGCGGCTGCCGCTGATCCGTCTCGTCGAGGGGTCGGGCGGGGGCGGCTCGGTCAAGACCATCGAGACGACCGGGCGCGCGAATGTTCCCGCCGTCGACGGCTGGGAATGGGTCGTCGCCAACATGGGCACGATTCCGAGAGTGGCGCTCGGCCTCGGGTCGGTGGCCGGGCTCGGCGCGGCGCACCTGGCGGCGGCGCACTACTCGGTCATGATCAAGGACAAGTCGGCGCTGTTCGTCGCGGGGCCGCCCGTCGTCGAGCGTCTCGGTCAGAAGCTCACCAAGAACGAGCTCGGCGGCTGGGAGATCCAGCTCAAGGCGGGCGCGGTTGACGACGCCGTGGACACCGAGGAGGAGGCGTTCGCCCGCGCCCGGCGCTTCCTGTCCTACCTTCCAGCGTCGATCGACGAGCTGCCGGAGCGCGGGCCCCGGACCGACGATCCCGAGCGCCGCGAGCCCTGGCTCTTCGAAGCGATCCCACACGACGTCCGCAAGCCGTACAAGATGCGCGCGATCGTCGAGGCGATCGTGGACCGCGACTCGCTCTTCGAGATCGGGGCGCTCTACGGCCGCGCGATTATCACCGGCTTCGCCCGCCTAGACGGCTGGCCCGTAGCGCTGATGGCGAGTGACCCGTTCTTCTACGGCGGCGCGTGGACCGCGGCCACGTGCCAGAAGGTCGAGCGCTTCGTGGACCTGGCGCAGACGTTCCACCTGCCGGTCGTCTATCTCGTGGACTGCCCCGGCTTCCTCATCGGCCTCGAGGCCGAGCAGACCGGCACCATCAAGCAGGGCGTTCGCGCGATGTCCGCGATCTGGCAGACCACGGTCCCCTGGTGCGCGGTGATCGTCCGCAACGTCTTCGGCGTCGCCGGCGCGGCCCACCGGAACGGCAGCCGCTACTGCACCCGCTACGCGTGGCCGTCGGGTCGCTGGGGCTCGCTCCCGCTCGAGGGCGGCATCGAGGCGGCCTACCGCGCCGAGCTCGACGCCGCCCCCGATCCGAAGGAAAGGCTCGCGGAGATCGAGGCCCGCCTCACCAAGTTGCGCTCACCGTTTCGCTCCGCCGAGACGTTCTGGATCGAGGAGATCATTGACCCACGGAACACCCGCCCGCTCCTCTGCGAGTTCGCCGACCTGGCGGCCCCGCTGCGCCGACCGGGCCCCGCGGTGCACCACATGCGGCCGTAGCGGAAGCCCGAGGCGCCTCGACAGCCGACTCAGGAGACTGACATGGCCACGATGTACCGCTATCAGCTGCCCGTCGAGCAGACCGGGTGGACTCTCCAAAGTGAGACTCAGACCTCATTCACCTGGGAATACGAAGACGAGCGCGCCAAGCTGCTCGCCCTGTATGACAAGGGCAAGAAGCAGCAGTGGGATGCGGCGGTCAGGATCGATTGGTCGCTCGACCTCGATCCGGAGAACCCGCAGGAGATCGACGACCGGTTCATTCCGATCTACGGCTCGGCCGTCTGGAGTCGGCTGACCGACAAGGAGAAGGTCCGCCTCCGTCATCACCAGCAGGCCCAGTCACTCTCACAGTTCATGCACGGCGAGCAGGGCGCCCTCATGGCGGCGGCCCGGATCGTGCAGACGGTCCCGGATCTCGACGCCAAGTTCTACGCCGCGACGCAGGTCATGGATGAGGCGCGGCACGTCGAAGCCTACGCGCGCCTGCTGAACGAGAAGCTCGGCATCGCCTACCCGATCACGCCCGGGCTCAAAGCCCTCCTCGAGACGGTGCTGACCGACCGGCGCTGGGACATGACCTACCTCGGCATGCAGATCCTGATCGAGGGGCTGGCGCTCGCCGCCTTCCAGCGCATCCGGGACAACGCGAAGAATCGACTGGCCGCCTCCGTCAACGCGTACGTGATGCAGGACGAGGCGCGGCATGTCGCCTTCGGCCGCCTCGCGCTCCGCGACTACTACCCGCAGCTCAGCCAGGCGGAGCGGGACGAGCGTGAGGAGTTCGTCGTCGCGGCGTGCTACCACATGCGCGACCGCTTCAACCAGCGCGAGCTGTGGGAGAACCTCGGGTTACCGGTCAGCGAGTGCATCGAGGTGGCGATGGCCTCCGACAACATGCGGCGGTTCCGCAAGCGCCTCTTCAGCCGCATCGTCCCGACCGTCAAGGACATCGGGCTCTGGGGGCCGCGAGTGCAGAAGGCGTTCGCCGACATGGGCGCGCTCGAGTTCGCCGACGTGGACTCCGACGCCCAGCTCGAGCAGGACAACCGCGTGGCCGAGGAGTTCGACGCGGGTCGGTTCGTCCGGGACGGACTGCCTACCGACGCCTGAACTCGACGACCCGGTGACGCTGGGTACCGAGGCCCGTGATGCCCATCTCGACCACGTCGCCCGGCTGGAGATACTTCGGCGGCTTGCGGCCGTGGCCCACGCCCGCCGGCGTCCCCGTGGAGATCACGTCGCCGGCGCGCAACGACATGAAGCGGCTCACGTAGGCCACCAGGCGCTGGACGGGAAAGATCATCTTCGCGGTGTTCCCGTCCTGCCGGCGCTCTCCGTTGACCGTCGTCCACAGGGCGAGCGCCTGCGGGTCACCCACCTCGTCGGCGGTGACCAGCCACGGGCCCACAGGGCCGAAGGTGTCCGCGCTCTTGCCTTTCGTCGTGGTGCCGCCGTGCTCCATCTGAAACCCCCGCTCCGATACGTCGTTCACCAGACAGTACGCCGCGACGTAGCGGAGCGCGTCGGTCTCGTCGACGTAGCGCGCGTCGCGCCCGATCACCGCGCCGAGCTCGACCTCATAGTCGAGCTTCACCGCGCCGCGCGGGCGCACGATGGGATCGTCGGGTCCGCAGATCGCGCTCGACGCCTTGATGAAGAGCAGCGGCTCCTTGGGCAGCTCCAGGCCGACCTCGAGCGCGTGATCGGTGTAGTTGAGGCCGATGCAGACCATCTTGCCGATCCCCGCCAGCGGGCATCCAAGCCGCGGGCGGCCGCGCACTGTTGGCAACCGCGCGAGGTTGAGCCCCCGCAGACGCCGGAGCGACGCAGGCGTGAGCGCGGCCGGCGTGAGGTCTGCGACGACCCTCGACAGATCGCGCAGACTGCCGTCCGGGTCGATCAGGCCGGGCCTCTCGGCGCCGGGGCGGCCGTATCGCACGAGCTTCATGTCAGGCGTACCGGATACCGATCAGCTCGGCGACCAATGCGGGGCGCTCCTGTCCCTCGACCTCGACGGTCATCTCGGACGTCACGCGCACGCCGTTGCCCGGCACTTCCTCAGCATTGACGATCCGCTGGCGCAGGCGGATGCGCGAACCCGCCGGCACGGGACTGATGAAGCGAATTTTGTTGGAGCCGTAGTTGATGCCCCGGCTCCGCCGCGTAACCTCGAGCAACGTCGCCGCCATCCGGGGAACCAGCGAGAGCGTAAGGTAACCGTGGGCGATCGTCTTGCCCCCGGGCATCTCGCGCCGAGCTCGCTCGACATCCACGTGGATCCACTGGTGGTCGCCTGTGGCGTCGGCGAACCTGTCGATCATCGCCTGATCGACCGTGATCCACTCCGATGGGCCCAGCTCGCGCCCGATATGCTGGAGAAGCTCATTCGGGTACTCCAACGTGAGCATCGACCTCTCCCTTGGCGTTCACACCTAGCGCCCGGCGGGTACCACCCACGACATCTCCCGCGCGTGGCGCTCCTCGAACTCGCGAATACGGCTCTCGAAGCCGAGCGTCAGGCCGGTCTCGTCCCGGCCAGTCAGGAGCATCTCCTTGCGGAAGGGATCGACGTCAAAGCGGTGGGGCGTACCGTTGGGCGCTGTCACGGTCTGCGAGTCGAGGTCCACGGTGATCGTCGCCCCCGGACGCTCGCGGAGCTGCCGCCGGAACGCGGCGACGATATCGGCAGGCAAGATCACCGGCAAGAGGCCGTTCTTGTAGCAGTTCTGATGAAAGATGTCGCCCAGGCTCGGCGCGATCACCGAGCGGATCCCGTAGGCTTCGAGCACCCACACCGCCATCTCCCGCGAGGAGCCGCAGCCGAAGTTCTCCGCCACGACGAGGATCTTTGCCCCGCGGTAGGGCATCCGGTTCAGGACGAACTCCGGCTTCTCCGAGCCGTCGGCGTCGAAGCGCACGTCGCGGAAGAGGAAGCTCGCGTACCCCGGGGCCCCCTTGGGCTTCCTCAAGAAACGCGCGGGGATGATGCGGTCGGTGTCGATGTTGGCAAGATCGATCGGCGCGGCGACCGCGGTGAGGCACGTGAAGGCCTGCATCAGTTCGCTCTTGATGCTGCCACAGATGCATGGCAGGATAAATGGCATGAACCGACCGGTGCGAAATTTCCACCTTCCCCTTCCGGAGCCGACGTACCGCCGCCTTCGTGATGCAGCTCAACGAGCAAATCAACCAGCCACGGTGGTCGCTCGGTACGCGATCGAGAGTTGGCTCCGTCAACAAAGGAAGGCCGCACTCCACGAAGCGATCGCCGCGTATGCCGCCGAGGTAGCCGGAAGTCTCGATGACCTCGATCCAGAGCTCGAGGCCGCGTCTCTAGAGTTGTGGCGTCCCAGGAGGGTGCGGAAGCGAAAGCGATGAGACGAGGGGAGGTTTTCTGGGCCGCTCTTAGTCCGCGGTCCGGCTCGGAGCAACGGGGCCGACGACCGGTCATCCTCGTATCGCACGACGCATTCAACCTCTCGCCGGGATGGCGTTCGATCAACGTTGTCCCGCTGTCGAGGTCCGGCGCCCAGGCGAGGCGCGGACCAACGACAGTCGCGCTCCCAGCCGGATCGGGAGGTCTCACCAAGCCCGGCGTCGCCCTGTGCCACCAGGTGACGACACTGGACCGCTCCAAGCTGGGCACCCGCATTGGAGTGCTTTCCTCCGATTTGCTCGCTGGCATCGACATCGGCCTCAGAGCCGCGCTCAACCTCGGCTGACCCGACACACTCTCAGCTCACCAGCCTGCGGACGTCGGTGAGACGGCCCGTGACCGCCGCGGCGGCGGCCATCGCCGGCGACATCAGATGCGTGCGCGCGCCCTTGCCCTGGCGCCCCTCGAAGTTGCGGTTGGAGGTGGAGGCCACGCGTTCGCCCTCACGCGCGGTCTCGCCGTTCATCCCCACGCACATCGAGCAGCCGGCCTCGCGCCACTCGAAGCCGGCCTCGACGAAGACGCGGTCGAGCCCTTCGGCCTCGGCGGCGCGCTTGACCAGCCCCGAGCCCGGCACGATCCACGCCGGCACCATGGCGCGGCGTCCCTTCACCACTCGTGCGGCGGCGCGCAGGTCCTCGAGCCGGCTGTTGGTGCAAGAGCCGATGAAGACGCGGTCCACCGTGACCTCACTGAGGGGCGTCCCGGGCCGGAGCCCCATGTAGGCGAGGGCACGCGCCATGCTTTCGCGACGTGCGTCGTCGCCGATGGCCGCGGGATCGGGCACGCGCCCCGTGATAGGCAGCGCGTCCTGGGGACTCGTGCCCCACGTGACAGTCGGCGCAATCTCGGTCGCGCTCAGCTCCACTTCGCGATCGAACTTCGCGTCGGCATCACTCGGCAACGTCTCCCAGTAGGCAAGCGCCTTGCCCCACGCGTCGCCCCTGGGCGCGAAGGGCCGGCCCTGGAGGTAGGCGAAGGTCGTCTCGTCGGGTGCCACCATGCCGGCGCGCGCGCCGGCTTCGATCGACATGTTGCAGACCGTCATGCGCTCGTCCATGGACATGGCGCGGATCGTGGAGCCCGCGTACTCGACAGCGTGCCCCACGCCGCCGCCGGCGCCGATCCTGGCGATGATCGCCAGGATCACGTCCTTGGCGTTCACGCCGTCGGGCAGCCGACCCTCCACCGTGATGCGCAGGACCTTGGGCTTCTTCTGCCAGAGCGTCTGCGTCGCCATCACATGCTCGACCTCGGTCGAGCCGATGCCGAACGCGAGCGCTCCGAAGGCGCCGTGCGTCGCCGTATGAGAGTCGCCGCAGACCAGTGTGATGCCCGGAAGCGTCAGCCCCTGCTCCGGCCCGATGATGTGCACGATCCCTCGCCGCGCGTCGCCGACGCCGAAGTAGACGATTCCCTGCTGGCCGGTGTGCTGGCCGAGCGACTCGACCATGCTGCGGACCTCGGCGTCCGGCGCCGGCGAGCCCGGCGAGGTCAGGACGTAGTGGTCCGCCGTCGCGAACGTGAGATCCGGCCGCCGCACCGCTCGCCCGCTCTTCGCCAGCCGCCCGAAGGCGCTGGTCGAGCCTTCGTGCAGCAGATGGCGGTCTATATAAAGGAGGACGTGCCCGCCCGGTCCCTCGGCCACGCCGTGGCGCGACCAGATCTTTTCGAACATGGTGAGTGCCGGTGGCATTGTAGTCTTGCGGCAGCGTACTCCGTGTCGGAGCCGACCTCAACCAGGGGATCGATTGCTCGTGCCGGAGATGATCATGGGTACACACTGGAAGGACCTGATAGCTGATCCAGTTGAACGCAAAGTGTTTGAAGCTCTCGACGACCCGCGATGGGACTTTCGAACGATTCCGGGCCTGTCCAAAAGTACCGGGATACCGGAATCCGATGTCAAAAGAATATTGGAGCGTTACCCGCAACTCATCCGACGGTCCCCCGTCCCTGACTCCCAGGGAAGAACTCTCTACACCCTCGTCTCCAAGGGAGGAGGATTGCGGGAGTGGTACAGCAAGACCCGGGCGTTCATCACAAAAACCACGAGCACGTAGAGAAATCCTGATATGGCCATGTCAGACGGCTTCTGGCTTGGTGTATTGGGAGGCCTCCTCGCTGAAGTGTTCAGCCTTTCCAAGCTGCGATACTTGCCGGGGGACACTCTGCCGCTTTGGATTCGTTCTGCTTGGTATTGGGCCATCACCCTAGCAATGATTCTTTCCGGTGGAGCCCTGGTCGCTATCTACGTGGGATCCGGGGTCACGATGAGCCCTCTGTTAGCCGTGAACATCGGCGCATCCGCTCCGCTAATCCTCCAGTCACTGGTGTCCCAAGCTCCGCTCATAGAGCCCGGCCGCGTCAACTGACCCCCTAGGCTCCGGGTCCTCGTTCCATGGAGTAAGGCTGCCAGCGCACCAACGTCGTCTTCTCCAGAACCGAGGGGTTCACGCAGCTCCTCGGCCATCTGCCCCTCAGCACCAGCGCGATCTCGTGGCCCACCCGCCGCCGCCGTGCAGGATCGAACCGCGCCGAGGCCGAGGCCACGTGCGCTGTGAGAATGACGTTGTCCATCTTGAGCAGCGGGTTGGTCGGGGCGGGAGGCTCCTGCTCGAGCACGTCCAGCCCCGCGGCGGCGATCCAGCCTTCTTGCAGGGCCTTGATGAGCGCCGATTCGTCCACCGTCGGACCACGCCCGGTGTTGACGAAGATCGCTTCCGGCTTCATCAACCGGAAGTGCTCTTCGGTCAACAGGTGGTGGGCGTCCGGCGTCGCGGGGGCGTGCATGGAGACAATGTCGGAACGCTGCAGCAGCTCGGTCAAGCCGACCGGCTCCACACCGTACCGGCTCATGACCAGCTCCTCGACGTAGGGGTCGTAGGCCAGCATGTGCACGCCGAAGGGCTCGGCCCGGACCGCCACGGCCCTGGCGACATGACCGAAGGCGACGAAGCCCAGGGTCTGGCCCATGAGCCGTGGGTACTGGTATAGGATCGGCCGTCCCTCTTTCCACCGCCCTTCCCTGACGAGCCTGTCCTGGGCGACGAGTCTGCGGAAGGTGGCCAGGATCAGCGTCATGGCGTGGTCGGCGACTTCCTCGATGAACGTGTCCGGGACGTTGGTGACCGGAATCCCGCGCGCCGTGGCGGCGGCGACGTCGACCGAATCCACCCCGACACTGCCGAGCGCGATCACCTTGCACCGCTCGAGGCCGTCGATGATGCGCTTGGTGATGGGTCGCCCCTTGGCGTACAGCGCGTCGGCGTCGCCCGCCGCCTTGGCGAAGTCGTCTTCAGTCTTGGCCGCGACTTCGACAATCTCCGCCCCGAGCGGACCGAGGGCTTCCATCTCCAGCTCGTAGCTCGCGCCCGGCGCTCCGTAACTCACCCCGGCCGGTGTGACAACCTTGAACTTCGCCATGCCTCTCCTCCTCCGTGGCGCGCCTGGACACGCCGCGAACCTTACGTGACAGGCTTTATAAGACTTTTCACACCAGAGCGCCAGCGACTGCCACGCGCCCAGGCGGTGCTCCGCGACATCTTGAGGTATGCTTCCGAACCCCGGCGGTGTTCGTGAACAGCGTCAACGGCGCCGACGGCTTGATCATCGACGAGCACGATAACCTCTGGGTGGCGGCAAACCAGGCCGACAAGATCGTCGTTCTCGACCCAACCGGTCGCGCGATCGCGAAGCTCGGCGACTTCGGCGGGATCGACCCCAAGAGGAGGCCGAGAGGACTCCTGTTTCCCGCGAGCCGCGTGCGCCACGGCGAGTTCATCTACGTCACGAACCTCGCTATCGATCTCAGGATTTTCGACGACGCCGCCACGCCGACGCTTACGAACGCCACAGTCGACTCGCAATGGGCGGCGGAGGTGAAGATCCACACGATCTCGACGATTCGCGCCCGCATCTCGCGGGTGCAGGGTCTGCCGATGGAGGACGAGACGAACGAGTAGACGTCGGCGCTGAGGGCGAGCAGTAATGGCGTGATCGCACGGGAACGCGCCACG
>WNGH01014933.1_pt1 | contig 12279 bp, 13 predicted proteins | sample 5400631 | NCBI WGS metagenome assembly WNGH01 (sample SAMN13153373, study PRJNA577476) | soil metagenome | isolation source: 115 cm soil or saprolite under Garry oak tree replicate 1 | place: USA:California | collected 2016-06-15 | reverse complement strand
CGAGGCCTGGGCGGCATGTCGAGGAGCTCGGCCATCCAGTACGCGCGCGAGGGGATCGGGGTCAATACAGTTTTCCCCCGCCCCATGGCCACGCCGATGCTGGACGCGACGGATCCAGTTCTGGTGCGGAAGGTCGTCGAGAGCATCCCGCTGCACCGCGTGGCCCGGCCTGAGGAAATCGCCGAGGCGGTGCTCTTCCTCGCCTCCGACGAGTCGGCATACATGGCGGGAGCGGAACTGGTCGTCGATGGAGGCTTCACCGCGCCATGATGAAGACCTGCATCCACGCCGTGGCGATGGTCGTGCTGGGCTTGATTTCGCCCGCCATCCCCGAGGTCGTCTCGGTCGAGGACTGGTCGCAGCATGCCGTGGGAGCCAAAGGTGTTCCGTTGGGGTGGACGAGGTACGAGACCATCGGGGGAAGACCCGCCTACGACTTCGCGGTGGTGGAAGACGAGGGTCGCCGGGCCCTCCTTCTCAAGAGCCGTAATGAACACTCGACGATCGCCAAAGAGATCCGCGTCGACCTGCGCGCCACCCCGATCCTCGAGTGGACCTGGAAGGCGCTCCGCCTCCCCGTGGGCGCCGACATCCGCACCAGGGAAACGTCCGATCTCACCGCTCACATCTACGTGATCTGGCCCCGCTTCCCGGCCATGCTGCGCGCGCGCCTGATCGGATACGTGTGGGACACCTCGGCGCCGGCCCAGACCATAGAAAAGAGCCGGAAGACGGGAACCGTACACTTCTTCGTTCTTCGATCGGGGCCGGCCCAGCTCAACCAGTGGCTGACCGAGCGGCGGAACGTCTACGAGGACTACCGGAAGGTGTTCGGGGAAGACCCCGAAGACCCCCGGGCCATCGCGCTCTCGATCGACACGAACGATACGCGCTCGGTGGCGGAGGCCCTCATCGGGAGCATCATCTTCACGAACCGCTCCGGGAGCGCCCGGCTGAGCCGATAGCTTAGGCGTTCGGGGGGGCGGCGCTGATGTCGCCCAATGCCGAACGGCGGTCCCGCTCCACCGCCACGTCACCGATCGAGACGATACCCATCACGAAGCCGTCCTTGTCGACCACGGGGAGGCGGCGAATAGCCCTGTCGCGCATGAGTCGCACCGCCTCGCCCACGCTGGCGCTGGGCTCTATGGTGGTGAGCTCACGACTGCAGATCCCGCCCACGGGCGTGGTCTCCGGGTCGGCGCCTTCGGCGAGAGCCCGTACGACGATGTCCCGGTCAGTGAGAATACCGAAGAGGCGGTCGTCTTTCAGCACGATCACGTCGCCGATATCGTTGCCGCGCATGATCTGGGCGGCTTCGAGCACTGACGTGGTGGGTGAAATGGCGCAAGGATTCGGCGTCATGACGTCTCGAATGCTCTGGTTCATTGTGTGGCCTCCTTGGAGCGCGAAGGGTGCAAGGGATATGCCCCGCCGATTGGGAGGCCATGGGCCGAAGGAAGAGTCGGTTTTGCGGTTGTCGGACGGTTGGTGAGAACTTTCTACCGGGTAAAAGATCAAGGGAACAGCCTTCTGAGCGTGTCGTTCGGGACCGATGCTATTCTACGATCATGGCCACACGACGCGAGACCGATAGCATGGGCGCGGTGGAGGTACCCGCCGACCGCTACTGGGGCGCGCAGACGCAGCGCTCGCTCGAGCACTTCAAGATTGCGGGCGAGCGCTTCCCGCGGGAGATGATCCGGGCCTTCGGCCAGCTCAAGCGGGCCTGCGCGGAAGTCAATCACGAGCTCGGGTTGCTTCCCAAGGACGTGACGGATGCCATAGTCCAGGCGGCCGACGAGGTGATAGCGGGGAAGCTCGACGAACACTTTCCGCTCGTGGTGTGGCAGACGGGCAGCGGCACCCAGAGCAATATGAACGCCAACGAAGTAATCGGCAATCGCGCCATCGAGCTGCTCGGCGGTCAGATGGGCTCGAAGAAGCCGGCGCATCCGAATGATCACGTGAATCGCTCCCAGTCCTCCAACGACACCTTTCCCACGGCCATGCATCTGGCCGCGGTCAGCGAGCTCCTCGGCCGCCTCCTCCCCGCCGTCCTGAAGTTACGCGATGTCCTCGACGCGAAGGCGCGGGCTTTTGCCGATATCGTCAAGATCGGCCGCACCCATCTCCAGGACGCGACCCCCCTCACGCTCGGCCAGGAGATCTCCGGCTGGGTCGCCATGCTCGACCAGTGTCTCAGGGTCATTCGCGCCACCTTGCCTGCGCTCCACGAGCTGGCCATCGGGGGCACGGCGGTGGGCACCGGTCTCAACGCTCCCGCGGGCTTCGGGGAGCGCGTGGCCGCGCGGCTGGCCGGACTTACCGGGCACCCGTTCACGAGCGCGCCGAACAAGTTCCAGGCCCTGGCTTCTCACGAAGCGCTGGTCGCGGCGAGCGGCGCGCTCAAGACTCTTGCCACCTCGCTCACCAAGATCGCCAACGACGTGCGCTGGCTCGCCTCCGGGCCTCGCGCCGGGCTCGGCGAGCTTCGGATTCCGGAAAACGAGCCGGGAAGCAGTATCATGCCGGGGAAGGTGAATCCTACCCAGTGCGAGGCCATGACCATGGTGTGCGCCCAGGTTATCGGCAACGACGTGGCCGTCACTATCGGGAGCGCCTCGGGTAACTTCGAGTTGAACGTGTTCAAGCCGCTGATCATTCACAATGTTTTGCGCTCGATTCTCCTCCTCGCCGATGCGTGCGACTCGTTCCGCGAACACTGTGCCGTGGGTATCGAGCCCGACCGCGCGCGCATTGCCCGCCACGTCCACGAATCCCTCATGCTCGTCACGGCCCTCGCTCCCCATATCGGCTATGACAAAGCCGCCGAGATCGCGAAGCATGCCCACCACAAGGGCATGACGCTGCGGGAGGCCGCTCTCGCGCTCGGCTATGTCACGGCGGAGGACTTCGACCGCGTCGTACGTCCGGAGGCCATGGTCGGGCCGGAGGAGGAGAAGGACACATGAGGGCGCGGTTGTGCCTCTGGCGGACGCCTGGGATCTCAGGAATTCAGCGAGGGTCGTGAGAAAAGCAGCGTGTTCACCATGCGACTGCCCCAACCAAGCTCCGGCGGGCTTCATATCCTCGTGGTCGAGGACCATGAGGACTCGCGCGAGATGCTGCGGCACTTCCTGGAGAGTGCCGGGCACCGCGTGAGCGAGGCGGCCGACGGACCGACCGCCGTCGCGGAGGCGCTCCGGCTTCGACCTGACGTGGCCGTGATCGACGTGGGCCTGCCCGGCCTCGACGGCTACGAGGTAGCGAAGCGCATCCGCGACGCGCAGGTTGCATCTATCCGGCTCATCGCGCTGTCGGGACACGGGCTCCCCCAGGATCGATCACGCGCGAGCGAAGCCGGATTCGACGAGCATCTCGTCAAGCCCGTCACCCCCCAGGAGCTGGCGGACGCCCTGACCCGGCACGCCGGGGCGCCCGAGAGTCCGCGCTAGCCGAGCTACGGCCTCACCAGCTCCACCAGCTTGGTCAGGACGCTCCCAGTCAGCGAGGCTTTCGCCTGAGCGAGCTGCTCTCCGAGACGGGCCAGCTCCTCGCGATCCATGAGCTTCCTCGCCCGCGGGAACATCTCCGTCTCTTCTTCCTCGGCATGGTGCTCGACGAGGTCTTTCAAGACCTTGGCCTTGGCCGCGAAGACGTCCGTGGAGGGATCGGTATCCTTGAGCTCGGGCAGCACGGTATCGACCACGTGATGCTCCTCGATGGCCTCGTAGTAAAGCTTCAGGTCGCCTTTCTTGCCGGCAGCTTCGCGGAAGGCAGGGTAGAAGATCTCTTCTTCTATGGTCGTGTGGATCTTGAGCTCGCGCTCGATCTCCTGGAGGAGCTCTCCCCGCTTCGCCGTCGCTTTTTCTGAGCTCTCTTCGAGCTCGCCGAGAAGCTCGCGAGCCCTTGCGTGGTCTGCCTTGAGCAGGGCTATCGCATCCTTCCCCACCGCGCGGCTTTTGGGCTTGGGCATGGTTGTTCTCCTCCTCCCGATATGGGTGCGCTATGTGTGGAAGGAGCGAAGCAAGCCGCGTGCCTGATGGGGCACGATGATTGCTAGGTACATGATGACGGGAGGTACGACATGAGCATTGTCATCTGGATGGTCTTTGGTCTCTTTGTCGGACTGGTCGCCAAGATCGTGATGCCCGGCCGGGATCCGGGAGGGTTAATCGTCACGATTCTGCTGGGGATAGCGGGCGCGGTACTCGGCGGTTTCCTCGGGCGTGCCCTCGGTCTCTATCGTGAAGGGGATGCCGTGGGCTTCATGGTGGCCGTGCTGGGAGCTCTTGTCCTTCTCGTCTTCTATCGGGTCGTTGGCGGAAGAACGCGGCGGGGCTGACGGATGGGACGGTCGATCGCGTAGGTATTACCGAGGCATCTACTTGGTGACGTGCCTACCCGTTCGCCCGACCACGCTCGCCACGGTGGCCACGAGCTCCGAAGGCTCGACGGGTTGGAGACGTGGACCAGAACTCCTGCATGAAGTGCGCGCGTCCAATCTTCTCGGCCGAGTGCTTCCGAGGCGAGTCGGGTGCCCACGATCCGCACCCGGATCTTCTCGAACGCCATGTTGCGGCGGGATGACGTGTCGTCAGCGAACGGCACGAAGCCACAGTCGTCCGTGGTCCCCAGCTGGTCGATGGGAATGTAGTCGGCGGCTTCGCGGAGGTGATGCTCGTGCTGGAGGAACATGGCAAGGGCGACGGTAGACGAGATCACCCTCGGCATGAGGACGATGCCGCCGAAAATGATGAGGCAGAACGGAGCTTCACGGGCACCACCGCGGCTGGACGGGTCAATGCCCACAGGCGCTGAGTCTTTCCGCTGTCCGGCTTCATGAAGTAAATGTGCGCACGAGGGACCGTCGCTAACGTTGGCTGACTGACGAAGGGCTGGGGTGAGGCGATGCGCGAGAGAAATGACAGAGGCCAAAAGGGTCAATGAGTACGATCGCATCGACCATCCCTCGCTCGGCCCGCAAACCGCATTGGCGGTAAAACTTTGCCACGTCCATGGCATCACCCTTGCGTTCCCGAACTCGAGACGCAGGGCGATCGGCGCTGCCGTGGAGATCTCCAACCAAACCACCATATAGGAGACAATCATGAAGATCGTCAGCCTCCTCCTGATGTCGAGTGTGCTCGCGCTCATTCCCGCTCAGTACGCAGCGGCGCAGACGGCCGGGTCGACCCGGCTCGGAGTTGCCGTGGAGGAGCTCAAGGTTGTGGCCGTGGGCTGGAGCGTGAAAAAGCAGATCCTGGGCAAGACGGTCTACAATGAAAGCAACCAGAAGGTCGGGAGAATCGACGATCTCATCGTCGCCCCGGACAGCGCAGTGTCGTTCGCCATTATCGGCGCGGGCGGCTTTGTGGGCCTCGGGCGCCACGACGTGGCCGTTCCCATTCAGCAAATCAAGCTTCAGGATAACAAGTTCATTCTGCCGGGAGCCACCAAGGACGCCATCAAGGCTCTGCCGAAGTTCGAGTACGCGAAGAAATAGCCGCAGGAGGCGGTCGCCGAAGCGCTTCGTCGAGCTGCGGCTGAGGCGATGAGGCGCTTCGGCATCCGCATCCAGAGAGGCGCTCATCGACCACAGGTCGAGGCGACCGGATCCACCTCGGAGAAGACGAAGGAGCCGCGGCTCGACTCGACCTGATCCATAGAGCATTGGCGCGGCTTCTTGTCGGCCTCCAGCGGAGAAAGCGGGTGCCGTGGCGGAAGCGGCCCAACGTGGGCCGCCGACCACGCAGTCCACGGTCCGCAGCCGCTTCGAGGCAGGTGCGCCGTAGCCCGAAACTTGCCCCGCTCTCCTCCTTCGGACGGCGACAAGTGGAGAAGGAACGACCCGGTAAAACGCTCAGACAGAGGCGGGAGGCCGTGAGAAGCAAGCAGGCCGGAGCCGGCTAAGGCCCGGCCACTTAGTAAGAAAACGCTGGTCGGCACGGTGGTTGCGTGGCGAATAGCAGATCTCGCGCGAAGGAGGATCGCGGATGCCGAGAACCAGTGCCCGAAGCATGCTCCCACCGGACTTGGGGAAGGCGCCCGCACCTGAGCCTCAGCCCCAAGCGGCCCCGTCCATGGCGGATTCGGGCATTCCGCGACAGCTCCGTCCCTATCTCATCGGCGCCTCCGTTTTTCCCGTCGTGGCCGCCCTCTATTTGGCCCGAGGGGTGCTCATCCCCATTGCCCTGGCCGGTCTGCTGACCTTTCTCCTGAGTCCGGTCGTGGGCGCGCTCGAGCGGGGGGGCCTCTGGCGCATCCGGGGTGGGCGAGTATGCGCGGTCATGCTCGTCGTCGTCCTCGTCTTCTCCGCGCTGGGAGGAGCGGCATGGGTAGTGACACAACAAGTCCTCGCCCTCGGATCGGAGCTGCCGCACTACCGGGGTAACCTCAAGCGAAAGATTGCCGACATTCGCGGGGCAGGGACGCATGGCGCCCTCGCCGAGGTGCAATCGGCGGCGAAGGAAGTCATGGGCGAGCTACAGAAGAACGAAAGCGCGAAGGGCGAGACGAAGCCTCTTCCCGTCGTGGTGAAGTCGGAGGCGGCTGGTGTCTGGCCGATTCCGAAACTTCTTGAAGCGCTGGGCGGGGCAACCTTCGTTATCGTCCTCGTGATCTTCATGCTCATCGAGCAGCACGAGATACGGAATCGGTTCATCCGCGTCACCGGCCACGGCCGGCTCGCCAGCGTGACGAGAGCCTTGGACGAGGCGGCGGAACGCATCAGCCGCTATCTCGTCGCCCAGACCATGATCAATGCGGCCTACGGGACCGCGCTGGGCGCAGGCCTCTTCTTCATCGGGGTCCCCTACGCGGTGACGTGGGGTTTTCTCGCTTTTGCCTTTCGCTTCATCCCGTACCTGGGACCGTTCATGGCCGCGGTGGGTCCCGTCGTCCTGAGCCTGGCCGTGTTCAGCACCTGGCAGCGGCCCTTGGTCACGATCGCCCTCTGCCTGGCCGTCGAGCTCGTCACCTACATGGTGCTCGAGCCATACTTGTATGGCCAGAGCATCGGAGTGTCGCAGGTCGCCCTTCTCGTCGCCCTCGCCTTCTGGACGTGGCTCTGGGGCTCGACCGGACTTATTCTCGGCACGCCCCTCACCGTGTGTCTGGTCGTGCTCGGCAGGCACGTTCCCGCCCTCGGCTTCATCGGCGTCATGATGGCCGACGAGCCCGCGCTCCCCGTGCCTTGAGCCGGGCCAAGCGGGATCGGGTGTCCTGGCGGGTCTCAGGCGAGGAGGTGGAGGGGATCTATCAGGCCGCCCGAGAAAGCATGGTGAAGCTGGCCGATCATCGACCTCCCCCGCCCGGGGCGACAGGGGAGGCGGGGTGGCGAGAGGGGGTGAGCGCCGGCGCGCCATTTGTCCTCGCGTGCGCGGCCGAGGACGAGGGGGACGCCATAGCCCTCGCCATGCTGCGTCAGCTCGTGAATCCGTCCGAATGCGAAATCGAGCTCGCCTCCGCCCATGCGCTGTCGGGCGAGATCGTCTCTCGGGCCGTGGAGAAGAAACCCTCAGTCGTTCTCATTGCCGCCCTGCCTCCCGAGGGTCTCGCCCAGACGCGTCATCTCTGCAAGCGGCTCCGCGCCCGCGTTCCCGACATCAAGATACTCGTGGGGCGCTGGGGCGGGCCGAGGGCGAAGGCCGACGATCGCGAGGCGCTCATGGCGGCCGGCGCGGACGAGGTCGGAACGACGCTGGCCCAGTCGCGGGATCAGCTTCTGGAGCGGGTTCGCCTCGACTGAGCGGGCATCGTTTCTACCCGGAGATGCTATCCTCGAGCGCGAAATGAAGATCCGCGCGCACGTGATCTGGCTCGTGGCCACGGCGGTGTTCGATTGAGACGCCTGTCGGGGGCCGCGTGGCCATGACACGGCGGAGGTGGTCAGAGGGCACATCGTGGTGCTGATCTGATGCGCATCGAAGACTACGCCGTCCTCGGCGATACCCAAACCGCGGCCCTGGTCGGGCGGGACGGCTCGATCGACTGGCTCTGTCTTCCTCGCTTCGATTCTGGCGCCTGCTTCGCTTCCCTGCTGGGCGATGCGGGGCACGGACACTGGCGGCTGAGCCCGCTTGCCGAAACGTCGCCACCGCGCCGCCGGTACCGACCCGAGACCCTGATTCTCGAGACGGAATTCGAGACCGCGGACGGGGCGGTTCGGCTCATCGACTTCATGCCGCCGCGCGATGCCAGCCCCGACATGATTCGCATCGTCGAGGGCTTGCGCGGAGAAGTCCGCGTCCGGATGGAGCTGGTCATCCGGTTCGACTATGGCTCCGTCATCCCGTGGGTTCGAAAGATCGAGGGCGTGCTCTGTGCGACCGCGGGCCCGGATTCCCTCTATCTGCACACTCCCGTTGAGACGCACGGTGAAGGCCTCGTCACGGTGGCGGAGTTCGTGGTGGGCGAGGGTTCGCGCATTCCATTCGTGCTGACCTGGAACCCCTCCCACTTGCCGATGATGAAGCCGGCAGATGCGGAGCGCTCGCTCGCCGAGACCGAGGCATGGTGGGCGGAATGGTCCAGCCGCTGCACCTACAAGGGCCCGTACCGCGAGCAGGTGCTGAGATCGCTCATCACGCTCAAGGCCCTCACCTACGCCCCCACCGGGGGCATCGTGGCCGCGCCCACGACCTCGCTGCCCGAGGCACTGGGCGGCGTACGGAACTGGGACTATCGCTACTGCTGGCTGCGGGACGCGACCTTTACCCTCTATTCGCTCATGGCCGCGGGCTATCGAGAGGAGGCGCGGGCCTGGCGAGACTGGCTCCTGCGCGCGGTGGCGGGTGATTCGGCGCAGCTGCAGATCATGTATGGGTGCGCCGGGGAGCGCCGCTTGACCGAGCTCGTGATCGACTGGCTCCCCGGCTATGAAAACTCGGCGCCCGTTCGGATAGGCAATGCGGCGGTGCGTCAGCTCCAGCTCGACGTCTACGGCGAGGTGATGGATACGCTGCACCAGGCGCGGCGGGTCGGCATCGAGGGCGATGAGTTCTCCTGGCCTCTCCAGCAGCACCTGCTCGAGTTCCTCGAGACGGCATGGACTCAGCCGGACGAGGGCATCTGGGAGGTCAGGGGTCCTCGACGCCACTTCACGCATTCCAAGGTCATGGCGTGGGTGGCCGTGGATCGCGCGGTCAAAGACATCGACACGTATGGCCTACCGGGAGACGTGGAGCGCTGGAAGCGGCTCAGGACGAGCATTCACGAGCAGGTGTGCCGAAACGGTTACGATGGCGAGCGGCGAAGCTTCGTCCAGTACTACGGGGGGGAAGAGCTCGACGCGAGCCTGCTCATGATTCCCCTGGTGGGGTTTCTCCCGTGCGATGACCCGCGGGTGCGGTCGACCATCGAGGCGATCGAGCGCGAGCTGTGTCGTGACGGATTCGTCTTCCGGTATCAGACGAGCACATCGGGACACGTGGACGGGCTGCCCCCGGGGGAGGGAGTATTTCTCGCTTGCACCTTCTGGCTCGCCGACACCTACTGGCTTCTCGGCCGTCATGAGGAGGCTCGGCGCCTGTTCGAGCGGCTGCTCGAGCTCTGTAACGACGTTGGCCTCTTGTCTGAGCAGTACGACCCGCACTCGGGTCGCTTTCTTGGAAACTTTCCCCAGGCGTTCTCGCATGTCTCGCTCATCAACACGGCCTTCAACCTGTCCGCGGACGTCGGGCCGGCCGAGCACCGAACGAGCGAAGGTGAGCCCGACGCGCCGGCCGACGTGGGAGGGAAGAGCCCCTGAGGGTTGTCCGGCTCAGCCGCCGGGCTTGCCCATCCGCAGGCGCGCGACCACGGGGAGATGGTCGGACGCTACCCGCGCCAGCCGGCTCCGATGCACCCGAAAGCTGTCGGATACGAGGTGGCGATCCCAATAGATACGATCGAGGGCAAAGATCGGCAGGGGGGCGGGATGGGTGCGGCGGATACGGGGGCCATGGAGCTCGCGCCGCAGGAGCCGCCCCACCGCGCCGGGGAACCATTCGTTGAGATCGCCGATGACGATGCGCGGGCCCGTGAGATCCCGATGCAGAATGTGCTCGCGCACGAGGGTCCGGACCTGCTCCGCGCGCTCGCGTACCTTGAGGCCGAAGTGCACGTTGAAGACGTGGAGCACGGTGTCGTTCATGGTCAGGTCGAGACGAATACCGCCGCGCGGCTCGCGCGTGGCCCACGAGAGATCGAAGGTCTGGGTGGCCTGGATGGGAAGGCGCGTTAGTACCGCGTTCCCGTAGGGCAGGCCGTTCATCTGGGTGGTGGGGCCCATGGCCACCTGCATGTCGAGGCGCTCGGCCAGCTCATCGGCCTGAGGACGGAGCACCTCCTGGACTCCCACCAGATCGGCGTCGATTTCCTTCAGGACATCCGCGATCCGCTCGATGTTGACGCGACGATCCAGCCCGGCTCCGCGATGGATATTGTAGCTCGCCACGCTGAAGTCCATACCCGAAACGCTACGGGCTTCTCGCCGGCGTGTCAACAAAGAGGTAGAGACTTCCACGTCGCAACGTGGCGGCAGTACGAAACTCCCCAGTAAGAAGTTCCGGACGAAACAACGCACGCTCCCCCGGAGACCCACAGCAAAAGGAGGACGGTGGGCTACGGAGGTGTGGCATCACTGTTGCTTTTTCAAATGGCGCGCGTGGACACGCCCACGGAGCTGCGTGAGCCGCGGGCCGGAATGCCCACCACGAAGACAGGAGGCGCCGGGAATGGGTACCACACAAACGTACAAGGCCCGACCGTGGAATCTGACCGGGCTCAAAGGCATCTCGGACAAGACGCTCGAGATGCACTTCAAGCTCTACGAGGGATATGTCACGGAGACGAACCGCCTTACCGAGCATCTCGCGGATCTGCTGAAGGACGGACAGGTCGACCAAGAGGAAATGCCTGCCTACTCCGAGCTGACGCGGCGTCTGGGCTTTGAATACAACGGCATGGTTCTCCACGAGTACTACTTCGACAATCTGGTCCGGGGAGGGGCGGGCGGGCCGAGCAAGGGATCGGCTTTCGCCCGGGCCGCGGCGGAGAGCTTTGGCTCGTTCGAAGTCTGGAAGACGGCCTTCGTCAGCGTAGGCAAGATGCGCGGGGTCGGTTGGGCCATCTGCTTCCAGGATCCCCACACGGGAAAGCTGTCCAATCACTGGGTCACGCTCCACGAGATTGGTAATATCGCGGGGTACATCCCGATTCTCGTGATGGACGTGTGGGAGCACGCCTTCCTCCTCGACTATGCGCCGGCGCAGCGCCCCAAGTACATCGAGGCATTTCTGGCCAACACGGACTGGGATGCGCTTGACCGCAGGCTCTCTGCCGCGAGCGCCCACGCCGCGCGCTGACGGCTCTGCTGTCATCGGCATCCGTTTTGCTTGGTTTTCCTCGAACCGGTTGCCGTCGGAGAAGTGCCGACGGTTTGATAACCACACCCGAGGAGGAAGTCTCATGGCGGATCAGTACAAGTGCAGGAAGTGCGGCCAGACGTCGTCGAAGCCGGGGAGCTGCTGCGGCGCGCCGATGGAGAAGGCGAGTTAGAGTCGCTCCGGTTCCAATGGCGGGGCGGCCGGGGGACACTGCTCCCCCGGCCGCGGGGGCGGGGCGTTACGTTTGGGCTGAGCTGAGGTTCCGCAGCAAAGTATTGATCTGGCTCGGGTGGACGGGCTTGACGAGGTGGAAGTTGAATCCCGCCTCGCGCGCCAGCTCCTGATCGGCGGGGAGCCCGTAGCCGGTGACGGCGATCAGGCAGAGTCTTTCGCTGTCGGCAGTGGCCCGGATCCGCCGGGCAACTTCATATCCATCGAAGCCGGGCAGGCCGACATCCACGAAGGCCGCGTCGGGGCGCAGCCGGAGCACGAGATCGACGCCGGTGGGGCCGTCCTCGGCCTCGTGTACCTCGTGACCGTAGATCTGGAAGAGCACGCGAAGGGTCTCGCGTGAATCGGCATTGTCTTCGATGATGACGATCCGCCGCGTCGGCACGGGGGGAGCGACCGCGCTGGTCGCCACGGGCAGAGAGGGCAAGGAGAGGGCCGGGAAGGTGATAGTGAAGACACTCCCCGCTCCCGGCCCTGCGCTGGCCGCCTCCGCCGTGCCGTCATGGAGCTCCACGAGTCGCTTGACGAGGGTCAAACCGATGCCGAGGCCTCCGTGGGCTCGATCCGCTCCCCGCTCCCCCTGAACGAAGAGATCGAAAACACGGGGCAGCAGATCGCGGTGAATGCCCATGCCACTGTCCTGAACGCGCAACACGGCCCGCCCGCCCTGCCGGTG
>WNGH01005315.1_pt1 | contig 12281 bp, 9 predicted proteins | sample 5400631 | NCBI WGS metagenome assembly WNGH01 (sample SAMN13153373, study PRJNA577476) | soil metagenome | isolation source: 115 cm soil or saprolite under Garry oak tree replicate 1 | place: USA:California | collected 2016-06-15 | reverse complement strand
GCTGGCTGGTGCGGATGGGACGGCACGAGGAGGCGCGCAAATCGCTCGCCTGGGCGCTGATGGTCGATCCGAAGGAGATCGACCTGCCGACGACCGGTCCCGAGGTCGAGAAGGGGTCGTGGTGGGAATTGTTCAAATACCCCCGCAGCGTCATCGCCGGCTGCCTGGTCGGGCTGACCCAGACCGGCGGCGTCGGGCTTGGGCTTTGGGGCGCGACCCTGTTCGTGCTGGTACTCAAGATCTCGCCGGCAGATGCAGCCTTCCTGATGATCTTCGTGAACATGGCGGCCATCGTCGGACGGTTCAGCGTCACCGCGCTGATCGAGCCGCTGGGGCGCCGTGGGACGGGGACCCTGTACTGCGCCGCGGCCGCGCTGCTGATGGTGCTCGCCGGCTATCTGCACGGTGTCTTCCTCGGCAGCGTGTCGCTGTTCTTTGTGCTGGTCATGGCGCAAAACTTCTTCGGCAGCGCCGCCTACTCGGTGGCCGGCCCGTACATGACCGAGATCTGGCCGACCCGGCTGCGCGCCAGCGGCATGGGGCTCGCCTACGGCGTCGGGAATTCCGGCAAGATCGTCGGACCGCTCGGGCTGGCATTGATCCTCGGCGCGAACGACCTGATCAAGCCGGCGGCAAACCTCGACTCGCTGGGCCTGGCGTTCGTGTACTTCGCCGCCTGGTACGTGCTCGGGATCATCGCCTATTGGTTCATCGGCTTCGAGACCAAGGGCCGCTCCTTCGAGGAGATCGACGCCGCGCTCACCGGCCGTCGCCGGTCAAGACGCGGGCGGCGTAGGGGCGGCGCCCGCTGGGCGAAGGTGGATGCGTTTTTTTGGCTGAACGAGGTCGATCTACACGGGACAGCCAAACCTTACAGGTACACGTTAGCCGCTACCCATAATCGTTTCCTTTTGAGCAGTCACCAATGAACGAGCTTAGCGCACGCAGAAATCACGAGCTTTCGCGACCGCCGGAAGCGAGGATTTTGATCGTAGACGCTTGGCGGCTGAATCCACGCACTATGGCCATCAGGCCAGTCCACCCATTTCCGCCTCCGCCTGCTCCAGCCAATACGACATGTCCATCTCGCGGTACATCGTCGTCGCGAGGGTGAGGTGCTCCTCGGCTTCCCAGCGCTTGCCCGCGCGCCGATAGAGCCTGCCGAGACCATGGTGGCAGTGGGCGACGAGCGGGCGCATGCCGCGCGGCTCGGCAAGCGCCAGCGCCTTCCGGTAGTGGGCCTCGCCGTTCTCGGCATCGAACCGGTCGCGATGGGTCGCGATGTCGCCGAGCAGGTGCATGGCATAAGCCGCGAACCCGGGCTGAGCCGGAGAGAATTCGACGGCGTGCTCACCCAGGCGCCGCGCCTCGTCGAGCCGGCCGAGCAACAGAGCGGCACGACCCAGCGAATGGTAGCTGTCGCCGTGCCGGGCGACGATTCCCCTCGCCGCCTGACGCTCGAGAAGCTGCTCGCCCTCCCGGAGCCGGGTTAGCGCCTCGCTCGCCTCGCCGACTTGTGCGAGGACCCAGGCGGAGTAGGCGACCGAACGGGGAAGGTTGAGGCCGTTGTTCCCTGTCCGGAATGCCGCGATCCCTGGTTCAATCAGTGAGCGCGCATTCGCCCACTCACCCTTGCGGAGGTGAAGCCAGCCCGCGTTGACGTGAACCTCACCGAGGGTGGACGCATGATTCGTTGCCTCGGCGAGCCGGAGCGCCTCGGCCTCATACGGGGCGGCCTCAGCGAATCGGCCGAGTTGGTGGAGGCTCGTGAGTATAGAAATCCAATTGTAGATCGCGATATATCCGGTGGATTCGAAGGACTCGTAGTCCGAGCCGGCGGGCAGCGCCGCGAGGTTATCGGTAGTCAGCTCGACCACCCGCTCGTACTCGCCCCGGAAGAAATGCGCTTGCTCGAGATAGGTCGTGGTCAGGAGACGGAGCCTCAAGTCCCCGAGGCGCCCCGCAATCTCCAACGCGCGGGTGCCGGTCACCACCGCCTCGTCCAACTCGCCGAGCAGTGCGTGGGCGTTCGTAAGGAACGCGCAGACTCGGCCTCGGCTGCGGTCGTCGTTCAATTGTTCCGCGAGGGCCTCGGCCTCACGCAGGCGCTCCAGCGCCAGCCGGACTTCACCGAACTGGCTCAGCATCTGCCGCAGCTCGAGGCGGGTCTCGAAGCCCTGCTCCAGCGTAGCCGGGCTCTCCGGCAGCGTCGCGAGGACGCCGAGCGACTGTTCGAACCAGGCCCGGGCCTCTAGGGGCGCCGAGCGCGCGGCCGCCTTGAGTCCGGCCTGACGGAGATAGTGCACTGCCTTCTCCCGCAGCTCGCCTCGGTTGGCGTGATGGGCGAGTCGCTCGATCTCTCCGTCGAGGCGATCTCGGTGGAGCGTCTCGATCACGTCAACGATCCGGGCGTGAAGGCCGCGGCGACGCTCCTGTAGCAGTCCGCCGTACGTGACCTCGTGAGTGAGCGCGTGCTTGAAGGAGTACTCGAGGTCCGGATAGAGCCCGGTCTCGTCGAGGAATTCGGCAGACTGGAGTCGGTCGAGTCGGCGACGGAGCGTTTCGTCGGGCAGGTCCGCGATCGCCTGAAGCACCGCGAACGGGACCTCCTTGCCGACGACGGAGGCAACCTGGAGGAGGCCTTTGTCCTCCGGAGCCAGCCGGTCGATGCGCGCCGTCAGCATCACCTGGACGGTGGCAGGAACCTGGATTGCCTGGACTGGTTGCGTCAGCCGATACCGGCCGCGCTCCCCCCCCAGCGCTTTCGTCTCCACCAGCGTCCGCACTGTCTCCTCCAGGAAAAACGGGTTCCCGCGCTTGACGAGGCGCTGCTTGAGCGGTTCCAGCGTGGGATCTTCGCCGAGGAGCGCATCCAGCAACTCCCTGGTGCTCTCAGTCGCGAGCGCGTCCAGCCGTATCTGGCTGTAGTAGGTTTTGCTGCTCCAGGGGTGCTCATATTCAGGACGATAGTTCACGACAAGCAGGACCCGCGCGGCCGCCATGCTGGTGACGAAGCGGTCGAGCACCTCCTGGGTCGCTCCATCGATCCAGTGGAGGTCCTCGATGATCAGGCAGAGCGGTTGGGGGATGCTCGCGGCCAGGAGCACCTGCTTGATCGCGTCGTCGGTGCGCTGGCGGCGCTGCCTGGGATCGAGGTCGCGGAACGCATCGGTGAGCGGCAACACACCGAGCAGGTCCAGCATGGGGGCGAGGAGCAGGTCAGGATCACCGGCGTCGGCCGGCAAGGCCCTCGCGACTCGTTCGCGCACCTCGGACGTCGTGTCGGGGTCCTGGATGTGCAAGAAACTCTTGAACAGATCCACGAGCGGGAAGTAGGGCGCATTCTTGGCATAGGGCGCCCCACCGGAAAACAAGACAAGCCAGCCCTTCAGCTGTCGGGTGGCTTCGTGAACGAGGCGCGACTTCCCCACCCCCGCCTCCCCGATAATGCCCACGATCTGCCCGTGCCGCTGTTCGACGCGGGAAGCCGCGTGGCGAAGGGTGCTGAGCTCAGGAGTCCTGCCGACGAAGCGTGTCACGCTCCAGCCAGCGGACGGCTCCTCTCGACGGAGGAGCAGCCACGTCGTGTCTCGAAGCCGTTCGAGCGCGAAGCGCCGCGCCAGGAATGGCACGACGGAGTCCGACACGACGATCGCGCCCGGGGTGTCGCCGGCGACCAATGTCTCGAGAACCGACCAGGTCGCGGCCTTGCCGTCGACACCCACATGGGTCACCGCCTGCTGACGGCCTACGAGAAAGTCGGCGCAATGAATGGCGCTGACGATCTCGACACTCGCGCCGCCAGCCACGCGTGTATGAGCCGCGGCTTTCTGGATCGCAAGGGCCGCAAGGCCGGCGTGGCTGGGCGCGTTATCCACGGGCTCGAGGCCGAAGACCGCGATGACGCCCGTGGGGCTCGATTCCTCGAGCCGGCCGCCGAAACTGCGGACTTTCTCGCCGACCACCTCCAACGCGCGGCTGGCCTCGACGGTCGTCGACGGCAGCAGCCTCACGCGGAGAAAGGCCAAGAGGCGGCGCTCCCAGTGCGTCGGCGCTGGGTGCTGCGTCGCAGCCGGCGACGTCGACACCCGCCGTGACACCGTGGGCGGGGCGTCGTGATGGCGCAGGCCGTACTTGTCCATCCGAGCGCGGAGCGTGTTGCGCGAGATGCCGAGGGCCGCGGCGGTGCGGCGGATGTTCCCGCCGGTGTCGCGGAGCCCGCCTTCGATGCGCACGCGGAGGACGTCGTCCAATGAACCACCCGCGCCGCCGGCGTCTCTTGCTTCGACGGCGCCCACGGCGTCCGTCGTCTGCTCGGCGTCGTTCGTGAGGAAGCCGAGCATGGCCGGTGGGATCTCGTCGGTCTCCGAGAGAAGGACGACGCGCTCCATGGCGTTGGCCAGCTCCCGGACATTGCCGGGCCAGCGATAGGCAGCGAGCAGGTCGCGCGTGCCCGGTGTGAGTGTGCGTGGTGAGAGGCCGTAGTCGGCACAGGCGCGGGCCAGGAAGTCGTCAGCGAGGGTGAGGATGTCGACGCCCCGACTGCGGAGGGGTGGCAGCTCGAGCGTGATGACGGCGAGCCGATGATAGAGATCCTCGCGGAAGCGGCCGTCGGCGACGGCGCGCTTGAGATCCACGCTGGTGGCGGCGACGATGGTGACATCGACGCGTTCGGCCCGCGTGCTGCCGAGACGACGCACCGCGCGATCCTCGAGGACGTTGAGGAGCTTGCTTTGCAGGGCCACGGGCAAGAGGCCGATCTCGTCGAGGAACAGGGTGCCGCCGTGGGCGGCTTGGAAGAGGCCGGGCTTGGCCTGGCGCGCGTCGGTGAAGGCGCCGCGCTCGTAGCCGAACAGCTCGGCTTCAAGCAGCGTCTCCGGGATGGCGGCGCAGTTGACATCGACGAAGGGGCCAGCGCACCGCGGCCCCGCCTGATGGATCGTCCGGGCCACGAGCCCTTTGCCGGTGCCGGTCTCGCCGAGGAGGAGCACGGGCGGCAGGCGGCGTGCCCCGGTTTGACGGGCGAGCAACTGCGCGACTTGAGCACGGATCGCGACGATCCTGGCGCTCTCGCCACGCAGGGCACCGAGCTGCGCCTCCATCTCGCCGCAAGCTTACTCTCCTGATCCGTTGGGTCAATAGCTGACCCTCTATTGACTACCTTGACCACTCTTGAGCAGGGCCGTTGTCCTTCAACTTATTGACTTCGTGACACTGCAAAGTGGATTTTCTCTGGCACCACGCTTGCGATTGGCATCCGGGTGAGTCGAGCCGAGGACAGAGCACACCCACGGCCTGGAGGAGCAAAGGAGGGCGCCATGAGTAAGCGGATCGGTCCTATCGCGGCGGCGTGCATCCGGGGCGCCGACATGAATGCTCGGCGACGCAGGCTGCACGTCCTCGGAGTGGCCATAACGGCGGTGCTCATCGGCGCAGCCTCCACATACGGGGAGAGCCACAGTGGCGCAGCGCCGTCGCCGTGGGTGGCCCCCCTGCAGCGCGTGGAGAAAGCGCTGGCCAGCCAAAATGTCAGTGCCGCCGAGGAGGCGTGGCACGAGGCTCGTCGAGCCGCGCTGGGGTCGCGGCAACACTGGGACGGCCTGATAGAGGTCGGCGAAGCCTCTCTCCGAATCGGCGAGGTCGCGAACAGACGCCAGGCCGCCCAGGCGACGGCTCGGCGACTGTATCTGGCTGCCCTCTTTCGCGCCCGCCAGCAGGGCGCGCTGGATGGGGTGCTTCGAACCGCCGAAGCGTTCGCGGCGCTTGGCGACCGCGAGGCCGTGACGCAGTGCCTCCATGTGGCCCGCCACGTGGCGGAGCGGACCCGCGATCCGCAGGCACGCGCGCGGGTCGAGGCGTTTCGGGCCCCGTGGGGAGGCGAGTCGATCCAAACCGCAACGTTCACGTGGGATCCCCTCCTGCTGCACTTCCCGGATGAGAGTGTCGGGCCGTAACGACACGTCGCTCTTCAGCTGGCCCCAGCGATTATCCACCAGCTTGAGAGGAGAACGAGACCATGGCCATGACGAGACATCGGGTCGCAGCCTTCATCGCGTTCGGGCTCTACGCAGTGGTGTTGGGCTTCCTCGGCGGCATGGTTGCCGAGCGCATGCGGGGCGACGTGCGGCGGGACGCGATGCTCCGCCAGTACGACGACACGCTCCAGCGGTGGCATACCGTGCTGATGGAGATCGAGAAGGAACCGGACGGTCGAACTTCCTCCAAGAGCAGCTCGTGGGTGCCGCTAGGAAGAAATGTCGACTTGGGAAGCAAGTGACCCTGAATCGGGCTGGCCGGCGGACCTGCTGCTTCAGATCGGGGCGCAGACGATCAACGGGATCTCGAACAAGAGGGGCGGAGCGCGCGGGCGCACCGCCGATCTCGAGGTCGGCCAGCTCCTGACCGCCATCCAGCGCATCCAGGCCTCCGGCGCCGTCGGGCTGCGTACCGAAGTGTCCAAGGAGACGAAGCAAGAGGCCACGGTCTTGTCGCTGGGCCGGAAGGACGTCTCCGCCGAGACGCTGGCCGACCAGGCGCTGGTCAGGAAGCTACTCGGCCTGCGGCCCGGTCTGCGTGAGTTCAAGGTCGTCTACGGCGCGCTGGCTGAGAGCGATGACGTGATCGCCATCCAGACGCGCTCGGGGTTCCAGATCATGGTCGAGCTGGCCGCCGAGATCCAGGTACCGGCGGATCACGTGGCGGAACGGCGCACGTACCCGTCCCAGCCGGCGCCGGCCGTCGGGCCCGACGTGCTCCCCCGCTCGTTCGCATTCTGTCGGGAACGTCGGCGCCTGGGGACGCATTCGCGGCCGTCAAGTATCACGACTACTGGTACTGGATCGACGACCGTGATTTCAGGTCCAAGGGCATCTTCACCTTTCTCATGATCATCATGACGCTATCGGAGAAAGACGACAAAATCCCAGCGCCTGTGGTCACGATTCCGGCAAATTGAACGCCAAAGAACGTTGCGATGTGCGCTGGGGGACTCTGCTGCCGACGTAGTGACCGCGCATCCAGAGGGGTAGGGCGCGGTATTGTAAAGCCGTCCAGGTAGCCTTGGGTTCTCACCCCAACGCGAGGCAATCGTCCGAATGCCCAAAGAGGAGCTTCGGTTGCCGAGGGTCGCCAACGCTCGGGGCTAAGGCGCGGGCTGCTGAGGGCCGTGACCTCGTCTGAACTTCAACCAATACTACCCTGCTGCATACGCGCAATGGGGCGGCCTGCTGCGCGCTCGCTGCCCGCATCAGCGATCGAGCCAGGCGACCATGAGGCGCCCGCCGTAATCGTGGCCGATGTTGGGGGCGAAGTTTTTGACGTAAGGCTCCCAGGCGGCCACCGCGCTGACCGAGGGGCCGTAGAGCCCCCAGACCTGCTGGGAGACGTAGCGTTGGATGTCGTAGATGATCTCGCGGCGCTTGGCGACATTGAAAGTACGGCGCTGGAGGCGGATCATCTCGGTCAGCTTGGGATCGTTCACACCTGACGCGTTGAGCGGCTGCCCGGGGATGAAGTAGCGGTAGAGATAGCTGTCCGGGTCGGTCCAGGCGCCGAAGAGTCCGGCGCCCATCTTGTCGAACTTGCCGAAGATGGTGCTCGAGATGAAGGCCCCGTACTCCTTGAGCTTGATCTCGGCGTCGACGCCGGCCTTCTTCCAGCCCGCTACCGTGACCTGCATGGCGTCGATGTAGTCCGGCCCGTATCCCGCGGTCGTCTCGACGGTGGTCTTGAAGCCGCCTTGGAGACCGGCCTCGGCCAGAAGCCGTCTGGCCTCCTGTGGATCGAAGTCGTAGAGCTTCCGGCCCTCCGCAGGCAGCTGATCGATCGGGATGGACCAGTCCTTGAAGGCAGCGGGCACGGCTGGATTCGGCGCCCCGCGTCCCTGGGACCACGCGTTGGTTTCGAGGACCTCTTTCCAGTTGGTGGCTATCGCCAGGGCGCGCCGTACTCGGAGGTCCTTGAACGGCTCCTGGTCGAATTTCGCCCAGGTGATGCCGCCGAACACGACGATGTAGTCCTGCATCTGGACGTTGGGCTTCCGCTGCTTAACCGCATCGAGGTCGCTCCGGCGCACAACCATCCCGTACTCGGGGGCGAAGTCGTACCGGCCGGCCAGCCACACCGCCAGCGCCGAGGCTGGGTCGGTCTCGATCGCCACCTCGACGTTGTCTACATAGGGCAGCCCGGCGATGAAGTAGTTGGGGTTCCGCACCCAGGTGCACCGCACGTTGGGCTCGTAGCGCTCGAGCATCCAGGGGCCGGTCCCCACGCAGCTCTCGGGCCGCTTGAGGTCGCCGTACTGCTCCACCGCCTCCCTGGCGATGATCCAGGTTGAGGGCGAAGCCAGCGATTCGAGGAACCAGGCGAAGGGCTCCTTGAGGGTGAACTTGACCGTGTGCTTGTCCATCACCTCGATCTTGTCCACCTGCTCCAGCAGGCCGCGATTGGGATTGGCCGGCAGCATGAACCGCTCGTAGGTGTATTTCACGTCTTCTGCCGTGACTTCGCGCCCGTTCACCGGCGGCTTGGCATGCCATCGCGCGCCTTTGCGGAGCTTGAAGATGTACGTCGTGTCATTGGGCTGGGTCCAGGATTCGGCCAGGTCGGGCTCGAGCGGCTGCGACCCGGGCTTCACGGAGGAGCCCGCCTTGACCTTGACGAGGCGGCTGTGACTGAAGGACATCGCCTGCATGGTGGGGAAGGCCACCGTCTGCTGCGGATCGAAGTGGACTGGGGCGACGTGGATGCGGAGGCGGAAGGTGCCGCCGCGCTTCGGCGTCTGCGCCTGGGCGGCACCGGGATCGAGCACATGGAGGCCGGAGCCGGCCGTGCTCGCCGCGGCGGCGATGCCACCAAGCTTTAGCAGGTCCCGGCGGCTGATGGGGGTCGTGAGATGCGTGTCCATATAGATTCCTCCTCCTGTGGTCAGAACGTCACCGGAAGGGTCTTGAGCCCGCGGAGTAGGGAGGACTCGCGCCACTTCGGAGTCTGCGAAACCAGCGCGAGATCTGGCATGCGGCGTATCAGGGTGCCGATCGCGATTTGACCTTCGACACGGGCCAGCGTGGCACCCAGGCAGAAGTGTATGCCGAAGCCGAAGGCGATGTGCCGGTTCTCCCGCCTGGCGATGTTGAGACGGTCGGGCTCGGCGAAATGCGCGGGGTCCCGGTTAGCCGCCCCGATGACGGCAACGACGGTGGAACCTTTCGGGATCTGCCGGCCGCCGATCTCTACATCCGTGGTGGCCAGTCGTCCGGTCCGATGCACGGGCCCGTCGAAGCGTAGCAACTCCTCAACTGCAGTCTGGATTAGCGCGGGATCCTCGCGCAACGCTCGCATCTGGTCTGGGTGCTGGAATAGCGCCAGGACGCCGTTGCCGATCAGGTTGACCGTGGTTTCGTGCCCGGCGACCAGCAGGAGTATGCAGGTCGAGAGGAGCTCACGCTCAGTGAGCTTGTTGCCCTCCTCCTCTGCCGCGATCAGGGCGGACAGCAGGTCCGCCTGAGGATGCTTCCGGCGCGTGGCGATGAGCGAGGAGAGATATTCGCCAAGCGCGATGCGCGCATCACGGCCGCGTGGGATGGCCTCCGAGTCGGCCGGGAGGACCGCCGCGTCGAGACTCCGCGCGATATCGGACGACCACTGCTTGAAGACGTCCCGGTCAGCGGTAGGCACACCCAGCATCTCGCAGATGACCGTGACCGGGAGTGGGTAGGCCAAGTCCTCGATGAGGTCCATCCTGTGGGCATGACGTACACGGTCAAGCAGGGCATCAACGATCTCTTGAATGTGCGCACGCATAGCTTCCACGACGCGCGGCGTAAACGCACGGCTCACCAGTGCCCGTAGCCGGGTGTGGTCGGGCGGGTCGCTGAAGAGCATATCGGGGGTCCGCGCAGGGTCGGGGACCATGCCGAGTCGGGCTTCGAGCCGTTCAGCCATGCCCGCCCGGCCAAAGCGCGGATCACGCAGGACCATGATGGCGTCGTCGTAACGCGTGAGGATCCACATGCCAAGGGGGCTCGCGTGGACAGGGTCCTCTTCGCGCAGCCGGCTGTAGAAGGGGTAGGGGTTAGCGTGGAACTCGGGCAGGAGCGGGTCGTATAGGACTTCGCTGGACGCCACTCTGTGCCCACCTTTCACGTACGTCTGCGGAAATTGGCGCGAGTCTACGCGGGTCAGGCGACCCTGTCAAAGCTAGGGCTCGGTCAGCAAGGGGCTGGCGACTGGGGACGAAATCGATAGATTCCACAGCTTGCACTATCCCAGCACGCTCGGCGACAAGCACGGCACGCGGCGGAACCGGAGCGACCAGCCCCGCTTGATCCCATGTCGCAGAATAGGCGATTCGAGCGAGTCTCCGCGACCTGCTCCCGAAAACCGATCCACCCAGAAATAGAGTCGGCTCGGCGTGGATGCCCGACGTCGCCCTGCGTGGCGAGGACTACGATGCCGGCGCTCTGCCGCGTGTTAGTTAACAGGTATTCTTGCTCTGCCGCAGTCCAACCTTCCGTCACGCAAAGTGAGGCATAACATCCGAGACGAAAAATTCACGGGTCTCTACGTCGTTCCGTCGATCGCTATGGATGAGCAGGTCGACGCCGGCGTCCTGGTATTGCCCGATCAGATCGATGGCCTCGGACACGGTGCCGACGAAGCCGGGCAACGCTCCACGGACAGCCAGCCGCTCGCGTTTGCCGCCACCGCGGCCGCGTCGCGGGCAAGTAGCCAGCGCTGGACATGGGTCTTTTCGATCGTGTCGTAGTCGCGTCCCGCCGCGTCGCAATGTCCGCGCAGCATGGCCAGCTTGTTCCGTACCTCCGCAATGTCGCCGCCGACCAGATTGCAGGCGTCGGCCAACGGGTCGCTGGCCGCGGCGGGAACTCCCAGCCGTATTGCCGGTATTCTCCCTCGAAGAAGCCGGCTCCGATGCCGAGCGTCAGTCGTCCTCGCCTGATCAGATCGACGCTCGCCGCGATCTTCGCGAGATGCGCGGGATTGCGATAACCGACCGCGGTGCACAGGGTGGCGGCTGGTGACGGCGGCCAGCACCGCCAGGACGGTCCAGCCTTCCAGGACCGGCTCGTCGGGCGTGCCCACGCGGAGGATCTGGATCATGTGATCCATGACCGAGAACCAGACAAAGCCGTGCTCTTCCGCCCACTGCGCCTTCGCCTTCACCGCTTCGTACGCCTCGGCTGGGTCGGGACTCTCGAGCCAGGACGAGTGATGAAGGCCGAACTTCATGGCTTTTGACTCGTCTTCTGCTTGGACCGAGTTGTGACGCGATACTGGAAGGTCAGAGGCCGCGCGCGAGCTCGCGCGGCTGATCGGTCATCGCTTCCAGAACCCTTGCGATGGGATGCGGAACGCCCGGTTGAAGCGCGAGGATGCGTTCTCCCACGCGATGATCATCGTCAGCTCCGCGATGGTGTCGTCGTCATAGTGCCGTTGCACGCGCGCGAACAGCTCGTCTTCCACGTCGCGGCGCGTGTCCGTGATCGCGTCGGCGTATTCGAGCGCCACCTTCTCCGCGTCGCTGAAGAGCGGGCTCTTCGCGTAGTCGTTGAGTGCCTCAAGCTTCTCCGTTGAGACGCCGAGCCTGCTGCCCACGGCAGCATTGGCGTCCTGTCAGAACTCGCAGCCGTTCCACCAGGCGACGCGACGGTTGAGCAGCGCCCTGAGCGTACCGGGCACGCGCCTCGTCTCTTGTTGGAGGGCGGCAAACATCGCCTTCGCGGCGCGGAAGTACGCCGGGTTGCGCGCGTAGAAGAGGTACGGATAAAGCGGCGCGCCCCCGAGCTTCCGCTGTTCCTCGAGCGTTTCGCGGAGATCGTCCGGGAGCGTCTCGACGTTGACCGGCGGGATGCGCGTTTTCCCTTCCAGCATGGCCACCTCCTCCACGTCCGGCTTATGCGGCGTCCCACGCCCTGTCACGAGCCATTCGCCACGCGCCTTCAGCGGGCCACTCTAGACTTCATCGGAGCGCGCGGACGCTCTACGACCAGCGCCGTCATCTTGGCGATGAGAGGCCGATTCATCACGGCCGCGATTCTACATCCGAAACGGTCGGACGCGACGATGCCCACTTCGACGGTGATCGAAGCGTCTATCGGGGTCCAGTGACCGACGGCAAGGCGGGGGCAGGTCGGGCGGATGCGCGCGAGCGAGCCACAACTGCGCATCACCAGAGTGGCCCGCCTGTGGAACCCAGAGCACGCGCGTTCCGACGCGGCGGCGAGTTCGTCCGCGGCGCGACTAGCGTTTCCTACGGTCGCCTG
>WNGH01005313.1_pt1 | contig 12282 bp, 13 predicted proteins | sample 5400631 | NCBI WGS metagenome assembly WNGH01 (sample SAMN13153373, study PRJNA577476) | soil metagenome | isolation source: 115 cm soil or saprolite under Garry oak tree replicate 1 | place: USA:California | collected 2016-06-15 | reverse complement strand
GGGATAGTGGCCTCCATACGAGCGCTAGCCTGCACCTCGGGCAGACCCATCACCGCATCAACCAGGCTCGCCCGGCTGCCAGGAGTAATATGCCCGGCCGGCGCATGCAGCGACGCCCGCACAGTTCCGTCGGCTCCGGCGCTAGTTGTCACCTCAGCAGCCGCGACCGGCTGGCCGCCATCGCCCACTTCGATGTGCCGGGACCTATCAGGATTAGTCATAACGTGTGCCTCCTGGGATCGATCGCTTGCACCTGCAAAGACAAGCGGAACCAGGCCTAATCCGCCTCGACTTGGCCTAGCCGGCCCGGACGCGCAACCGCTCCACTGCCACAGATCTTGTTACCTCCCTGCCCCTGCCGCCCAGGCTGAAACGGGCCTGACAACCCACGGTTCCGCGAGAGCTCTCACAGAGCTCGCGAGCCCTCAATGTGCATGGTGGCCACGCCCGGCCAGGGAAACACGTCGAAGCCCACCCACCACCTGCCCCATACCGCCAGCCCGATTACTCGCAGCCGGGTGATCTCCGCCCGTCCCCCAGTCAGCACCACGTCAGCGTGACGCGGCCCGGGTGTCAACGGCAACGGAACTTTGGTGTTTCCCGGCGGGCTGCGGCCTGACGGGCTCCCGGCCGCGTTGTCGGATCCCCGCCGGATCGCCGCCGTGCAGGCGACCGGGCTCCTGGATACCGAGCCGGAACAGCCTTTTGACGACCTGGCCGGCCTGGCCGCCGCGATAACCGGATGCGAGCGGGCCTTCATCACCTTGGTCGATGAGGACCGCTCGTTCTGAAAGTCCTGCGTTGGCGTCGACCTCGAGCAGGCCGGGGGCCGCCAGAACCCCGTCCGGGAAAGCTTCTGCTATTTCCTGGTCGGCCTGGGTGACCGGTTCGTCGTCGATGACGCCGCTGGGGACCCGCGCACCCGTGATCATCCCTCTGTCGCGCCGATGAAAATCGGGGCGTGGGCTGGCTATCCGATCCTCGGTCCGGGCGGCGAAGTCCTGGGGAGCGTGACCGCCGCCTACGCTACCTTCCGCGTCACCCCCGGCGGCATGACCGGCCGCCTGTGCTGCGCCGGGCACCCCCCGGCGCTGATACGCCGGGCGGACGGGCGCGTACACCGGATCGACTCCCGCGGCCCGCTGCTCGGGTTCTTCCCCGAGATCCAGCTCGCTGACGTCCGGTTCCGCCTGGTACCCGGCGACACCCTGCTGCTCTACACCCGACGGCGCGACTGAGGCCCGCGCACGGCTGACTGCTCCAGGAGCTGTCCGCCCGCTGTTCGCGGAGGACGCCCTAGCCGATGCCCTGGCCGGTACTCACGGCCTGGACGCGGCCGCCGCCATCAGCCGCCTCAGCCAGATTCTGGCCCGGCACACCGGTGGCTGGGCCGCCGATGACACCGCCCTGCTCGCCCTCCACGTCCAGCCCCGCCCTGAACCAGGAAGCGGCGCGGCCCCTTCCATCCCCGCAGCCCGCTTGGTCATAGGCCCAGAGCACACCAGCTCGGAGATGGTGTGCGAGTTATGGCACGGCACAGGGACTTCACGACCCTTACACCCTGGCAGGCGAAGACGTCATCGAACGCGCCGGTGAACTTGGCGTCGCGGTCCCGGATGAGGAACCGGAACGAGACGATCCGGTCGGCGAGGTCCGTGACCAGGTTGCGGGCCTGCTGGGCCGTCCGCACACCGTCCGGGTACCGGGTCACCCCGAGGATATGCACCCGCCGGGTCGCTATCTCCAGGACGAACAGCACGTACAGCCGCCTGAGGAAGATCGTGTCCACGGTGAAGAAGTCACACGCCAGCAGGCCCTCGCAGGAGGTGCGCCAGGAGGTGTCCAGGCCGCGGGGAGCGGGCCGGGAAAGCCGGGCGCGGAGGATCCGCCGGACAGTCGCCTGGCTGATGTGGTGGCCGAGGCGGGTCAGCTCGCCGTGCACCCGGCGGTATCCCCAGTCCGGCCTGGGCCGGGCCATCTGACGGCGGAGCACCATCACCTCATGCCGCAGCACAACGATTTCCGCGTCCTTCGATGCCTGGCTGCGGCCCAGCAGGACCAGCCAGCCGAGCACCCTGACCATGACCAAGTACAGCAGACGGACAGACACGAACCGCGATCATGCCTCAACCCGCCCAGCCCGCCAAATCACAGGTCAGGCCATGTGTCGAGTTCTGAAGCGGCACAGGCCATCACCGGGAGACCTGGCCCATCTGCGAAGAACTCAAGCTCCCCGCCGAGCACCGGTCCGTACGCGAAGACGCCAGCGAGGACGAGCTGCGGCAGGTAGCCGCGGCGATGCTGCGGGACTGGGCCGAGCGGTACGGCGGCTGACCCGGCTCCCGGGTAGCCCGGGAGCCGGGCGGCCGGCTCGGTCAGTCACCTCGGCCCGGCAGAATCTCCCGGGCCTTGGTCATAAGTCCCTCCTTGAGCACGCCCCACCGGTCCGGGTCGCCCTTCAGCAGGGCCAGGGCGGCGTCCTTGGCCTGCTCGAAGGTGGCGTGCGGCGGGATGGGCGGGATGTCGGGGTCGGTGCGCACGTCGAGTACCGTGGGCCGGTCAGCGGCCAAGGCCTGGTCCCAGGCCGGGGCGACCTGGCCCGGCTCGTCGACCGCGATGCCGTGCAGGCCCAGGCTGCGGGCGAAACTCTCGTAGGAGACATCCGGGATTCGCTGGGATTCGGTGAACTTGGGGGCGCCTTCCATGGCCCGCATCTCCCAGGTGACCTGGTTGAGGTCGTTGTTGTGCAGCACCACGACGATCAGCCGGGGGTCGGCCCATTCCTCCCAGTAGTGCTTGATCGTGATCAGCTCGGCCAGGCCGTTCATCTGCATCGCGCCGTCCCCGGCGAAGACGATGACCGGCCGGTCCGGGTGACCGAACTTCGCGCCGATGCCGTACGGGACGCCCGGGCCCATGGTGGCCAGGTTCCCGGACAGCGAGCCGCGCATGTCGCCGCGGAAGCGCAGCTGCCGGGCGTACCAGTTGGCCGACGATCCGGAATCGGCGGTGACGATGGCGTCCATGGGCAGCCGGGCCGACAGCTCGCGGAAGACCAGCATCGGGTTGACTGGATCGGCCGCCACGTCGGCCTCGGCGTCCATCGACTGCCACCAGCCGGCCACGCCCGCCTCGATGCCCTCGCGCCAGGAACGATCGTCCTGGCGCTTCAGGTGCGGGAGCAGGGCGCGCAGCGTGGCCGCCGCGTCCCCGACCAGGTTGACCTCGTAGGGATAGCGCATCCCGATGAACTTGCCGTCGATGTCGATCTGGACCCCGCGGGCCTGGCCGAACTTGGGCAGGAACTGCGTGTACGGGAAGCTCGAGCCGACCGTGAGCAGCGTGTCGCAGTGCCGCATCATCTCGTAGCTGGGCCGGGTGCCCAGTAGCCCGATCGCCCCGGTGACGTAGGGCAACTCGTCGGAGAGCACGTCCTTGCCCAGCAGGGGCTTGGCCACGCCGGCGCCGAGTAGCTCGGCGACCTCCTCGAGCTCGCGCCGTGCCCCGCGGGCGCCCTGCCCGGCCAGGATGGCGACCTTGCGGCCGGAGTTGAGGACCTCGGCGGCGCGCAGGATGGCCTCATCGTCCGGCGACGTGACCGGCCAGTCGGTCCCCAGTGACGACGGCACCATCTTGAACGCGTGGCTGGGCGCGGAGTACTCCAGTTCCTGGACGTCGGCCGGGATGATCAGGGCGGTGGGCGCCCGCTCGGCGACGGCGGTGCGGATCGCCCGGTCCAGGACGTTCGGCAGCTGCTCGGGAACCGTCACCATCTGCACGTACTCGCTGGCGACGTCCTTGAACAGCGAGAGCAGGTCAACTTCCTGCTGGTACGAGCCGCCCATGGCGCTGCGGTTGGTCTGGCCCACGATCGCCACCACCGGCACGTGGTCCAGCTTGGCGTCGTACAGGCCGTTGAGCAGGTGGATCGCCCCGGGGCCCGAGGTGGCCATGCATACGCCGAACCGGCCGGTGAACTTCGCGTACCCGACGGCCTCGAAGGCGGCCATCTCCTCGTGCCGGGCCTGGACGAACTGCGGCTTGTTGTCCGCCCGGCCCCAGGCGGCCAGGATGCCGTTGATCCCGTCTCCGGCGTAGGCGAATACGTGCTGTACGTCCCAGGCGCGTAGCCGCTCGAGTAGGTAATCGGCAACTGTCGGTGCCATGTTTCTGTCCTTCCGTGACGCGATAGGTCTGTCAGGAGATGCCGCCGGCCACGCCGACGGTCAGGTGATGGGCGGTCCGCGCGGCCACGGCCATGATCGTCAGGGCGGGGTTGGCGCTGCCCTGGGTGGGGAGCACGCTGCCGTCGGTGATGTACAGGTTGGGGACGGCGAAGCTCCGGCCGTGCCGGTCGACCACCCCGTGCCGTTCGTCCTCGGCCATCCGGGCCCCGCCGACCAGGTGGGCGTAGCGCTGGATGGTGATGACCTCGTCCGCCCCGGCGGCGTGCAGGATGTCCTCCATCACCGACTGCGCGGCGTGGGCCAGGGAGCGGTCGTTGTCGCACTGGGAGTAGGAGATCCGGGCCACCGGCAGGCCGTAGGAGTCCTTCTCGTCGGCCAGCGTCACCCGGTTCTCCGGCAGCGGCAGGAACTCACACAGCGCGCCGAGGCAGGACCAGTGCACGTAGTCGCTCATGTACTCGCGCAGCGCGGCACCCCAGTGCCCCTGCGCCGCGACGTGCTCGGCCCAGGTGATCGGCAGGGGCGATACGGTCTGGATCGAGAACCCCCGTTTGTAGTCCTGGGCCGGGTCGGTCTCGTAGAACGCCTCGGTGCTCACCTCGGGGGGCGGGGCCTTGTACATTCGCACCTCGGCGTCGAAACGGCCCGCGGTCTGCGGTGCGCCCTGCACCATGAGGTAGCGGCCCACCTGGTCGAAGTCATTGCACAGGCCCTCGGGGAACCGGCTGGACGCCGAGTTCAGCAGCAGCCGGGGCGTCTCGATCGAGTACCCGGCCACCGCCACCATCCGGGCCCGCTGGAAGTGCTCGCGGCCGCCGGTGACGTAGTGCACCCCGAGCGCGCGGCCGCTGTGCTTGTCCACGGCGATCTGGGTCACCATCGCGTCGGGGCGCACCTCCGCGCCGTGCGCCAGCGCGTCGGGGACGTGGGTGATCAGCGGTGACGCCTTGGCGTTGACCTTGCAGCCCTGCAGGCAGAAGCCGCGGTAGATGCAGTGCGGGCGGTTCCCGAACCGGCCGTTGGCGATCGCGACCGGGCCGACCTTGGCCGTGATCCCGAGCTTGGCCGCCCCGCGCAGGAACACCTCGCCGTTCCCGCCGACCGGGTGCGGCCGGTGCGGATAGCCGTGCGGATCTCCCCACGGCCAGCGCTCGCCGGCCACCGGGAGTTCCTGCTCGATCTGCTCGTAGTACGGGCGCAGCTCGGGGTAGCTCAGCGGCCAGTCGGCGCCCACGCCGTCCACGGTGTGCGTGGCGAAGTCGCTCGGGTGAAAGCGCGGGGTGTAGCCCGCGTAATGAACCATCGACCCGCCGACGCCGCGCCCGGAGTTGTTCGAGCCCATCGGCACCGGGTCGGACCCGGCGATCACCCGCGGGTCGGTCCAGTACAGGTGGTGCGAGCCTGCCTCGTCGCTCACCCAGTCGGTGTCGGGGTCCCAGAACGGGCCTGCGTCCAGGGCCGCCACCCGCCACCCGGCCCGGGCCAGGCGTTGCAGCACGACCGAGCCGCCCGCGCCGCAGCCGACGATCACCAGGTCGATCTCGTCCTCATCGGCGAACCGGCGCATGTCCCGCCGCAGGCGGTGGTTGGTCCTGGTGCCGTCGTTGGGCAGCAGCCAGGCCGACTCGTTACGCGCGCGGACACCATCTCGCGGACCCATCAGGTACCCTCCCGGACCGGGTCCTCGGATGGGTGCGCGTCACCCACCTCGAACGGCTCCAGCTTGCCCACCCCGGCGTTCTTGTAGCCGCGCGGATAGGCCGGGCCGGGGAAGCCGATCTCGGCCCACGCGAACGGATGAGCGTAGAAGGCCGTGCAGGCGTACCGGGTCCACAGGCTCCACACGTGGGCGGCGGGCAGCCCGTGCCAGTCCGCGGACTTCAGGTCCTGCACCGCCTGGATCAGCGCCAGCTGATCGGTCGGCGCGGCGTCCGCGAACGGGGTGCCGCAGCGCTGATAGGCGTCCGCGTCAAGATGCGCCAGCGTGTCCCGCCACGCCTGGCCGTCCTCGGGCATGTCCGCGTACCGCCAGCCATCGGTTTCTCCCGCCGCCAGCCGGGAGTCGACCATCTCCAGGACCGGGACGGCCAGCTCGCTGTCCTGCCCGTCCTGGCCCGTGAGCAGGTTGAGCAGGGCGCGCGCGCAGGACTCCTCCGATTCGGTGAAGAACTTCACCGCCCCGGGGGAATCGGTTCTGGCCAGGACGACATCGACCGTCACCTGATCCCAGTGCCGGACCTGGTCTAGCGCATCGAAACCGGGAAACCGGCCGGCCCAGCCGCGGGTTTGCCGGGCGGCGCCGCTCACTTCTCCCGCCGCAGGATCGCCGCCAGCAGTCCCATCCCGCCCACCATGGTGACCAGCAGCGGGGCCAGCAGCGGCGGTCCCATCTCCATGTTGTAACGGGCGTTTCTCCAGCCTCCGGGCTTCTGGGCGATGCCGCGCGCGTGCAGGTACAGGCCCTGCACTCCGTTGGCCACGATCGCCGCCGACGTGATCGGCAGCGCCGTTTTCGCCATCCGGCGGCTGAAGAACCCGGCCAGGCCCGCCGCCGCTCCCACCGGGCCGAGGGCGACCGGCAGCCACATCATCTTGTTACCGAAGCTGGCGCTGTCGTGCTCGAAGTAGATCTCCGCCGCGGTCACCAGCGCTCCGGCCGCGGTCAGGGCCGAGAGGCTGCGCTCGAAACGCCCGGTCTCCACGTTGCGCAGCATCCGGTCGATGCCCTGCGCCGTCCGGTCTACGGCATCCCCGCGCGTCCGCCGAGCCGTCATCTGCTGTCCTCCTCTGTCGGCTCCGCACCGCACTACCCTCAACCGCTACGCCAAACCTGTTCTCCCGGCTCGTGTCCGCCGGAACCGGTTTGCCGGTACGTACTGCAGGTAGAGGGTTTGTGTCGATGGCGCGGCCTGAGGCAGCTCGCTTGTGGAGCCTGAGGTGGACAGCGGCGCGCGTAACCGGTCTGGCGCTACCGGAACCGGTGAGGAGGCGATCGCATGGCCGATGACCATCCGGCAGGCGAACCAGGCGTCCCGGTCCTGGACCTAGCGTTCGATTCCGGCACGCTCGACGCACTGCGAGAAGGAGTTAAGGCTCATGCCTGTCAGGCAGGCCTGCCCGAAGACCGAGCCGAGGACGTAGTCCTGGCCGTTCACGAGCTGGCCGCCAACGCGGTTAGTCATGGCGCCGGCGCGGGACTGCTGCGTATCTGGAAGCTAGCCGGGGCATTGCACTGTCAGGTTGAGGATGGCGAACCGCTGGCCTCCGGGCGTCCAGCTGAGCCGCCAGACCGCGTGGGCGGCGTGGCTACCGACGCGGCGGATGCCTCCGGCCATACGTCAGAGCACTCGTTGCCTAGCAGGCACGGCCACGGCCTGTGGCTCGTCCGGCAGGTAGCCGACCGGATGCGGATTCTGTCCGGCGCTCGCGGTACCCGTGCCACGGTCGCGTTTGACCTGCCCGCCCGCAGAAAAGGCCAGGGCTGCCTCCAGGCCTGACGTGAATACGCCCCGGCCAGGCCGGGGTCCGCGCCCATCCGGCCCTGGTGTAGCGGCAAATAATCATGCGGAACGGGCCGTGGTGGCTGCCTCGGCCCGCGCGGATCTGCTCATCATGGCTCGAGATCTCAGCGCCTTTACCTGACCGTCGGCGTTGGGTTTGATCAGCAGTACCGTCGCGGTCAGCCAGAGCGCAGCGAACAGGAGGCTGGCGAGGATATCGGTCGGGTGGTGCTCGCCCCGGTACATGCGGGACAGAGCGACCAGAACGGGCATGGCGATCGCGGGGACGAGGAACAGCCACCGCCACCAGCCGCGGGCGTGGCCGATGACCAGGATCGCCACGGCGACGTAGAGACAGCAGGTGGCGGCCTCGTGCCCGGAGGGGTAGGCGGAGGTGGGCAGGTGCTGGTCGAGCTGGGTGACGCCGGGCCTGGGCCGCTTGACCACGGCGGCGGCGGCGAGGAACGCGCCCAGTTCCCCGAACATGACGGTGGCTACGAAGGTGACCGGCCGCCAGTGCCGGGTGACGGCGAGAAATACGACGCAGGTCGCCAGGGCGACGATGAGGATCGCCTGGGTCGCCCCGAGCGTGGTGAAGATCAGGCTCCAGTGGGTCCAGCTGGCGGTACGGTGGGCGGCGAACCAGTGCGGGATCGTCCGGTCGCCCAGCACGTTGCCGTTGCCGTCCTTGGTGATCAGCTCGCCGATGCCGACGATGATGCCGAGGATCAGCACCCAGGCCACCACGACCCCGGCGGCGATGCGGCCGTAGTGGCGTCCGGACCGGCGACGAGCGCCGGGTTCCGGCCGGGCCGGCTTGAGGTCGGCGCGGGCCTCGGGTTCCAGTCCCTCGGTGACCGGATCGGTCACCGGCTGGCCGGCGGCGCTGCGGGTCAGCTCGAAGGCGAAGACCGTGACCCCGAGCCAGGTGATGCCGACCGCCCAGGCGCCCAGGACGTCGGACAGGTAATGCACGCCGAGCAGGATCCGGCTGATCCCGATCAGGGCGATGAGCGTGATGATCACGGTGATGAAGGCGGTCCGCCACCGGCCGCGGGCGGCGGGCAGGAAGACGAGCAGGATCGCCCCGTAGCAGACGATCGAGCCGAGTGAGTGGCCGCTGGGGAAGCTGTTCCCGGTACCGTGGGCGATCGGATGCGCCACCACGGGGCGCAGCCGGCCGACGAGCGACTTGAGGAGGGGATCCAGGATCAGCGCGCCCGCGCCGGTGACGAGCAGGTAGGCCGCCAGCCGCCATCGCCGCCGGATCGCGAGGATGACCGTCGCGGCCCCGATCACGGTCCACAGCACGCCGTTGCTGCCGAGCCAGGTGACCGCCTTGACCACGCTCACCAGGGTCGCGTTTCCCGCGACCAGGCTGTTGATGTCGGCGGCGGCCCCGTGGTCGGCCGATTCGAGCGGCGCCCACTGCAGGCGCACCGCGATGAGCAGGATGGCGAAGACCAGCGCCGCGACGGTGACCGTGACCAGCGGCGTGAGGCGGTGCTGCCGGAGCTCGAGGTTCACGCGTGACCGCCTCCCGCCGCCGCGGCCGAAACGGCCGCGGCCTGGGCCGGGACGCAGATCGTGATGGAGCCGGGGCGGGCCTTGATCCGCAGTTCCCGGCAGGCCGGGCGGGCACCGCCGTCCAGCTCGTACGGGATCTTCCGGTCGGACCGGACCTTGACCTTCGTTCCGCGGGTGACCTCCACGAAGGGGGATCGCTCCGCCTGGCCGAGGGCGAGCCTGCTGAACGTCCGGGCCCAGTCGGCCGGGTTCTTCGCGGTGACCACGCCGAACTCCAGGAGCCCGTCGTCCGGCCGCGCCTGCGGGAAGGCCTCGATCCCGCCGAGTACCCGGCCGACGTTGCCGGCCAGCACGCAGGAGACCCGGCCCTTGAAAAAGCGCTCGCCGTCGACGTCGACCGTGGCCTTGACCCGGCGCGTGGACAGGTTCCTGATTCCGGTGTACAGGTAGGCCGCGCGGCCCAGGCGGTCCTTCATGCCCCGGCCGGCCTCGGAGATCATCCGGGCATCGAATCCCGCGCCGGCCATCACCGTGAAGTGCTCGCCGTTCACCGACCCGGTGTCCATCCGGCGGCGGTCTCCGCGCAGCCCGATCCGCACCGCTTCGGGGAGGTCATCAGGGATCTGCAGGTTCATGGCCAGGAGGTTCGCCGTGCCCGCGGGCAGGATGGCCACCGCCGTACCGGTCCCGGCGACCGCGTCGATACAGCGCTGGACGGTGCCGTCGCCGCCCCAGACGAACATCACCTCAGCGCCCTGAGCCGCTGCCCGCCGCGCGCATGCGGGCGCGTGCCGGCTCTTCTTCACCTCGTACCACAGCGGATCGGTGACGCCCTCCCGGGCCAGGACCGTGCGCAGTTCGCACAGGCCACCGCCGAAGCTCTTGCGAGAGTGCGCCACCACGGCCACGTTAGGCATGCTGAGCCCCTCAGACCCTGCGCCAGCGGGCTTCGCACAGCCCGTAGATGCCGAAGACGGCCAGGCCGAGGGCGGCCAGCAGCATCAGGAACTCGCCGAACGGCTGGTTCCGCAGCGTGAGCAGCGCCTTGTCGATGCCGCCCGACTCCGATGCCTTGTGGGTGATGGCCGAGTCGATCACGAGTGCGCCGGCCAGGGCGAAGACCAGGCCGCGGGCGATGGTCCCGATCATGCCGAGCACTTCGACGACACGGCGCGTCCGGGGGCTCATCTGCGACGTCCGCAGGTACTTCGTAAACGTGCGGCGAGCGCCCTGGCTGACCAGGACCAGGCCGATGACGACGACAATCAGGCCGACGATCCCGACCAGCCACCGGCCCTCGGTGTGCCGCATGACCGTGGCCGTGACGTCTTGCTGCTGGCGGGACTGACTGCGCTGCGAACCGGAGATCACCGTGAACGTCAGATAGGCGAAACCCGCGTAGATCACTGCCCGGCCCAGCGAGATCAGCCGGGGGCCCGCGCCGTCCCGCTCACCGGTCACGCCGAAGGCGGCTTCGCTCAGCCGCCACAGGGCGTAGGCGGCGAAGCCGATGCCGAGCAGCCACAGCGAAACCAGCCCGTAGGGCTTGCCCGCGAGCAACTGCAGAGCGCCTTGCTGATCCGCCTCCCGCGAGCTGTGGCCGAGCGCGACCAGCAAGGCGACCCAGCCGATCAGCAGGTAGATGACACCTCGGGCGGTCAGGCCTGCCCGGGCCAGGATGTGCGCCGCTGGGCTGCGGGAAGCCCGCCTGGCTCTGCGTGTCGCGCGGGTGGCAGATATCGAGTGCATACCCGTCTCTACCTCGAGAGCGCGCGAGGAAACACGCGGCCCCGCAGCGCTGGCGTTTGACCCTGGCCGGGGCAGGTAGCAGTCAGCCAGGACCAACGGAGCACGACCGCAAGGGGGTTCAGCCGTGCGTGATGACGGGCCGATCGTGCGGGAGGTCACGGCCGCTGTCTACGTGATCCCCACGGATACACCCGAGGCAGACGGGACGCTCGCCTGGGATAAGACCACGATGGTGCTCGCCTCCGCCCGCGCCGGAACGGCCCGCGGCATCGGCTGGACCTACGCGGCGGCCGCGGCGCAGAGCGTCATCGCCGACGTGCTGGCCGACGTCGTGATCGGCCGCAGCGCGCTGGACGTGCCGGGAGCGGCCGAGGCCATGGCCCGCGCGGTCCGGAACATCGGGCGGCCGGGGATCGCGGCGACCGCCATCTCCGCCGTGGACATCGCGCTCTGGGATCTCAAGGCGCGGCTGCTCGGCTCCTCGGTGGCCCAGTTGCTCGGCCAGGCCCGGGACAGCGTTCCCGTTTACGGGAGCGGCGGCTTCACCAGCTACGACGATGGCCAGACCCGCGAGCAGCTGGCCGGCTGGGTGGAGAAGGACCGCATCCCGCGAGTGAAGATCAAGATAGGGGAGAGCTGGGGTACGAACGAGCACCGGGACCTCGAGCGGGTTGCCCTGGCCCGCGAGGTCATCGGGCCGGATGCTGAGCTCTACGTCGACGCCAACGGCGGCTACACCGCCGGGCAGGCGGTGCGGGTCGCGGACCGGCTCACGGACCACGGGGTGACCTGGTTCGAGGAACCCGTGTCGTCGCAGGACCTGGCCGGGCTCGCCGCGGTGCGGCGCCAGGTCCGGCCCGACGTGGCCGCGGGGGAGTACAGCTGGTCACTGGCTGACTCGGCGCGGCTCATCGCCGCCGGCGCGGTGGATTGCCTTCAGCTGGACGTGACCCGCTGCGGCGGCATCACCGAGTTCCTGCGCGGGTCGGCCCTGGCGTCCGCGCATAACCTCCAGGTCTCCGGTCACTGCGCTCCAAACCTGCACGCGCGGGTCGGCGTCGCGGTGCCTAACCTGCGGCATGTCGAGTATTTCCACGACCATCAGCGGATCGAGCGGATGTTCTTCGACGGGGCCCTGGACCCCGACGGCGGGATCCTGACCCCCGATGCGGACCAGCCGGGCCTCGGCTTGGTCCTCCGGGAATCCGACGCCGAACGCTACCGCCGCGACTGACGGCCGTCATCTGCGCAGGCTACGAGTGACCATCCGGCTCCTGGGCCGATTGGCAACTCGTGGTCCGGGACATCAGCGGCCCGGG
>WNGH01005311.1_pt1 | contig 12282 bp, 10 predicted proteins | sample 5400631 | NCBI WGS metagenome assembly WNGH01 (sample SAMN13153373, study PRJNA577476) | soil metagenome | isolation source: 115 cm soil or saprolite under Garry oak tree replicate 1 | place: USA:California | collected 2016-06-15 | reverse complement strand
CAACTGCCGGTGGCTTCCATCATTTCCAGATCGAAGGTGGTTCGCTGCTCCAGCCGCTGTGCCTCCAGCAGGCGGCCCTGGTTATGAAGCTGGTCGAGCCGCATCTTCAACTCGGACTTGATCGACTTGATGGCCTGCACCAGCGTCGGGCGCGGCGTCACGTAATGCGAGTTGGCATAGATCTTGATGAATTCGAGATCGTCCTGCTTGTGGCCGGTGAGCGGATCGAACTCCTCGATATTTTCCACGACGTCGCCGAACAGGTTGACGCGCCAGGCGCGGTCTTCATAGTGCGCCGGAAAGATGTCGATGACGTCGCCGCGCACGCGAAAGGTGCCGCGGGTGAAGTCGGCCTGGGTGCGCTTGTATTGCAGCGCGACGAGGTCGGCGATCAACTGCCGCTGGTCGATGCGCTCGCCCTTCTTCAGCGCGAACGTCATCGCGGTATAGGTTTCGACCGAGCCGATACCGTAGATGCACGACACCGAAGCCACGATGATGACGTCGTCGCGCTCCAGGAGCGCCCGTGTCGCCGAGTGGCGCATGCGGTCGATCTGCTCGTTGATGGACGAGTCCTTCTCGATATAGGTGTCGGTCCTCGGCACATAGGCCTCGGGTTGGTAGTAGTCGTAATAGGAGACGAAATATTCCACGGCGTTATCGGGGAAGAAGCTCTTGAACTCGCCATAGAGCTGCGCCGCCAGCGTCTTGTTCGGCGCCAGAATGATCGCCGGGCGCTGCGTGCCCTCGATCACCTTGGCCATGGTGTAGGTCTTGCCGGAGCCGGTGACGCCGAGCAGAACCTGCGTTCGGTCCTGACGCGAAATGCCTTCGACCAATTCCTTGATCGCAGTGGGCTGGTCGCCCTTCGGCTCGTATTCGGATTTGATGACGAAGCGCACGCCGCCTTCGGATTTCTCCGGACGCGGCGGACGATGCGGCGTCCAGATTTTCACCTGGCCGTCCTCGCCCTTGAATTCCGGGCGGCCTTCGCGGATCAGGCTTTCCAGCGCGTCCGCCGTGGCGGCGACGCCCAGCGCCTCCATCTTGTTGCGCGGCGGCCGCGCCAGCGCGGCGGCGTCTTCCTCCTCGGTGGTGAAGCCGAGCTGCTTTGCAAGCTCCGGATCGAGCGCCGGAATCGTGGCCGCGGTGCCGTAATTGGCCTGCGGCGCTTCGTCGAAGCCTTGCCTGGTGGAAGCACCCCCACCCTGACCCTCCCCCGCAAGCGGGAGAGGGGACGCAGGTTGCGACTCCGCGGGAAAATCTTTTCCGTCAGCGTGTGGGGCCAGCCGTCTGGAGCCCTCTCCCGCTTGCGGGGGAGGGTTGGGTGGGGGTGAGCCACGGGAGGCGGAGCTCGTGAGCGAAGCATCCCTTTTCGCCACATCTTCGCTGGTCCCGCGCGTCGAGGCCCGCGCGCGATGCGCGGCGGCCTCACCGCCGGAGCGGCGATCCCAGGAATTATCCGGCGGCGGCTGCAACCCGGTTCCGGAGCCGAGACCGGCATCCCCACGATTGATCGCGGGATTGAGCAGTTCCGCCAGCGCCGGCCCGATCGGCTGCACGTCAGGCCTCGACGCCCTGGAATTTGGCGCCTTCGATTTTGGGGTTTTGCCGGGCTTTTTCGGATGGTCTGGGTTCTTCGCCATGGGGCGAATATGGGATGAGTCCGGCCCACATAAAAGAGCAAAAGCCCGCCGCGAATCTGCCCTTGCCGGACGACATCGCAGGCTGGCCAATGTTCAGGAGCTTGAGTCTCGAAGACCCGAATGGACCGCATCCTGATGGATATGGCCGCACTTTGTGCATCTCAAGGTCCAGTATTCGAGCCCCGATCGTCCGGGAACGATACGCTGCACCACCAGGCGCGTGTCGCAGTGTGGGCAGTTGGATCGCACCGTCGCTGACGGCAACGGGATCGGCTCGGCTTCAGGTTCGCACATCGGATGCGGGCTGCTCACAGATCGGGCTAGGAAGCAGCCGGCCGTTCCGCCGGCGTTATCTGCCCAACGTCCCCGCCGCGTCGGTTGAGGTGGTCGATGTGAGTCTTCGCATCGGCTACCGCGGCATCGGGATCGGACCACGCGAAGCCGACCTCAAGCGCGGAAAACAGCACACCGTCGATGATGACAGGCTCCAAATCCGCCCGCCGGATCCTGGCGTGCCACAAACCCTTTCCGGCCTCGAAGGATTCGATTTGAAAGCCGTCGTAGTTCATCTTCGTGACTCCGGGCATTTTCCGAAGCCGACGGAAACATGCGCCAACAAAAACGAATGTGAACCCATTCACATGCTGGCGTTATTTTCACCTGAGAGTGGGCCTGCCGCGACAGCTACGACGCAATGTTCCAGCCTGAATCAAGCCCGCGCGGCAATGTGGTCGGCGAGCGCAGCGGCGTCGTCGCCCACTCCGGACAGGAATGACGAATTCAACCTGGACAACCATTGCAGGCCGAGAAAATACAAGCCCGGTACGTCGGTGATGCCACGGCGGTGAACAGGCTTTCCGTGCCCATCCAGCACCGGAACGTCAATCCAGCCGAAATCAACGCCATAGCCCGTGGCCCAGATCACCGCGCCGATGCCGGCGGCGCCGATATCAAGGCGCCGGAGTGGTTCGGTGAGGCAGGGCGGATCCGATAACACCGCGCGGGCGGCGGGGTCTAGCGGCATGTTCAGGCCGTGGCGTTCGACATGCGCATCCGCCACGTCGAGGAAGGTGGCATGGATCCCGTCTCCGGCCGCCAGGCTGTCGGCGAGATCGGGCGCGATCTCCATGATGCCTCCACGTACCGCCTTCACACGCCCCAGCAGCGTTACGCCATCAGCGGCGAAGCTGCGAAAGTCGATGGTGTGGCCGCCATAGGCGCCTGTTATCACCGGCAGCAATCGCGAGGGGTCGCGCTGCTCCGCCGGCGTCTGATCGATGCCCATGGCGCTGAGCCACCAGATCAGATCGCGTCCGCGGTATCGGCGCGGCAGGCGGGAGTGCCGGCCGACCGAGAGATAGACGCGGCGGCCCGCACGCAACAGTTCCTCGGCAATTTGCGAACCGGAGCCGCCGGACCCGATCACCAGCACCGCGCCCGCTGGCAGTTGGTCAGGATTCAAGTATCGGCTGGCGTGCACCTGAAAGATATCGATGTCATCGCGCGATGTGGCCGGAACGACGGGGCACTGGTAGGGACCGGTAGCGACGACGACATTGTCAGCGACGATCGGACCGTCGGACGTTTCGGCGACAAAGCCGGATACGCCATCGCGGCGCCGCAGCGACGTCACCGCGACGCCGCAGCGAATCGGTGCTGCGACGAAGCCGGCATAGGCGGTGATGAAATCCACAATCTCGCCCGACGTCGCGAAGCCGTCAGGGTCGGTGTGCGGAAACGGGAAATCCGGCAACCGCACCGACCAGTTGGGAAATTGAAACCGCAGGCCATCCCAACGTTCGCTGCGCCAGCGTTCGCCGATCCGGCCCCGTTCGAGCACGAGATGCGCAAGGCCGCGCTGCTTCAGCCTGTGGCTCATCGTCAGCCCGGCCTGGCCGCCGCCGATGATAAGTGTTTTTATGTGTTCAATCGGCATTGCGATGAACCCTACCTGTGAGTTTACCGTGCCCGGCAGATCCTGCCGCGGCGCGCATGATCCAGCGCCGGAATGCGGAGAAATCACGCTGCCCAGTTTGGAAGCTGCGATAGACCAGATACCAGCGCATGCCTTTTGGCACCGTCAGTGCAAATGGCGCAATCAGCCGACCGGCGGAGATGTCGTCGTCGATATAGGGCCGAATGCCCATCGCAATGCCCAACCCGTCGATGGCGGCCTGCAGCGCCTGGCCGTAAAATTGAAACTCCGGCCCACGCGCGGTCACGCGCGTGACGGCGGCGGTCTTGAGCCACAATGGCCAGTCATCGGGCGAGTGAGCGACGCGCAGCAGGCTCGGTCCCTTGAGGTCGCCGGGGCGTTTCAGCCGTAACGCCGGTCGCGGCGCGCATACCGGCAAGAGATCGGCCGCGAACAATGGTTCCGCCACCAGACCCGGCCATTCGCCGTCGCCGAGCTTGATGCCGCAGCTCCAGTCGTCGCCGAACGGGGCCGCCGCGCCGCCGGTGGTAATCCGCACCTCGATGTCGGGCTCGTGTTGACGAAAGTCCGCCAGCCGCGGGATCAGCCATTTCATGGCAAAGGTCGGGCCGACGCCGACGGTCAGCACCCGGACGCTGGATGGCGCGGTCACCTGCGCGGTCAGGCTTGCCAGTGCATCGAAGATCGGCGTCAGCCCGCTCTGGTAGGCGCGGCCGGCGGATGTCATCGCCAGCTTGTTTGCCTTGCGCTCGAACAGGGCGACGCCGAGCCGCTCCTCCAAAAGATGCACCATCCGGCTGACCGCCGCCGCCGACACGTTGAGCTCCGCTCCCGCGCCGGCGAAGCTTCCGCTTCGCGCCGCGGCCTCGAACGCCTTGATGCCGTTGAGAAACAGCAGCCGCCGCATTGCACCCCCAAAAACTTGCCACCCTCAGGAAAACTGATGCCAGGCCAAGATATCTCAGTTTGCTCAGGCGATACAAGCGAGGCAGAAATGTCAGCGGAGATTCGAGATGACGCCGCTGCTGATTACGGCACTTGGACTGTTGATGGTCGCGACCGCATTCCTGTCCGGCCTGTTCGGCATGGCGGGCGGACTGATCCTGATCGGCGTGCTGCTGACCATCCTGCCGCTTCCCTCCGCGATGGTGTTGCATGCGATCACGCAGATGGCTTCCAACGGCTGGCGCGCTTTCTTGTGGCGCAGCCACATCAGGTGGCGGCCGGTAGCGATCTACCTGATTGGATGCGCGGTCGCGCTGGCGGCGTGGTCGATCACCCGCTACGTACCGGACAAGCCGGTCGCGCTGCTGCTGCTGGGGGTGACGCCGTTCATGGCGCGGCTGACGCCGCCGGGCCTGAAACCTGACCCCGAAAGCATCTGGCAGGGCACCTTCTATGGCTCGATCTGCATGGGGCTGATGCTGATGACCGGCGTCTCCGGGCCCTTGATGGATACGTTCTTTCTGGGCGGAAAATTCGATCGCCGCGGCATCGTCGCAACCAAGGCCACCTGTCAGGTGGCCAGTCATTTCGTGAAGCTGATCTATTTCGGCGGCATCATCGATCAGGCCGCCACGCTCGATCCGGTTCTCGCCGGCGTCGCCGTCGCCGCGTCGATGACCGGTACCACGCTGGCGCGGCGCATCCTTGAAGCCATGACCGAGCTGCAATTTCGCACCTGGGCGCGGCGGCTGATCACCACGGTTGCCAGCTATTACATCATTTACGGAAGCTGGCTGCTGCTGGCGCGCAGCAGCTGGGCTGTTTCCTTGTTTTGACAGGAGGAACCCGATGGCCGACGCGGCGGATCCACTGGTGCTTGATTTTGTCGAATGGATCGCAAGGGAACCCCGGCTTTACTCCGAGGTGATCGCGACCTGGCGGACGTCGTGCCCGCGGCTGACGATCTGGGAGGATGCGGTCGATAGCGGCTACGTCGCGCGCGAGTCCGTCGCGGGATTCGGGGTGATCATTACGGTTACGGAAGACGGCGAAAAGCTGCTGCACAACAACGGCCGCATCGGCTGATCGTGTGGCAGCGCGGACTGGCGCCGCGCGGTAGCCCCACCATGGGAACATTCAAGGTGCTTCCGTCATATCCTGCAGATCAATTCGCCGGGATGCGAAACGCCCGCCATTGACTTCGCGTTCCTGATGCGGTGAAGTTCATGCAATCGCATCCAGTTGGATGCCAAGTTGCATGCCAGGTATGAATCCGCAGCAGAACGGGGACGCCCCATGATCGACCTTCATTACTGGACCACGCCGAACGGCCACAAGATCACGATGTTTCTGGAAGAGACCGGGCTGAAGTACAAGATTTTCCCGGTCAACATCGGCAAGGGCGACCAGTTCAAGCCGGAGTTTCTGGCGATCGCGCCCAACAACCGCATTCCCGCAATGCTCGATCATGAGCCGAAGGGCGGCGGCAAGCCGATTTCGATCTTCGAATCCGGCGCGATGCTGCTGTATCTGGCGGAGAAGACCGGAAAATTCCTTCCCTCCGACATCTACGGCCGTTACGACGCGATTCAATGGACGTTCTGGCAGATGGGCGGGCTCGGTCCGATGGCGGGGCAGAACCATCACTTCAGCAATTACGCCCAGGAAAAAATCAAATACGCCATCGACCGCTATGTGAACGAAACCAACCGGCTCTACGGCGTGCTCAACAAACGCCTCAAGGATCGCGAGTTCATCGCCGGCGATTATTCGATCGCGGATATGGCGAGCTATCCCTGGGTGGTGGGGTACAAGAACCAGAGCCAGAACATCGACGACTTTCCGCACCTCAAGCGGTGGCTCGAGACCATCCGCGAGCGGCCGGCCACGGTGCGCGCCTACGCAATGGCCAAAGAGGTCAATCCGAATTTTGGTCAGCCGGCAATTCGCACCGAGGAAGAGCGCAAGCTGTTGTTCGGCCAGACCGCGGCGGTGGTGAAGTAGACGGCGCGAATATTCCATCTCATCATGCAGGCTTGATCCGCGGCGCCGCGCCGAATTATGCCGACTACATCGTGTTCGGTGGATTCCAGTGGGCCCGCGTGGTCAGTCCGTTCAAATTGCTCGCCGACAATGATCCGGTCTATGCGTGGCGCGAAAGGCTGCTCGACGCGTTCGACGGCATGGCGCGGCAATCGCCGGGACATCCGGTGTAGAAATGCGCGGCGCGTTGGTCGTGATGCCGTGAGCGTTTGAATATTGACAAATGTCCGGCGTCTCGGCCATGCTGGCGGTGCTGCATGTAGGGCGCATCGGTTTCGGCCGAAGGGGCAATGCCCACCTACGCATTGACCGCTTAAGCAACGTCAACCGTAGCGCGCCCATGCCTAACCTCGAGAACCTCAGGAAGCAGGCCAAGCTCATCCTGCGCTGGCATCGTGACCGGTATTATCCGGTCGCGGCGCAGATCAGGTCGGGCTTGGCCCGTTACAGCCGGATGACCGACCCAGAAATTCTGGCGCAAAGCTTCAAGCTCAGCGATGCGCAGGAACTGGTCGCAAGGCAACATGGTTTTGAAAGCTGGCAGGCGCTCAAGACAGGACTTCCGACCATGTCAGATCATGCAGTCACGGCCTCCACCAAGGCCGTCATCGTTGCCGCCGAGCCCGAATTGTTCGTTGCCGATATCAAATCGTCCTGCGACTTCTTCACGGGCAAGCTCGGCTTTGCCATCGCCTTCACTTACGGCGAGCCGCCGTTCTACGCGCAGGTCAAGCGCGATGCCGCGCGGCTGAATCTCAAATGCGTCGACCGGCCGGTGATCGATCCCGAACTAAGGGATCGGGAGCAGTTGCTGTCGGCCGCACTCATCGTTGAAACCGCCGAAGAGATCAAGGCGCTGTTCCTCGAATTCGAGGCCGCCGGCGTGGCGTTCTTTCAAACACTCCGAAGAGAACCCTGGGGAGCGAAGAACTTTATTATCAAAGACCCCGACGGCAATCTGCTGCTGTTTGCGGGACCGGCGGAGTAGGCGATCGCAGTTTCTTCGTCATGCCGGGACGAGCCCGGCCATGACGTGGAAAGTCCTGCTGCCTTAGACGGGGTCCACGTTCGCCGCTATCTTCCGCAAGCAATCCCGGCACAGGCAATCCCCGCCCTCCACCGGCATTGGCAGCCGCGCGGTTTCATCGGCGCACCAGCACGGCCCCGCAGGGCTGCAGGTGAATTCCGTTCCGCAACCGGAACAGGCGAGGCGGCGGGACACCGGATTTTCTAACCGATTTGTCATGAAGCGGACCAAACCTTGGCCTGTTTTTAATGTCTGGTTCATGCCGGACGGCGGTATGATCCATCAGCAATATACGCACAGGACGGCGCAAGGGAAATCCGATGGCCCGCGATTCGCAAGCTGCTCTGGTCGCGCTCAATCGCTTCGGATTTGGCGCGCGCGGCGGCGCGGCGGGCGATCTTGTCAATGCAGCCTCCGATCCGCGCGGCTTTGTCAAAGCCGAACTGAGTCGCCCCAGCGGCGTGCTGCTCGAGGTACCCGGGCTGTTATCGACCCCGGCGTTGGGCGCAGCGGTGTTCGCCTATCAGTTCGAGATCCAGCAAGCGCGCGAAGCCGCCGCGAAGTCGGGCGCATCGCCAGCGTCCGAGGCCGCGCCGGCGCAACCGGCAACCGACGCCAAGGCGCAAAAGCGGAACCTTTCGCTCAACAGCATCGCCATGGACATTTCCGGAAAAGAACCGGCGATGAAGACGCCGGACAACGGCGGCGGCAACGTGGCGATGGCGCCGGCGGAGGCGATGCAGCCTAACGCACCGAAGCCGCCGGCACAGCCGCTCAACATCATTCAGAAGACCTACCGCGCCGAGGCGCTGGCGCGGCTGCAGCGCGCTGTGATCGCCGATTGTGGATTCGTCGAGCGGCTGGTGGCGTTCTGGTCCAACCACTTTTGCATCTCCGCCAACAAAGGCGGGCTGGCGCGGATGTGGGCCGGCTCGTTCGAGCGCGAGGCGATCCGGCCCCATGTCCTGGGACGTTTCGGCGACATGCTGAAGGCGGTCGAGCAGCATCCCGCAATGCTGTTCTTTCTCGACAATCAGCAATCGCTCGGACCGGAGTCGCGCGCCGGGCAGAACCGCAAGCGGGGCTTAAACGAAAATCTCGCGCGCGAAATCATGGAGTTGCATACGCTCGGGGTCGGCGGCGGCTACAGCCAGGAGGACGTGACCTCGCTGGCGCGCATCATCACCGGCTGGACCTTCGCCGGGCGGCAAGGACAATTGGGTGCACCCGGCAGCTTCGTGTTCAACGCCAATGCGCACCAGCCGGGGGCGCAGCGGCTGCTCGGCAACACTTACGAGAACAACGGTGTTGCACAGGGCGAAGCGGCGCTGGCGGACATCGCACGCCATCCCTCCACCGCGAAATTCATCGCGACCAAATTCGCCCGCCATTTCGTGGCCGACGATCCGCCGCCGGCATTGGTGGCGCGGCTGCAGGAGACCTTCCGCAAGACCGACGGCGACCTCAAGGCATTGACGTTCGTACTGCTGGATTCCGATGAGGCCTGGCAGGCGCCTTTGACAAAACTGCGCAGCCCTTACGAATTTCTGGTGGCGACCGGCCGGCTGCTGGGACGAATCCCTGAAGATCCCGGGCGCTATCTCGGCAGCCTCAATCTGCTGGGCCAGCCGCTGTGGTCGCCGTCCGGGCCGAATGGATTTCCCGATACCAACGCCGCATGGGCCGCGCCCGAAGGGATGAAGCTGCGCCTCGATGTTTCGGCGCAGGTGGCTTCGCGTCTCGCCGACAGTATCGACCCTCGCGATCTGCTCGAGCTTGTCGCCGCGGACGCGGCCTCGCCGGAAACCCGGCAGACCGTCGAGCACGCCGAATCGCGGCAGCAGGCGCTGGCGTTATTATTGATGTCGCCGGAATTCCAGAGGAGATGACGATGGATTGCTGCGAAAGCCGGACATCACCTGTCACATCGCGGCGTGCGCTGTTGCTCGGCGGCGCGTCGTTTGCCGCCTGGGCTTACTTGCCGAAATTCGCACGCGCCGCCGACGGTCGCGATCCGCGCCTGATCGTCGTGATACTGCGCGGCGCGCTGGATGGCCTCGCCACCGTCGCGCCGACAGGCGATCCCGACTATGCGGCGCTGCATGGTTCGATCGCGCTGACATCGAATGGTCCCCACGCGGCTCTGATGCTGGATTCGTTTTTCGCGCTGCATCCGGCGATGCCGGAGTTCGCGCGGATGTATCGAGAGAAGCGCGCCGCTGTGATTCATGCGGCGGCAACGTCCTATCGCGACCGCTCGCATTTCGACGGACAGGACGTGCTCGAAAGCGGCTTTGCCGGTCCGGGCCGGGTGCAATCCGGCTGGCTCAATCGCGCCCTGGAAGCATTGCCAAGAGGTGAAAGGGTGACGAGCGGCCTCGCCATCGGTCCGACCACGCCGCTGGTGCTGCGCGGGGCGGCGCCGACCGTCGGCTGGGCGCCGGTGGCATTGCCGCAAGCCGCTGACGATACCGCGATGCGCCTTGTCGAACTTTATAATCGTCGCGATCCCGCGCTGGCATCGGCGTTGTCGCAAGGCCTGCAACTCGACAAGGCGGCCCAGGGCGACGACATGAAACCGAAGCCGGGCACCAATGGTGCCGGCGCGATGAAACTGGTGGCGCGCGGCGCCGCCAAGCTGATGTCGGCCGACGACGGTCCGCGGATCGCGGCGCTCGCTTTCGATGGTTGGGATACCCATGCCAATGAAGGAGGCCCGGTCGGCCGCCTGGCGCAGTTGCTGTCAGGCCTCGACGGCGCGCTCGCGGAATTCGAAAGCGGATTGGGCGAGCGCTGGCGCGACACCGTGGTGGTGGTCGCAACCGAATTCGGCCGCACCGCGCGCATCAACGGCACCGAGGGCACCGATCACGGCACCGGCACCGTTGCGCTGCTCGCCGGGGGCGCGGTGAAGGGCGGCCGGGTGATCTCGGACTGGCCGGGCCTGAAGACCGCCAATCTCTATGAGGGCCGCGATCTGGCGCCGACCACCGATCTGCGCGCCGTGATCAAGGGCGTGCTGCACGATCATCTCGGCCTTGCCGAGCGCGTGCTGGCCGAGACGGTGTTTCCCGACAGCGCGCCGGTGAAGGCGATCAAGGGATTGGTGGGGTGATAGAGGTCGTCATTCCGGGTTCGCATCTTCGATGCGCCCCGAAATGACGGAACTACTTCGTAATCTTGTCGATCTCCGCGATCTCCTCGGCGCTCAGCGTCCATTCGATCGCCTTGACGTTCTGCTCGACCTGCTCGATCCGCGTGGCGCCGGCGATCACGCTTGCCACCTGTGGCCGCGACGCCAGCCATGAGAACGCGAGCTCCAGCATGGTGTGGCCGCGGGCCTGCGCGAAGGCCTGCAGCTGTTCGACGATATCCTCGTTGCGTGGCGTGACGTAGCGATCGCGCAGCGCGGGCGCTTTGCCGAAACGTGTATCCGCCGGCGCCGCCGTGCCGCGCTTGTATTTGCCGGTCAACAAACCGCTGGCCAGCGGGAAGAATGGCAGCAGCCCGAGCTTGTACTCCCGCGCCGCCGGCAGCAGATCGTTTTCGATCTCGCGCACCACCAGGCTGTATTCATCCTGACACGACACGAACGGACTGACATTGAGGGCGCGCGCGGTGAGTTCGGCTTCGGCGACGCGCCATGCCGGAAAATTCGAATTGCCGATGTAGCGCACCTTGCCCTGCCGGATCAGGTCGTCCAATGCCCGCAGGGTTTCCTCGATCGGCGTCAGCGGATCGTAATCGTGCTGCTGGTAGAGATCGATATAATCGGTCTTCATCCGCGTCAGGCTAGCTTCGACGGCAGACATGATGTAGCGCCGCGATGCGCCCTGCCTGGTGCCGTCGTTGCTCATCGGCTTGGAGTATTTTGTCGCCAGCACGATGTCCTTGCGCCTGTCGCCAAGCACCTGGCCCAGCACGGTCTCGGAGCCGCCCATTCCCGCATAGATGTCGGCGGTGTCGAACAGCGTGACGCCGAGGTCGATCGCCTTGTGAATGACCTTGCGCGAGGTTTCGAGATCGGTGCGCTGGCCGAAATTGTTGCAGCCGAGGCCGACGGCTGAAACACGCAGGCCTGAGCCGCCGAGATTGCGAATTTGCATGGATCGATCCTGTGGGGGGTGGTTACGAGGTGGGATCGTATTGTGACTCGTGCGCCTCGAGGCTGCAAGGCATGGGGCGTATTCGCACCGCGCGCATCAAGCCGGGTTGGGCAGGGGGGCCAGGCGTTCGGAGACCGACGCGGCCGAAGGTTGCGCAGGCGACGTGGCGCGCAACGCTGCCGCGGTCATGCGCCGCACCGATTGTTCGGCGCCGCGCGCAATCGCCTTGCGATCGGCGCTCATGTCATACGCTGTGGCCTCGCCCCAGCTCACGGTGACGTCGACGGCTCCTGATGCCAGTACGCCAAGCAGATGCGGGACCAGTTCGACATCACCGTACCATGCCACGCGCTCGCGCAAGCCGCGGCCCATCGGCACCCCGCCGAACCCGACATAGGCCAGCGACATCGGTTGCACGGTGACGTGGGTATGATGCGTGGTGTTGCCGAGCGCGTGATGGACCGCGCCGACCAGCGAGGAGCGGAACGGCAGCACGCGGATGCCATCGCTCGAAGTGCCCTCGGCAAACAGCACCACCACGTCGCCGCCGAGCAACCGAGCCGCGATCTCCCGGGTCGC
>WNGH01005306.1_pt1 | contig 12284 bp, 14 predicted proteins | sample 5400631 | NCBI WGS metagenome assembly WNGH01 (sample SAMN13153373, study PRJNA577476) | soil metagenome | isolation source: 115 cm soil or saprolite under Garry oak tree replicate 1 | place: USA:California | collected 2016-06-15 | reverse complement strand
CGCTGCGTTGTTAGGCGTGCTTGGGTCTGGTTTGTTACGTGGCGTGCTCATCGGCGCGATCATTTCGCTGGTGCAACTTCTGCGGCGTGCGTCGCGGCCGCATGTCGCGTTCCTCGGCCGCATTCCAGGGGCGCGGCGATTCTCCGACATGGCGCGCCATCCAGACAACGAAGCTGTTCCCGGCGCGCTTCTCTTCCGCACCGAAGCCAGCCTCCTGTACTTCAATGCCGATTATGTGCGGGATACGGTCATGAAACGGGTTGGCGAGATCGGCGACGGCCTGCGAGTGGCGATTTGCGATCTCTCAACCTCCCCGCATGTGGATCTAGCCGGCGCAGAAATGCTAGCGGGTCTCTACGACGCACTCGCAGCGGTGAATGTGCGTCTGCAAATTGTCGAAGCCCGTGCTTCCGTGCGCGATCGGCTGCACGCCGAAAGAGTGGAGGACAAAGTCGGCCGCATAGGAAGATTTAAGTCTCTGGCTGATGCCGTCGATGATTTCTTGAATTCAAATCAGAAAGCGTAATAACCGTGTGATCACGAAGGTATTAATTGCCTCATGGCTTGTAGCGACGACCGTGACAATTCACGCCGCCGGTCTGGGCATGGTATTAAGCCACGTGTCGCGCTCTACCGTGCGGCCGGCGGATACACGCTTCTGGCCAATTACATGGCTGCTAATTCGTATCGCATGGTTGCTGATTGTCTTTCACCTGCTTGAGGTCGCGGTCTGGGCGTTGTTTTTCTGGTGGGAGAACTGTATGCCGGACCTCGAGTCGTCGTTCTATTTCTCCGGCATTACCTATCTCACCATCGGTTACGGGGATTTGGTATTGCCGAAAGAATGGCGACTGTTCGGACCGATCGAAGGATTGACCGGTATTCTAATGTGCGGCTTGTCCACGGCGCTTTTCTTCGCTGTGGTCAGCAAAAGAATTTTGCTGCGCATGGGCGGCAAGGAAACAGGTCTCACGGAATGAGCGTGCGATCTGATCCGCCGGCTGCGTCAAATCAAGAACCGCGGGAAAAGAAAAAGTGGGTCGAGCCTGTAGCAGCCTTGCTTATGGCGCTGGCGACACTAAGCACGGCTTGGTGCTCATATCAGTCAGCGGCGTGGACTCGAAAGAGTAATCGGCTGATGAATGAATTTAACACGCTGGAACGCAGGGCGGGTGTACTGACGATCCAGGGAATGCAACAGACGACGATTCACGTCGCGATGTTCATGGAGTTGCTTGCTGCGCAACAAGCGGGCAACGAGAAGTTGGTGAACTTTTACGTTGAACGTTTTCCGCCCGACATGCGCAAAGCTTACGACGCATGGATGGAGCAGAAGCCTTTGGAAAACCCAAATGCGGAGCCGCATCCATTTGTGCCGAAGCTCTATGAACCGCCGGGGACGCGCGAAGCCGCTGATGCGAATGCCAAGGCTGCGACCAGTCAGCAGCAAGCCGGCATTGCAGGCAGCGTTTCCGGCCAGTACCTCGCGAATACCGTTTTGTTTGCCACAGTGCTTTTCTTCGCCAGTGCGTCGGGAAAGTTTGAGCAGCGCAGGGTGCGTCTGGTCGCTTTCGCTTTCGCTACGGCGGTATTCGTGTTTGCGGTCGTGCGGACGGCGATGTTGCCGCTATAATGTAAAATGCGAGGTCGCCTGGGGAGAAACTAACGTCGGAAGCAAAGTTTGAGAGGACGATCATATGAATTCACCCGAGGCAGTCCGCACCGGTCTGACGGTGGACGAAATCAAACGCGCATTCCGCGACAATCTCTGCTGCGGACTTGGCCGGATCGAGCGCTACGTGACAAAGCACGATCTTTACGTCGCGCTCGCGCTAACTGTCCGTGACCGGCTCTTCCAGCGCGCCGTAGAAAGCATGCAAACCTACGGCGGAGCCGACGCGCGCCGGGTCGCATATTTGTCGGCGGAATATTTGCCCGGGCCGCATCTTGCGAACAATCTGCTCAATCTCGGCATCACTGAGGTGACGCGTGAGGCGTTGCGCGAGCTTGGCTACGATCTCGATGAGATTGTCGCGCAAGAGGAGGAGCCCGGCCTTGGCAACGGCGGACTTGGCCGGCTCGCATCATGTTACATGGATGCGCTTGCGTCGGTTGAAGTGCCGGCGATCGGCTACGGCATCCGCTACGAGTTTGGGATTTTCGATCAAATCATCCGCGACGGCTGGCAATGCGAGATCACGGACAAATGGCTGCGCAACGGCAACCCGTGGGAAATCGCGCGCCCCGAGATCAAGTATCCGATAAAATTTGGCGGACGCACGGAAACATTCACTGACAAGCAGGGCGACTCTCGCGTGCGCTGGATTCCAGAGACCGAAGTGAAGGGTGTGGCCTACGACACTCCGATCGCGGGGTACCGCGTCGGCACCTGCGACATCCTGCGCCTGTGGAAAGCCGAAGCCGTCGAGTCGTTCGACTTCGCTGCGTTTAATCATGGCGATTACTATCGCGCGGTACAGGACAAGTTGGTGTCAGAGAACATCACGAAGGTTCTTTATCCCAATGACGAGGTCGATGTTGGCAAAGAGCTTCGGCTCAAGCAGCAGTTCTTTTTCGTCAGCTGCTCACTGCAAGACATGCTGCGTATTCATGCGCTGCTCGGCGGCAAACCCGCGACGTTTCATGAAAAATGGGCGGTGCAGCTTAACGACACACACCCGGCGATAGCAGTTGCCGAGCTGATGCGACTGCTCGTGGATGAGCACGGACTTGGCTGGGATGAAGCCTGGCTGGTGACGCGCGCGACGTTCGCCTACACAAATCATACGTTGCTGCCCGAGGCGTTGGAAAAATGGACAGTCGAACTTTTCGGCTCATTGCTCCCGCGGCATCTCGAAATCGTGTACGAGATTAATCGCCGTTTTCTCGATGAAGTACGCGAAGAATTCCCGGCGGACGACGCCCGGCTGGCGCGACTCTCGCTCATCGATGAGACCGGCCCGCGCTACGTGCGCATGGCGCATCTCGCGTGCGTCGGCAGTCACACGATCAACGGCGTCGCGCAACTTCACTCCGAGTTGCTGAAGCAAACCGTGCTGCGCGATTTTGCGGAACTGTGGCCGAAGAAATTCTGTAACGTGACCAATGGCGTTACGCCGCGCCGCTGGGTGGCCGTCAGCAACCCGGGTCTCACGCAGCTGATCACGTCGAGCATCGGTGACGGCTGGCTGCGCGACCTCGGTCAGCTTCGCAAGCTTGAACCGCTGGCTGATGACGCAAACTTTCAGCAGCAGTGGCGTGACGTGAAACTCGCGAACAAACGCCGGCTCGCCACGATCATCAAGGACCGTACCGACATCGCAGTTGCGCCGGAGTCGCTCTTTGATGTGCTGGTAAAGCGCATCCACGAATACAAACGGCAACATCTCGCCGCGTTGCACATCATCACGCTGTATCTGCGACTGCGACGCCATCCACAGGCAGATGTGCCCGCGCGCACGTTTTTCTTCGGCGGCAAAGCGGCGCCTGGTTATTTCCTGGCCAAGCGCATTATCAAACTCATTAACGCTGTGGGAGAAATCGTAAACACCGATCCGATTGTGCGCGACCGGCTCAAGGTCGTCTTCTTCCCGGACTTCAACGTGAAGAACGCGCATTTCGTTTATCCTGCGGCCAATCTATCGGAGCAGATTTCTACCGCAGGCAAGGAGGCCAGCGGAACCGGCAACATGAAGTTTGCTCTTAACGGCGCGCTCACCATCGGCACGCTCGACGGCGCAAACGTCGAAATCCGGGAAGAAGTCGGCGCAGAAAATTTTTTCCTCTTTGGCCTCAACGCGAAGGAAGTTGAGGAGTTAAAGGCGCGCGGCTACCGGCCACGAGACTACTACGAGCAAAACAAGGTGTTGCGAGAAGTCATCGATTTCATCGCCAGCGGTGCACTTGGCCGCGGCGACGTTGAGTTGTTCCGCCCGATCGTCGACAATCTCCTCGACCACGATCCGTTTCTATTGCTCGCGGATTACCAGGCGTACATCGACGCGCAGGATCGAGTAAGCGCGCTCTGGCGCGATCCACGCGAATGGACACGCAAGTCGATTCTCAACACTGCGCGCATGGGCAAATTCTCATCGGACCGCTCGATCCGCGATTACTGCGACCGCGTCTGGAACATTAAGCCTGGACAATAAACAGCCATGACCACTCTGCCGACAGCGGTGTTCGACACCAAGTCTTACGACCGCGAATCACTTCAACGCGGCGTCTCGAACGCCGAGATTGAATGGCGTTTCATGGATTGGCGGCTCTCCGCGGAAACCGCGGCGTCCGCGAGCGGGGCGCGAGCGGTCTGTATTTTCGTAAATGATCGCGCCGATCGACCATGTCTCGAAGCGCTCGCTTCGTTAGGCGTGAAACACATTGCGCTTCGCTGCGCAGGCTACAACGGCGTCGATGTCGAGGCCGCCACCGAGCTCGGGCTTGCGGTCACACGCGTCCCGGCCTACTCGCCTTACGCGGTAGCGGAGCACGCAGTTGCTCTGCTCCTCGCGCTCAATCGCAAAATTCCGCGCGCGAGCAACCGCGTTCACGACTTAAATTTTTCGCTCAACGGCTTGGTCGGTTTCGATCTCCACGGCAAGACAGCCGGGATTTTCGGCACCGGTAAAATCGGACGTGTGGCCGCGCAAATTCTGCGCGGGTTTGGAATGCAAGTTCTGGCTTTCGATCTGTTTCCATCCCACGAATGGGCGAAGCAGCATGGCGTGGAGTACACTGATGCCCGGACGCTAGCGGGCCAGTGTGAAGTGATTTCGCTATACACGCCGCTAACGCCCGAGACGTACCACATCATCCGCCGGGAGACGCTAGAGCTGATGAAGCCGGGCACGATCCTGATCAACGTCAGCCGCGGCGCACTCATCGACACGACGGCGCTGATCGAAGCATTGAAGTCCGGTCGGCTTGGCGGAGTGGGGCTCGATGTGTATGAAGAAGAAGAGGGCGTTTTTTTTGAAGATCTTTCAGGACAGATTTTGCAGGACGACGAACTGGCCCGCTTGCTTACGTTTCCTAACGTTCTGATCACGGCACATCAGGCTTTCCTCACTCAGGAGGCTCTCTCCGAAATCGCGCGCGTAACTGTGGCAAACCTCATTGCATTCGACACGGGCCAGCCTTTTCTCGCTGGAACAACATTGAACGCGCAACCACAACCAGAGTGAGAAATGCACTGATGGGAGCCAGAAACTCCAACCCAAAATAAATTAGCAATATGCCAATCGCCGACTACAAAACCTATTGCTCGATACTCGACCGGGCGCGCTCTGGAGGCTACGCCCTTCCCGCCGCCAACGTCACATCACTCACTACCGCCAATGCCGTTTTGCGCGGACTTGCCGAGAGCACAGCCGACGGCATCATTCAGATTTCCACGGGCGGCGGCGCATTCGCGTCCGGCACGACCGTCAAGGACTCTGCGCTTGGCGCGATAGCGATCGCGGAGCACGTCCATCGAGCCGCGGAGCGTTATCCGATCTACGTCGCGCTGCATACCGACCACTGTTTGAAAGACAAACTGGACAAATTTGTTCTTCCCCTTGTTGCCGAAACGGAGAAGCGCCGCGCGGCGGGGCGACCGAATCTTTTTACCGGACACATGTTCGACGGCAGCAATCTTTCACTGCAGGAAAACCTCGATATTTCCGCGAAGCTGCTCGAGCGCTTTGCGAAGAACGAGCTCGTGCTGGAAATCGAGACCGGCGCGGTCGGCGGTGAGGAGGATGATGTCGTCGGTGACCACGCGGCCAAGCTTTACACAACGCCCGAGGACACGCTCGAAGTCGCGCGCCGGCTCAACCCGATCGGTGGGCGTTACCTGCTCGCAGCAACGTTCGGCAACGTCCACGGCGTTTACAAACCTGGGCATGTGAAGTTGAAGCCGGAGGTGCTGAGAGATTGTCAGGCAGCTGTTGTGAAAGCCCATGGCGAGAGCGCTCGTTTCTATCTCGTTTTCCACGGCGGCTCGGGCTCGACGCAGCAGGAAATTCACGAGTCGCTCGATTACGGAGTGGTCAAGATGAACGTCGATACCGACATGCAATATGCGTTCACGCGCGCGGTCGCCGGGCACATGTTCAAAAACTACGACGGCGTGCTGAAGGTTGATGGCGAACTCGGCAGCAAAAAGGCGTATGACCCACGAGCATATCTGGCAGTCGCGGAAGCGGCGATGGCCGAGCGCGTCAAGCAGGCCGTGAGCGATTTGCGCGGCGCTGGGAAGACAATGTTCGCGTCATGAACGCGGCGCTGCGACCTGCCGGGAAGAATCGGCGAAGGATAGGTGTGAAGCCAACCCCCAAATGCTCGATGGAACTGAATTGAACAAATGAAGCTTGCGCTCAAGCCAGAGAACCTTGCGCAGTTAGTGTTTTTTATCCGCGGCGAGAAAGTGATGCTCGATTCGGATCTCGCCATGCTCTATGGCGTCAGCACAAAAGCGCTCAATCAGGCCTTTCGCCGTAATAAGCAGCGTTTTCCGTCTGATTTCGCGTTCCAGCTTTCAAAAGAAGAATTCCACCACTTGAGGTCACAAATTGTGACCTCAAGTTTACATGGCGGCCGCCGCTATCCCCTTACGCCTTTACGGAACAAGGCGTTGCCATGCTATCGAGCGTGCTGCGAAGTTCGCGAGCGGAGCTGCTTTCATTGTCTTTTGCTGTTTCCTGCCGGCAATCATTGTCGTTTGGTTAATGGTCATGTCGGTATTCGCTGCGCTAATTGGCGGCGCAATGTCGAGCTTGCATCACCCGTAATTCCAGAGTGATGCGTCGCAGGCGTCGTCGACTCCGATTAGCTGAGCCCGAATTTCATCATAACGTCTACGTTGTCCTGTTGTCCAAAACCGCGCTGAAGGATCTGTCGATCTTGCGGCGCAATCCGAACCGCGATCCGTCGAAACCAGCGATCTACGTCGGTCTAACCGGATTGCCGGTCGATCATCGGTTTGAAAATCACAAGAACGGATACAAGTCGGCGCGGCTGGTCAGGAAATATGGCGTTCGATTGTTGCCGGAATTCTATGAGCACTTAAACCCCATGCCGTACGAACACGCTGTTCAAATGGAAAAGGATTTGGCGGAAGACTTGCGCACGCAAGGCTACGCCGTCGGCGGCGGAACATGAGAAAGCGAAAACGGGGCAGAGCTTACTATTGACCGCGTAAAAGCTGCGCCAACGCGGCGTAAAATGGGAAAGGGCGCAAATCATCACTGCAGTCTTTCTGAACCGAGCCAAGGCATAAAACATTGCCGGCAACAACCGCGTATGATTGTCTAGCCACGAGCCATGGCCACAGGATTCAAACCGGTGCGTTTTACTGTGTTGATCGGATTAGCGGGGATCGTCGTGTGCGGCGTGGCGGTGTTCTTTACTCATCGCGCTGCTCACGGTAGAACAGCGGAGGAACGGGCGGCTTATGAAATCGGGGAGAAAGCCGGAGAGCAAGCGCCGCGCGACGCAAAGTTGCCGACCGACGCGGAGTTGAACATGATTGCTCAGAAATATTTCGAGCAGCAGGGATCGAGCGATGACCAGCTCCGAAATCCTTCGCCAGCAGGCGGGCTGGAGGCTCGGAAGCAGGCTTTCGAAAAGGGTTACACGGACGGGTTCAAGAAAATGCATCAGCAGCAGTGAACTGCTGAAGAGGGGGTTCGTGACGGCGCACAGCGCCGTGGCTACAGATCTTCGCAGGCGATACGCCTGCCTCTACAGTTTTGCGGCTGACACAGCCGCCGCGACAGCTACAAATCCCCGCGAGACAATCGCACGACGTTTTGGCAAAGTGCCGAGAGTGAGATTGCCTAATGCAAAGAAGGCCATCGTGGAGCGTGGCAAGATTGCAGATTATCTGCTCGATGCCGCGCACCCCGATAATGGCGGCAAGGCAGCCTTTTTCGAATCACTCGGTTTTCACCGCGTTGAGCCGGAAGTGTTGGCAACGGCATTGCAGAACCTGGCGCGCGAGGCGGAAGTCGCGCAAGCAAGCGTGTCGCCGCATGGCCGGAAATATGTTATCGTTGGACAAATTGAGTCGCCAATTGGTAAAGCGGCTAGTGTGCAAACAATTTGGATTGTCGATAAGGGATCGGATGTGGCTAGATTGGTAACGGCTTATCCGCGGAAAGTATGAAGAGCAAAACGATTAAAGAACATGACCGAGTCGTTCTAAAAAGCGATCTCCCGGCCGAAGGATTGAAAGCGGGTGATGTGGGAAGCGTTGTGCATATTTACCGGGATGGTCTGGCCTACGAGGTGGAATTCACCACGTTGGATGGTGATACGGCAGCGGTGGCCACTGTCGAAGTGTCTCAAGTTCGTCCGGTGCACAAACGCGAAATCACCCACGCACGGGAATTGCAGCCAGCGTGATCGCGTTGATTCGGCACCATTGACTAACCAAAAGGTGGCGGAACGTCCCATGGCGAGCCTGCCGCTACAGCAAATCGCGGTTCATCGCGACCCCTCACCCTCCTCGTCTCCCTGCAAGGGCGAGGCGACCCACATACCGCAGCCTATTCCACCTGTTGAAAACAAGCGGACTGACAGTTGCCCAACACCACCAACCACAACATGAGCAAGCAAAAACCATCTTTTGGACAATCCGACATCGTTCGTCTTAGCGACGAAGACGCGGCCGTCGAACTCCTCGAACGCGCAGTGACCGGTCTGTGGGAGGTCGTTAATGAGTTGACGCGTTTCCGCCGCACCACGCGCCAGAACTATCGCGTGACCATCTTCGGCTCGGCACGCCTCAAGCCCGGTACGATCGTTTACGATCAAGTGAAGCAACTCGCGGCCGAACTTACGGAGATGGGATGCGACATCATCAGCGGCGGCGGCCCCGGGCTGATGCAAGCCGCGAACGAAGGTGCGCTTTCCATCGGGCCCGAAGCGCTCAAGCGCTCCGTCGGAATCCGTGTCGAGCTACCGTTCGAGCAGGAGTTAAACCCGTTCGTTGGCCAAGCCTACCAACACCGCACCTTCTTTTCACGACTGCATCATTTCATGATCGTTTCCGACGCGTTTGTCGTCGTTCCTGGCGGAATCGGCTCGCTGTTAGAAATGTCGCTCGCGTGGCAACTGCTCCAAGTCCGCAAACTTTATAACACGCCGCTCATCCTGGTCGGAAAAATGTGGCCCGAACTCATTGAATGGGGTCGCCGTTCGATGCTCCACAAGGGCAGCGAACTTGCCAGCGAGATCGATTTCACAATCCCGCATTGCGTAAACACGATTGATGAAACGGTTGCGATCATTCGCGAAAACCGCGCCGCGTGGCTCGCCTCGCAGCCCCCTGCAAGGTAGCGTTCTTTTTCGATGAATATCCCAACACTCGGCGAAGCGCGCTTTGCCTCCGGAGCCAGCCATTCGATCAGCGACGACGTTCGTATTCCAGAGCGCATCGAAATCGGCTCTGATCCGGGACTTCAATTTGAGTTGGCGGGCCCACGCTCGAACCTTTTCTTCGATCCGAAACAAACGCGGGCTGGCATCGTAACTTGCGGCGGATTATGTCCAGGACTTAACAACGTCATTCGTTCATTGTTTCTCGAGCTTCATTACGGCTACGGCGTCAGTGAAGTGCTCGGATTCCGCAACGGCTACAGCGGACTCGATCCGAAGTGTGGCGCCGAGCCGGTGAAGATCACGCCGGCATTTGTTGATCACATTCATCAGCATGGAGGGACGGTTCTCGGCACATCGCGTGGGCCGGTCGATATTGGCAGAGCGGTGGACAATCTCATTGCGCGCGGCATGAACATTCTTTTCACCGTGGGCGGCGATGGAACACAGCGTGGTGCGAACGATCTCTATCAGAAGGGGCGAAAGCGCGGTCATGCGCTCGCCGTTGTTGGCGTACCGAAGACAATCGACAACGATGTCGGTTTCGTTTCACGCACGTTTGGATTTTTTAGCGCGGTTGAAGAAGCCAAGCGCGTACTTGCTTGCGCGCACACAGAGGCGTGTAGTGTGCCCGGCGGTATTGGTTTGGTGAAGTTGATGGGGCGCCATGCAGGGTTCATCACTGCCGGTGCGGTTGTCGCGAGTCAGGACGTGAACTTTGCACTGATCCCTGAGGTGCCATTCAAGCTCGAAAGTTTTTTGGCTGCGCTCAGGCAACGGATGCTCAACAAATCTCACGCCGTGATCGCGGTCGCAGAAGGCGCAGGTCAGGATCTGCTCGGGGCCGACGAAGCTGAACGCGACGCATCCGGCAATGTGAAACTCAAGGATATCGGGCCGTTTCTGTGTGAGAAAATAAAGTCATATTTCAAAACCGAAGGCGTCCCGGTCGTGATTCGTTATTTCGATCCGAGCTATCAGATTCGAAGCCGGCCAGCCAACAGCGAGGATGCGCTGCTCTGCGATTTGTTCGCGCGTCACGCGGTTCACGCGGCGATGGCAGGCAAGACTGGCATTGTTATTGGTTTTATACACGAGCGCTTCATTCACGTTCCGATCGAACTCCTTGCTACGCATACGAAACGCCTCGACCCCGCGAGCGGCTGGTGGCGCTCCGTTCTTGCTGCGACGGGTCAGCCGGCAGAATTTGATTGAGCCGATCATTCGGAAAGAAACAAATATGAACAACGAAGGTACGCGTAAGCCAGCGGCTACAGAGCCTGACCCCAGAGTGCAGCTGGCCTTTGAGCGCACGTTTCTTGCCTATGAGAGAACGCGGATTGCCTGGGTGCGAACGGCGCTGGCACTCATTTCGTTTGGATTCGCCATCGCAAAGGTCCTTCAGTACCTGCGGGAGCAGCGCGGTGAAACAGCTACGCTGATGAGTCCCCGGGCGGTTGGACTCATCATGATCGGCATTGGATTGGTCAGCTTGATTCTGGCAGATCGGCAGGACCGGCGGGCTGTGAAGGCGCTGCGCCAGCGCTGCCCCGAACTGCCGACACCCATTGCCGGTGTGATGACGGTATTGATCGCGTTGCTTGGCGTTCTGGCCCTGATTGCCGCCGTTCTGCGATAAGAATCGGCTCGAAAGCCGATTCAGGCCCGAAGCTGGTTGGCGGAATAGCTAGCGCCTTACATCGGCGCTCACGGCGAACCGCATGGTAGCAGGCCCAACAAACACGAACCGTGATTATGTCAGGCTCTCCTTCTTCCACGCATCATCATCATTGCCACACCAAAGCCAACGAGAATCAACAACGCGTACAGAATTACCGGCTGCGGCGCTGTTCGTTTGGGCGCCGGAGGTTTTGGCCGGGTCGCAAACTCGATCGGAATCTTAACCTGAGATCCTGAGCCCGGTTGGAAACGCCACTGCGAATACGCCTCGAGAGCCGCACCGTCGAGTTGTTTGTTCCCAGTGCTCTGAAGCATTCGCGCTCCAGTAACCCCGCCGGTCTGTTGATCGATTGTAACCAAAACAACCCCTTTCCCTGTGAGTCCCTGTTTCGCCCATTCAGGTCGATAAACGGGTTTGGGCGTGTAGATCGCCTTTGGTGGTTGTGCCGACGGAGCTGCAGACTGAGCGTGTAGCGAAGAAAGAGACACAAGCGTGACAAGAACGGTGAGGAGCAGCCGGCACATCATTTTCCTTCAGCAAACCTTGGCGCGTTGCCCACCAGACCACGCGCTGCTGCGCGCACCTGCGGGTCCGACATTCGATAGACACTTCGATCGAGTAGGTAATGAATAAACCCGGTCGCAAAGCCGAGGGCTATCAGTGCAGGTGCCCACGACGAGGTCCGTAGTTGCGTCGCAATCGCGCCGAATATCCGGTCGCCGTAATATGTGCCTGTCTCCTGATTTGCTTCCACCTCAAACAGAGGCAATAACGCTAACGATAACAACATCAGAAAGAGCACGACCGCCCATGGCCGAACGTTCAATTTATGCAGAACGTTACGCACAACACCACGCCCCGGAGTCAGCTCCGCACTCGGTGTTTGCGACGCCAGCCCGGTGGCGAGAATCCAGTGCTGCGACGTCCAGATCACCAGGAAGAGAAATAAACTTCGTGGCCGAAGAGCGATGCCAACCATTACTGCCAACCCAACAATGTACAACACGCGTGGCAACGACCAGTGCGGCGCACGCGCCTCTGCAAACAACATTACCGCTGTCGCGATAAGCAGCACCAAGATCGCGCCGCCGCGAATCCCGTTCTGCGCCGACACGATCCACGCAGGGAACAACCAGCGATCGATCCACTGGTCCTGATAGGCGACCGCTCCGGCGAGAATGTCTGCTACAAAAACAAGCACACCGCCAACAGTCAGCGCGAAGAAACGATCCAGGCGCCT
>WNGH01006940.1_pt1 | contig 12287 bp, 11 predicted proteins | sample 5400631 | NCBI WGS metagenome assembly WNGH01 (sample SAMN13153373, study PRJNA577476) | soil metagenome | isolation source: 115 cm soil or saprolite under Garry oak tree replicate 1 | place: USA:California | collected 2016-06-15 | reverse complement strand
TTGCTGTTGCCGTTCCCCTGGGGAAAATTGCCGAGGGGATGGGCGTTCGTGCTCCGCTGGCCGAGGGCAAAGTGCGATTCTACGGTGATCCCGTCGCCTTTGTGGTTGCGGAGGACCGCTATACTGCTCGCGATGCACGCGATCTGATCGAAGTCGATTATGAGCCGCTGCCTGCCGTTGTTGATATGGAAAAAGCCATGCAGCCAGGTGCCCCTCTGCTCTATGAGGAGTTTGGTACCAATGTCCCATTTGGCATACATCCGCCTACTGATGACATAGACAGGGCCTTTGCCCAAACGCTGGCCGATGGTGGCGTTGTCGTCAAACAGCGCCTGGTGAATCAGCGTCTTGCCCCTGTCGCAATGGAAACACGCGGCGTTGTGGCAGAGATGCGTAAGGCTGATAAAACGCTTACCGTCTGGAGTTCGTCGCAGAATCCCCATCTACTGCGTAATATCCTTTCAGCCCAGGTCGGTCTGCCCCAGCACCAGGTGCGTGTCATCGTGCCTGAGGTGGGTGGAGGTTTCGGCTCCAAGATCAATATTTACCCTGAGGAGCCCATGGCTGCTTTTGCCGCTATGAAGACAGGGCGTCCCGTCAAGTGGATTGAGGATCGCAGTGAGAATCTGGCGGTGACCATTCATGGACGCGACCAGGTTGATTATGTAGAGATCGCCGCGACCAGGGATGGGAAAATAACGGGCCTCAAGCTTCATGGCATCTCTGACATGGGAGCGTACTGCCAGCTGTTGACCGACGCGATTATGATTGCCCTTGGTTTCCCCGTTACCTGTGGTGCCTACGACATACCGGCGGTACACCTCAGCGCCGATATCGTTTTTACGAACAAAGCACCCACCGATGCCTATCGTGGGGCTGGCCGTCCCGAGGCAACGTACATCATTGAGCGAGCCATGGACCTTCTAGCGCGCGAACTGGGCAAGGATCCAGCAGAGGTGCGTAGACTCAACTTTATCAAGCCGGAGCAGTTTCCATATAAGTCGCCTGCTGGCGCTGTATACGACAGTGGCAACTATGAAGCCGCATTGGATAAAGCTCTGGGGTTGGTGAATTACCAGGGACTGCGTGCAGAGCAAGCTCAGAAGCGTGCCCAGGGCAAGCTGATGGGCATTGGCCTTTCCTCTTACATCGAGGCCTGCGGCATTGGCCCGAAAGGCTCTTTGCCAGTTGGTCTCTATGAGAGCGCCCGTGTGCGTGTCGAGCACAGTGGCACTGTGATGGTTTACACCGGTTCGTCCCCACATGGGCAGGGCGAAGAGACTACGTTTTCCCAGCTTGTCGCTGATGAGTTTGGTATCCCGATGGATAACATCCTTATAATCCATGGCGATACTGACTCCACACCAGAGGGACGTGGCACCTACGGGAGTCGCACCACGGCGGTAGGTGGTACGGCCCTCTTTACAGCCGTCCAGAGGCTGAAGGAAAAAATGAAGCTGATTGCCGCCCATATGTTGGAGGCCAGCGCTTCTCTGGAGGATGGTAATTTCTTTGTGGCTGGCTCCCCACAGAAAGCTGTTGCCTTTGGTGAGGTAGCCATGGCAGCTAACTTCTCCAATACCCTGCCTCCAAATATTGAACCCGGTCTGGAGACCACTGCTTTCTGGGAACCAGCAGCGAATACCTTCCCCTTCGGCACACATGTATGCGTGGTCGAGGTAGACAAGGATACCGGCGAGGTGGAGATTACACGCTATGTAGCGGTTGATGACTGTGGACGCCAGCTCAACCCCATGCTTGTTGAAGGCCAGGTTCATGGTGGTCTTGCGCAGGGCATTGGCCAGGCAATGTATGAGAGAGTTGTTTACGGTGAGGATGGTCAGCTTCTGACGGCAACACTGACTGACTATGCCATGCCGCTTACCACAGAGCTTCCCAGCTTCGAGACCGATTCCACTGTCACCCCGACTCCAGTCAATCCGTTGGGTGTGAAAGGTGTCGGTGAGGCCGGTACCATCGGTTCCACGCCCGCGGTTGCAAACGCGGTTGCTGATGCACTTGGCGTGGCAAATGTCGAAATGCCGTTTACCTCTGAGAAATTGTGGAGAATCATCCACCAAAAATAGAGGCGCGGTAGGCGATTCTTGAAGGACACGCTGCTCGATCGCGGTTATGCTGCGCGTCAGGCGCGTGAAATGAACGTATTGTGCCGGAAAGGTAAGAAGGAGAAAACAGCATGTCTGTTCCAGCAGCATTTGATTACCATCGCGCTACCACGGTGGATGAGGCTATAGCACTCCTGCAACAATATGGCGATGAAGCCAAGATACTGGCCGGTGGACATAGCCTGCTTCCCACGATGAAACTGCGCCTGTCGCAGCCCGCACACCTGGTCGACATCGGCCGCATCAGCGGGCTATCCTATATCCGCGAGGATAATGGGGCGGTAGCCGTCGGCGCCATGACGACCTATAACACAATTGAGCGTTCCGCTCTCCTGCGCAGCCAGTTCGCGCTGCTGCCGGAGGGCACGGCCATGATCGGCGACCAGCAGGTACGTAATCGCGGCACCATCGGCGGCAGCGTTGCCCACTCCGACCCGGCTGCCGATATGCCGGGTATGGTGCTGGCGCTGAAGGCCGATATTGTGGCGCAAGGCCCTGGCGGTAAACGCACAATCAAGGCCGACGATTTCTTCATGGACCTGTTTACGACCGCTCTCAAGCCGGATGAGGTTGTGACCGAGATCCGTTTTGCGATCCCACCTGCTCGCACAGGAAGCGCCTATAGCAAGCTGGCGAACAAAGCTTCGCACTATGCTGTGACGGGCTGCGCAGCGGTAGTTTCGCTGGGCGGGGATGGCACCTGCTCGGCCGCCAGTGTCGTCATCACCGGGGCCTCGGTCAAGCCCACGCGGGCCAGCACCGTCGAGGCTGCCCTCCTCGGTAAGAAGCTGGATGAAGCGACCGTTGCCGACGCTGCGAGCCATGCCGCCGATGGCCTGGAACTGGTGGAGGATATCCACGGCTCCAAGGCCTATCGCGCCCAGATGTCCTGCGTGATGGCAAAACGCGCTATCCTGAAAGCAGCAGAGCGCGCGTCGTAAGCTGTACTTCCAAGTTCTGGAACGTTCACGGAGCGTGCGATAGAGTGCCCAATACCTGCTCGAATTGTTGGGGGCGACCGCAAGGTCGCCCCAATGCTTTAAATATTATGAGCGAATCTAAACAATGATGCAAACTCCAGGGTGTGGACTGCTCTGCTACTCTCGTTCAACCGTGTCTGGGTGGAGACCGCGATGGCTGTTGTCTCCTGGTGCGTTTGTGCTCCACGTTTTGGCGTTCCCCATGTCCCCTCTGGGAAAAGAATCATCCGCTGCTGGAGGAATTGTGCTGCCGTGACCGAATGGGAGCTGAGTCCTTTGTTCTCTTGCGCGAGCTGCTCCTCCAGACTCCCCGTACCGAAGAGCACGCACGGGCCGCTGGTTACCGGCCCTGCGGTGTCTGCCTCCCGGTTGCCTATGCAAGCTGGAAGGTGCAGCAGGGAGGCGTATCGGGTGCCGAGCCAGTTCATGCGGGATGCCGACTGTCGCGAGTTGATTGGACAGGCCGGAGTCGGCGGTCGACCGTTCGGCCCGTCATCGCCGACGATCATCGGTCGGAAGGAGGCAAAACCTAAACCATGGATAAACAACAGCTTCTGAAACAACTTGAGAAGGCGTGGGCGGCGATCAAGGAGTCATACGCCGGCTTGTCAGATTCACAGCTGACGGAGTCTGGCGTCATGGGGAATTGGTCGGTGAAAGACATCCTTGCGCACGTGACCACGTGGGAGGAGGAGGCGCTGAAGTATCTGCCGCTCATCATCACAGGAGGCAGGCCACCGCGATACACCCGGTACGGAGGCATCGATGCCTTCAATGCGCAGATGACGGAACAGAAACGGGGCCTTGCGCTCTCTGATGTACTGAGGCAACTGGATGAAACGCACCGCCGACTCATAGACTACATCCGAGGTGTGCCCGAAGAGTACTTCACACAGGAGACGCGCTTCCGACATCGCCTCCGGCTCGATACATACAGCCATTACCCCAAGCACGCCAAGGCAATACGGGAATGGCGGGAGCGGCCAGTCGAATAAGGGAAGTAAAGAGCGCAAAACCTGGGCGTCTCGTTATCAGCTTTGCTGCCTAAGCACCTTTGTTGGGGAAGAACCCCTCTGCTGTAACGAAGGGTGTTCCAGACATTGTGTAGATAAAATAACAATCAATGCAAACGAAACTCCCTTGACAATAAATAGCTAAATAAGTAGATGGAAAGCGGGTATTATCGTTTTGGTAAGTAGAAATATTGTGAGTGAATTTAGCTAGAGGAAATTATTAGCATGCAAGACATTCGCATTGAGCGCTGGGCGCACACCCTCGTGAACTATTCGCTGTATGTCGAAGCTGGGGAAACGGTCGCCATCTATGCCACCCCGCTGGCCGCCCCCCTCGTAGAAGCAGTCTACCGCGAGCTACTGCGCATGGGCGCGCACCCTTTACCGCTGATTGACCTGGAAAACCTGGAAGAAATACTCTTGCAGGAGGGCAGCGATGCCCAGTTGACGCACCAATCGCCCATTTCATCTGCCCTCGCCCAGAGCGTCGATGCACAGCTTTCTATTGGTTCGAGAAGCAACACCAGGGCATTGAGTTCCATTGAACCAGCTCGCATAGGAAAACGGCGCACGGCGTACCGCGAACTGGCCGAGACGCGTCATAAACGCGAGCAGGCTGGTGCGTTTCGCTGGTCAACCACTCTCTATCCCACCAGCGCCTATGCCCAGGATGCGAACATGTCGCTGCGGGAATTTGAAGAGTTTGTCTTCGACGTGTGCTTCTTGAACGATCCCGATCCTATTGCTTGCTGGAAAGAGCTATCGTCACAGCAGCAGCGCCTGGTCGATTGGCTGGTCGGACACGCACAAGTACGCATCCAGGGTGATGGGACGGACCTGGCGCTGTCCATCAAAGAACGCGTCTTCATCAACAGCGACGGCAAACGCAATTTCCCCAGCGGCGAATTCTTCACGGGTCCGCTGGAGCAGAGTGCGAATGGCGTCATTACATTCGATATCCCGGCCTCGTTCGATGGTCGTGCCATCGAGGGAGTGCGGCTGGTCTTCCACGACGGCAAAGTGGTCGAGGCCAGTGCGCGCGTCGGGCAGGAGTACCTTGAGCACATGCTTGAGATCGACGCGGGAGCGCGCTACCTCGGCGAATTCGCCTTCGGAAACAACCCGCGCGTGAATCGCAGCACACGCAGCGTGCTTTTCGACGAAAAAATGGGCGGCACGGTGCATCTGGCACTTGGTAATAGCTATCCCGAAACGGGTGGCGTAAACCAGTCCGCGCTGCACTGGGACATGGTCTGCGACCTGCGTCAATCCGGCGAAGTGTGGGTAGATGGTACGTTGTTTTTGAAAGACGGGAAGATTGTTGTGTAGAGGCCAAACAAGTGAACACGGAAGACATTAAAAAATACCTGCAGATGCTTGGCCAGGAATTGCAGCAGAAGCAGGTCACTGGTCAGATTCTCCTGGCGGATGGAATAGTGATGGTGCTTGATGTGAGGAAGCCAGAAGGACGCAAAGATATCAAAGCCTTCCTCCAGGGAGATAAGTCTGCCATCGACATTCCCAAAAGCATCGATGCCTACTTTGGAGGCAAGGGCGCAGCCGTGCGCGACGCTGCTCAGGTCATCGCGCAGCGAGAGGGTTTGTCGCGTGACTGGTTGGAGGATGCACTGGTAGCTTTCTTCTTCAAGCAGCCAGGCAATGAGCAGTGGTTAGAATACCCGGGCTTGCGCGTCTTCCTGGCTCCGATAGCATATGTGCTCGCCATGAAGGTCGCCGCAGCAGGCAGTCAACAGGATATCGAGGACATCAAGACGTTGGCAGCGAAGTTAGGTATTACCAACGCTCAAGAGATGCTCACCTATGTAACAAAATACATACCCGAGCAGCTGCTGACGCAGGAGATGATGCAACGGGTTGAAGAGTCCTTCGAATCATAGTAAACTTTGTATGGAGAGTTAAGTAGATGAATAAGCAGGATATTGAGAAGTACCTGCGCATGGTTGGGCTTGAGTTACAGAAGCAGGGGACAACGTCGGAGATGCTCCTGCTGGGTGGCGCGGTAATGCTGATCGAGGTTGGCAACCGGGGCACTACCGATGATATCGATACCTACTATTTACCCGACTTCACCGCCGTTGCTAAAGCAGCAGCGATTGTCGCGGAGCGAGAAAGTCTAGAGGATAGCTGGTTGAACAGCGCGGCTGCAGGCTTTACCTATTTTTTCACAAAGCAGCCAGAAAAGAAGCTCTGGAGAGAGTTTCCAGGCCTGCGCGTCTATACAGCTTCATTAGAATACATATTTGCCACAAAGATCATGGCAGGCCGCTCTAAAGATGAAGTAGATATTATGGCGCTGGCAAAGAAATTGAATATCACGAGTAGAGAGGATGTAATCGCTCTCCTGGCACAATATGTACCGGAAGAAGCTATAACATCCGATTTGCTACTCGAGATTGGGCGACGCTTTAAATCATAGCTCAGGGGGTAGCTTATGGCTACAACTTCATATCGAAAACATACAGTTGCAAAGGTGTTTGACTACATTTGTAATAACGAAATGCCCTGGGTAGCCTTGGGTAACTTCTTGAACTACTGGTGGGCCTACGCGGTCGATCACCGGCGCGAGTTGATCGAGGCGCCGCTGGCTCCCGCTCCCACGCCGGAGATGCACCGCTGGGCTGCCTTCTGTGCTGCTATGGTGGAATGGCTGTGCTGGGAAGCAGGTCTGCCTCCTCCATCATGGGTGTATCAAGAACGCTATATTTTACCGGAACCTTGGTATTTCCATGAACAGTGGAGCAGCAGGTCGAAGCTCATTGCCAGGACACCGGCTCCATTCCAGAGGCGTAACATTTTCGGAGGAGACCGCATGTTCCTGCACAAGTGGGACATGGCAAAACAGATGCAGCAGAAAGGGCAGTACTTTCTCCTCGAAGCCTCTGGCAAGCAGATCCCCCATCTCCCGGCACAATAAAGCAGCTTTCCAGCTAATAACTCACCAGCGTAAACCCATACCTGATCGTGACCGGGCGCATCTTCTTGAACGACCGCCACGCATACTTGCTCATCTGTGCCCGGTCCCGCACTTGCTCGAGCTGCTTTTCGGTTAGATGTTCCGACGCAACCACCACAGCTTTTCTTAATTCTTCTCGCCTGGCGTTGATATAGGCCTCAAGTTCCGCAAGCCTTCGAGCATCATGTGGCAGTCCTTGCACAGCCCGCCGCGCCAGATTCGCCCACTGCATATAGGGAGCCCGCAGCGCGGCAAATCCCTGTGCAATAGAAGAAGCCAGTTCATCGAAGCTCGGAACCGAGGTGCTATACGTCATGTTGTTTTCTCCTCTGAACTTACCGTACAAGAAACTATTGCTTGTGATGGATAAGCCTTCATAGGCAACTCCACCCGAGTGCTGGAAAACTAGCACGTCTAGAAAATACCACAAGGTGGCATTTATGTCAACTTTTTATCTAATTCTACTCCAAATAATTAAATAATAATGAAATAAACTATAATTGTTAATAGCATGATGGTAATAAGCGCGAAGAGCGAGCAGGTTTTCGGGCTTATTACCACATGAGTCATATTCCAGATTGCGAGGGCTCTCCCAATAGTTGGCTCTCTCATGTCTGAGGGAGCGCGAAGCGCATCCCATTGTGAGAATAAACAATAAGCCCAACTCTACCACAATTCCATATCATCAATGTGTACTTTGGGCTCCTCTTACTGTTTGAAGAAGGAACAGTTGGCCCGAACCGTTACGGGCCACCACCTCGCCCCTCCTTCTCTTCTCTGATCCAACTCAATAAAGACAGCACTATACGCCACCACTGACTGTACAAAAGTTACCGAACACTTCACTTTTCCTGCCACCTGGCAAGGTTATTCGACAAAGTACACAACCTTCCAGACACATTGAAGGTTTCTCGTCTGGCTGGTGCCAGTTCTGTGAATGCGCGTGACTTGCTAACTTCCCTTAATGTAGCATACAATATCAGTACTATACTCTTTCTTTTCCATACTAGTTTTTTATTGGAGGCTTTATTGGACCAGGGACAACAACAGGTGGGCACATTCGCCACCATTGAAGATGTACAGCGGGCGATGTTTGCCCAGCGTTATATAGCCGACCGCAGCCTGGCAACGGCGGTGTTCCTGGCGCTGAAACAACGTAAGCCGCTTTTGCTGGAAGGCGAGCCGGGGGTGGGTAAGACAGAGGTGGCGAAGGTGTTGGCCGCTGTCCTGGATACACCCTTGATCCGCTTGCAGTGCTATGAAGGCATCGACGTGAGCACGGCCGTGTATGAATGGAACTACACGCGCCAGATGCTGCATATTCGTTTGATGGAGGCGGGCGGTATCAACCGGCAGGAAGAACTGAAAGAAATTTTTGGCCCTGACTTCTTGATACAGCGTCCCTTGCTCCAGGCAATCGACCCGGCAAATACGAAAGCTCCTGTACTGCTCATCGATGAATTGGACCGCAGTGATGAGGAGTTTGAGGCCTATCTGCTCGAGCTGCTCTCGGACTTTCAGATAACCATTCCCGAGATTGGGACCATCAAGGCGAAGGAGCCGCCGGTCGTGGTGATTACGTCGAACCGCACGCGCGAGATTCACGATGCCCTGCGCAGGCGCTGCCTGTACTACTGGATTGATTTCCCGGCGCTCGATAAAGAATATTCTATCGTGTTGGCGCGCATGCCGGATGTTCCCGAGCGCCTCGCGAAGCAGGTATGTGCATTCGTGCATGAACTGCGCGCGGCCGATTTGTTCAAGGCGCCCGGTGTAGCAGAAACGCTCGACTGGATCAGTTCCCTGCTGGCGCTCAACCAGCTGGACCTGGTAGAAGGACCCGTGCGGGATACACTTGGCGCGTTGCTCAAATACCAGGATGATGTGCTCAAGGTCGGCGGCAGCGAACTGCGTAAGACTCTGCAAAAAGCGCTGGGAGCATCCAAGCCATGAACCCCCAGGAGAATGGCGATTACCTTGCCACGCAAACGCTGCGGCCGTTTGAGATTGAGCGTGGTGAGCGCCTGCTCTATCGCCTGACCGAGTTTGGGCGCCTGCTGTGGGAGGTGGGTATCGATGTGGGGCCGCGCAAGATGCTCGACCTGGCGGAGACGCTGGACTACGTTGATATCACCAATAAGGAAGATTTCTACAATACGCTGAAATGCTGCCTGCTCCCGCGCCACGAACAAGAGATGGTGTTTAACGACCTGTTCAACTACTACTGGTTCCTGCGCGACCGCCAGGAAAAGAAGGGCAATGAAGGCCAGTGGTCCGCGAAACGCGATGAGCGGCAGCTTCGCCTCCCTCCTTCGGAACTGAAGCGCCTGGCGGAGCATCTCAATGCCAGCAGCAACGAGCAGCGCCGCGAACTGCGTCCAGAGATGCGGCAGAGTGAGCGCCGCCGTCGATCTGACGAACGGCTTGATGACGACGACGATGATGCCGGTGATCCGCAGGGGACGGCTTATAGCGCCATCGAACAGCTCAGAAAGAAGGACTTCGAGTCTTTCACGTGGGACGAGATGCAGGAAGCCAGGCGGCTGATGGCTGAGATGCGCTGGAACCTGGGTATGCGCCCAACGCGCCGCAAGCGGCCTTCGCATACGGGTTCATATCTTGATATGCGCCGCATGGTGCGGCGTAACCTGAAGCATGGCGCAGAACTGATCGAATTGACCTGGCGCGAAATTAAACGCAAGCCCCGTCCCCTGGTAATCATCTGTGACATCAGCGGGTCGATGAGCCTGTACTCGCGCCTGTTGCTGCACTTTATCCATACGATCTCCAATGGCCTGCTGAACGTCGAGGCATTTGTCTTCGGCACGCGGCTGACACGTGTAACGCGCCAGCTCAAGCGGCGTGACGTTGATGAGGCGGTTCGCGATGTTTCTAAGACGGTACAGGACTGGTCGGGTGGAACGCGCATCGGCGATGCCCTGCACCTCTTCAACCATAAGTGGGCGCGGCGAGTGCTGGGACGCGGCGCCGTTGTCTTGATTATCAGCGACGGTTGGGATCGCGGTGACTCTGCCCTGCTGGAGGTCGAGATGGATCGCCTGCAACATAGCTGTCACCGCCTGATCTGGCTCAATCCCCTACTGGGTTCGCCCGATTACCGGCCTTTGACGGTTGGCATGAAAACTGCCCTGCCGTTTATCGATGATTTTTTACCGGCGCACAACCTGGATAGCTTAATTGACCTGGGCAATCTCTTGCAATCCATCGGCGATGAGCGACCCATCCGCAATGCCGCGACGCGCCACAAAGCCGTCACGGCCTGGAGTAAACCCAGAGTGTAAAAAGAGCATTCCTAATACTGTACCGGCGTGCTGAAAAAAACGTAAAATGTAGGGGCGAGGCTTGCCCTCGCCCTGTCAGGGCATTCCTAAACTGTACCGGCGTGCTGAAAAAAACGTAAAATGTAGGGGCGAGGACGTGCTCGATAAACTTGTGCTTGAGCGTAGCGAAGCATCGGCACTCTACAGCCCTCGCCCTGGAAATGTCGTCACTGTTGTAACGCTACTTTGTTGGTTTCTCACGGGGTGCAGGGGCAGAGCCCCTGCCGGAGCGCGAGGTGCCCCGCAACCCCCTTTTTTCTTTCGTTTTGTGCCGCCGCAGGCGGCACAAAACGAAAAATAACGAATAGTACTAAAGCACGAGGTGATTTATGCGTGATATCTTGCCCGATGTCGAGCGATGGCGTGAGCGCGGTGAGCGCGTTGCCATTGCCACCGTTGTAACGATGTATGGCTCTGCGCCCCGCAGGCCGGGAGCGAAACTGGCCGTGAGCGAGAGCGGCGAGTTGACCGGCTCCGTCAGCGGCGGATGCGTCGAGCCAGCGGTTGTGGAAGCCGCCATGGAAGTCATTAAGGATGGGAAACCACAGATGCTGGAATTCGGCATCTCCGAAGAGGAGAACTTCGAGAAGATCGGACTTTCCTGCGGCGGCACGATCCACGTGTTTGTTGAACGCTTAGACTGGTGAGTAGCATGAGCGCAATCTACGAAGAACTGAAAGACCTCTTACTGCATGAAAAAGGTACGGCGCTGGCCACCGTCGTACGCGGGCCGGAGCACATCGGGGCGAAAATGCTGGTCCACGCCGATAAAAGCACGCGCGGGACCCTGGGCATCGATGCCCTTAATACTCTGGTTGTTGCAGATGCCGAGCGGGCCATCTGGAATGGCGAAGCTGGCACTCACACCTATACCGTTGAAAGCGCTATCGGCGCGCTGGCATTCGATGTGTTTATCGAGGGTTTTCCACCGCCGCCAACCTTGATTATCGTCGGTGCTGGTCATATTGCCATTCCCCTGACCACATTTGCCAAAACGCTCAACTACCGGGTGGTAGTGGTTGATGCCCGTTCCGCCTTCGCCACCAGGGAGCGCTTTCCGCACGCGGATGAGTTGATTATTGCGTGGCCGGACGAGGTATTGGAGAAGATAGGCTTGAATCCGTCTACATCGTTAGCGGTATTGACACACGATCCTAAGTTCGACGAACCCACGCTCAAAGTGGCGCTTGCTCACCGCGTAGGCTACATTGGCGCCGTCGGCAGTCGCAAGACAAAAGAAGAGCGCGATGAGCGCCTGAAGCGCCAGGGAATAACAGAAGAGCAGATTAAACGCATCCATGGACCCATTGGTCTGAATATAGGGGCCACCTCTCCTGAGGAGATGGCGCTGGCGATTATGGCCGAAATTGTCGCGACCCGGCATGGCAGGGATCGTGCAACAGTCACCGACTGGAGCAAGAAATGAGAGACGCAACTTCCTGCGTTCTGTTTCGTTAAATAGAAGTAGAATAAGCAGATTGTTTGTTTCCTCACGTTAAAGGTGAAGTCGATAGGGAATGCTCCTGATCTGTGTTGCATTATGTCTGATCAAGGGAATAATCAATGTTCGATAATGATTCCGTAAATGAAAATGATCCAACAAAGCCGCTGCCGCCTGCATGGGAGCCCGGCGGGAATAAGCAAGGCAAACTGGTAATCGGCAGCTTTCAAAATCCACCCAGGCAGCCCTATCGGTATCCGCCACAGCAGCAATCTCAGCAGTCTTCGCAGCCCCAGCAGCCCACCGTACCGGCGGGATATCCACAACGCGGCCCTGTCCCACCCGGACAGCAGGGTTATGTTGCTCAATCTGCTCCCGCTGCGACCCCTGGTGTACAGGGGTACCCATTCCA
>WNGH01005301.1_pt1 | contig 12289 bp, 11 predicted proteins | sample 5400631 | NCBI WGS metagenome assembly WNGH01 (sample SAMN13153373, study PRJNA577476) | soil metagenome | isolation source: 115 cm soil or saprolite under Garry oak tree replicate 1 | place: USA:California | collected 2016-06-15 | reverse complement strand
CACTATCGCTGGCTCGCCGGATGCTTTTTCCTCGGAGGTCTCATCGCGATTTTCGGACTCCTGACCGGGCTCGACGCGACCGCCGTCAGCGCGGCGTTTGCCGCAAAGCGTTTCGCGCCCGTCGTCGCGATCGCAGTGGAAAGCGCAAAGTGGGTTCTGATCGCGGGAAGCGCATCCGGCGTCGTAGTCGGGGCGATGCTGCTCTTCTATCCGAACGCGGAAAGCATGCTCGAAAGGTTCGCAAACCAGTGGGTGTCTCCCCGCCGCGTGACCCGGAGCTGGGACGACATGCGCATGACGCTCGACATGCTGGTCGAGGCTCATCCCAAGCCCGCAGGCTGGGTCATCGCCTGTACTTCGGTAGCGGCGATGATCTGCGCAGTCATCATGCTGGTGCGCTACTACTGAAACGAGAGAGGCCGGATCGCGATTTTCCGCCTTCGAGGGCTCCGCCCGGCTCGCGCGCCTTTCCGTGAAGCCCAAGACGGTCGCGATACTCGAGAGTCGGCTGGGCAGGCAGCTTGCCGACCTCGTCGAAAAACGCGGGGGACGGCCGATGCTCACTCCCGCGCTCGCGGAGGTGCCGGACGTGGATCACGCCCGGATTGCAGCGCTGCTCGGCGAACTCGAATCACATCCGCCGAAAGCCGCGATCTTCCAAACCGGAGTCGGCACGCATGCGCTGTTTGCCGCGACCGATTCGCTGGGGATGACGCCGAAGCTTATCGGCTTGCTGGCGAGCTCCGTGGTAGTCGCGCGCGGGCCCAAGCCCACCGGCGCGCTTCGCTCGCGCGAAGTGCGCATCGATCGCAGCGCCAGGGAGCCCTATACGACCGTCGAAGTGCTGGAATCGCTCGAGGACCTGTCGTTCCGGGGCGAATGCGTCGTGGTCCAGCGCTACGGCGAGACCAACGTGGAGCTCGATGAGGCGCTGCGGGCGAAGGGCGCGGAAGTCGTTGAAATACCCACCTATCGCTGGGCGCTCCCCGAGAACACCGGACCGCTCGCGGGGCTGATAGCCGCGCTCGAGCGCGGAGAGGTCGATGCCACCGTGTTCACCAGCGCGTCGCAGGCGCACAACCTGTTCGCGCTCGCCCAGAAACTCGGGAGAGAGGGCCCGCTCGCAGCGAACTTGAGCCGAACGTTGGTCGCTTCCATCGGTCCGGTGTGCAGCGCCGCGCTGCGGGAGCACGGCGTGAAAATAGCCCTGGAGGCGAAGCCGCCCAAGCTCGGGCCGCTGGTGGCCGCGCTCGACCAGGCCCTGTCGAGCTAGTACAATGCGCGACCTTCCACGCACAGCCTCGGTTCAATGCCCCGCTCGGTTCGCAATCTCGCGATCATCGCCCACGTCGATCACGGCAAGACGACGCTGGTCGACAAGCTGCTGCACCAGTCGGGCACCTTCGCCGCGCACCAGCACATCGCCGAGCGCGTCATGGACTCGAACGATCTGGAGCGCGAGCGCGGGATCACCATCCTCGCCAAGAACACCGCGGTCGACTACGACGGCGTGCACATCAACATCGTCGACACGCCCGGGCACGCGGATTTCGGCGGCGAGGTCGAGCGGTCCCTATCGATGGTCGACGGTGTGCTGCTCCTCGTCGACGCGGTCGAGGGCCCGATGCCGCAGACGCGCTTCGTCACACGCAAGGCGCTCGCGCTGGGCCTGAACCCGGTTCTCGTCGTCAACAAGATCGACCGCCCGGGCGCGCGGCCCGACTGGGTCGTGAACGCCACCTTCGACATGATGGACAAGCTCGGTGCCTCCGAGCACCAGCTCGACTTCCCCGTCGTCTATGCCTCGGCGCTGCTCGGCACGGCCACCCTCGACCTGTCGAAACCTGGGACCGACATGCGGCCGCTCTTCCGCACGATCATCGACCGCGTCCCGGCGCCCAAGGGCGACCCCGACGGGCCGCTGCAACTGCAGATCAGCAACATCGACTATTCGAGCTACGTCGGGCGCATCGGCATCGGCCGCATCGCGCGCGGCAGGCTCAAGCCCGCGCAGGAGATCCTGGTGCTGCACGAGGGCCGCGAGCCCGCCAAGGCCGAGGTCGGCCAGGTCATGGGCTTTCGCGGCCTGGAGCGGATCCCGATGGAGGAGGCTTCCGCGGGCGACATCGTTCTGGTCACGGGCGTGGAGGAGACCGCGATCGGCGTCACCTTCGCCGACCCGCTCGCCCCCGAGGCGCTGCCGATGCTGCGCGTCGACGAGCCCACGCTCACCATGAATTTCCAGGTCAACACCTCGCCCTTCGCCGGCCAGGAGGGGCGCTTCGTCACCAGCCGCCAGATCCGGGAGCGCCTGTTCCGCGAGCTACAGGGCAACGTCGCGCTGCGCGTCGAGGAGACCGCCGACGCCGACGTGTTCCTCGTCTCGGGCCGCGGCGAGCTGCACCTCACGATCCTGCTCGAGAACATGCGCCGCGAAGGCTACGAGCTCGCGGTGTCGCGGCCGCGCGTGGTGACGAAGGAGGTCGGCGGCGCGAAGCACGAGCCCTTCGAGGCGCTCACCGTCGACTTGGAGGAAGCCCACCAGGGCCCGGTGATGGAAGCGCTCGGCGGGCGGCGCGCCGACCTGCTCGACATGGTTTCCGATGGCCGCGGCCGCGTGCGCCTGGACTACCGCATCCCCGCGCGCGGGTTGATCGGCTTCCAGTCGGAGTTCCTCAATATCACGCGCGGCAACGGCCTCATGAGCCACGTGTTCGACGAGTACGCGCCGATGAAGGCCGAGATCCCCTCGCGGCGCAACGGCGTCCTGATTTCGGCCGAGCAGGGCGAGGCGGTCGCCTACGCGCTGTGGAAGCTGCAGGAGCGCGGGCGCATGCTGGTCAGCCCGGGCGAGCGGGTCTACGAGGGCATGGTGGTCGGCCTGCACAGCCGCGACAACGATCTCGTGGTCAATCCGATCCGCGAGAAGCACCTCACCAATATCCGCGCCGCGGGAAAGGACGAGGCGATCCTGCTCACGCCTCCGATCAGGCTGACGCTCGAGCTCGCGGTCGAGTTCATCGAGGACGACGAACTGATCGAGATCACGCCGCGCTCGATCCGCGTTCGCAAGCGCTATCTCTACGACCACGAGCGCCGGCGCGCGGCGCGCGCCGAGCCCGCCCCTCAGACCATTTCGTAGCGCTTCACCGCCTTCTCGTCCCAGGCCACCCCGGTTCCCGGACGCTCGGGAATCACCGCTTCGCCTCCGACGATTCGCAGCGGCTCGGCGAGGATCGCCGCGGCCCAGTCCACGTACTCGAGGTAATGGCAGGTCGGCGTCACCGCAAGCAGGTGTGCGCTCGTCTCGGGGAAGAGATGCGAGGACATCGGCACGCCGCGCTCGGCGGCGAGGCTCGCGGCGCGCTGCCAGCCGCTGACCCCGCCGATCCTTTCGAGATCGGGCATTACCAGATCGCAGGCCTTTGCAGCGAGCGCCTCGGCCATCTGCTCGGGAAGCGAGAAGTTCTCGCCGATCTGCACCGGCGTCGCGAGCTCGCGCGCGAGCTCGGCGCAGCCGCGGTAGTCGTCGTGGCGGATCGGCTCCTCGATCCAGGCGATGCCCTCGAAGTCGATCGCGCGGCCGCGCTCCAGGGCTTCGGGGAGCGACAGTGCCTGGTTGAAGTCGACCATCAGCTCGACGCTGCCGGGAAGGCGCCTGCGCACTGCGCGCACCGCGGCGAGATCGGCCTGCAGCGTCGGGTGGCCGAGGCGCAACTTGACCGCCCCAAATCCTCCTTCGAGGAGCTTTTCGGCCTCGTCGGCGGCGGCATCGGGTGCCATCAGCCCCAGGCCGTTGCTGTTGTAGGCGCGGATGGGACGCCGCTCGCCGCCCAGCAGCGTGACGAGGGGCTTGCCCGCGGCGAGCGCGAGCGCGTCCCAGCAGGCACAATCGAAGCCAGACATCGCCATGCGCACGATGCCCTGCACGCCGATCAATTTAAAGCGGCGCGCGAGCTTCGCCCAGAGATCGGCGGGCGCGATGCGATCGCCCTTCACGCTGCGCTCGACTGCACCGAGCACCGTCGCGATCGCCGGCACCACTGTGTTCAGATAGCAGAACAGATAGGAATGGCCGGTCACACCTTCCTCGGTGTCGACGTCGACGAGGAGCAGCGGCGCGCTGCGCAGCGCTCCGGCGCTGGTGCCGAGCGGCAGCTTCAGCGGAACCTCGACGCTGCGCGCGCGGACCGCGCGCAGCGTAAGCCGCGGCTCGCTCACGCGGGCTTCTCCCCGTCGGCGTACAGCGCGAGGATGTCCCACACGGCGCGGTTGGCCGGCGTGGGGACGCCCGCAGCGGCGCCGAGCTGCGCCACGCCTCCGCTCAACCACTCGACCTCGAGCCGGTTGCCGCGCTGCAGGTCGTGCGCCATGGACGCGGTCATCTTGGCGGGGAGCCCGTCGGCGCGCGCGAGGCAGGCGTCAGCGTAGTCGGCGGGGAGGGCGATGCCGTGCGCGCGTCCCACCGCGACGACCTCGCGAAAGATCTCGAGCAGGAAGGCGCGCGTGCGCGGATTCTTGCGGATCGGCCCGATGGTGGTGCGCATCGCGGTGGTGGTCGCCGAAATCCCGACGAGGAACGCGTACTTCTCCCAGATTGCGCGGCGCACGTCGTTGCTCAGCTCCGAAGTCACGCCCGCCTTGAGCAAGGCCTCGTGAAGAAAGCGCGCCCGCTCGGAGATCCTGCCGTCGTACTCGCCCAGCACCACGCGCTGCATCGTCCCGGTCTGGTGGATCACGCCCGGGCGCGAGATGGTGGTCGCGACGTAGCCGACACCGCCCATCACCGGCGCGTCGCCGAGCTCGCGGCGCAAGATGTCGTCTTTGATCACCCCGTTTTGCAGCGAGATCACCCCGGTGCCGGGCTTGACGAGCGGCTTGATCTGCCGGATCGCAGCCTCCGTATCCCACAGCTTCACCGACAGGATGACCAGATCGATGGTCCCTAGCGACGCGGGATCGTCGGTGGCGCGCACCGTCGGGATGCGGATGTCGCCCTGGGGCTCGTTCTCGATGGTGAGGCCGCGCTCGCGCATCGCGGCGAGATGCGCGCCGCGCGCGATGAAGCTCACGTCGTAGCCGGCGTGCGCGAGCCGCCCGCCGAAGAAGCCGCCCACTCCGCCCGAACCCATCATTGCGATCTTCATGGGTCGAATGGTAACCTGCCTCGTCCCGGGCAAAGGAGCAATCATGTTCCGTGTAGTTCTTCGCGCCGCCGCTGCGGCGACGATGGTGGTTTGCGCACTCGCACCGCTCACGGTGGTTGCGCAGGCCTGGCCGACGAAGCCGGTGAAATTCGTCGTGCCGTTTCCGCCGGGGGGCTCGGTCGATCCGCTCGCGCGCATACTCGGCGCGAGGCTCGCGGACTCTCTGGGGCAGCAGTTCATCGTCGAGAACAAGACCGGCGCCGGAGGTTCGATCGGCACGGCGTCCGTCGCGAAGAGCGCTCCGGACGGCTATACCTACGTGGTCGTGTTCGACACCCACGCGGTGAACCCGGCGCTCATCCCGAACCTTCCGTACGACACCGTCAACGACTTCGCCCCGGTGATGCTCGTCGGCACGGCGCCGATGGCGATCGTCACCAACGTCGCCAAACCCTACAGGAGCTTCGGCGAGGTGATCAGGGCGGCGAAGGCGACGCCAGAGGCGCTCAGCATCGGCTCGGTGGGCAACGGCAGCCTCGGCCACCTCGCCATGATCCTCCTGCAGCAGGCGGGCGGCTTCAAGGTCACCCACGTTCCCTACAAGGGCGGCGGGCCGATGATGACCGACGTGATGGGCGGCCAGATCGACCTCGGCATCGCGTCGGTGGCGGCGCTGTCCGCGAACGTGAAGGGCGGAAAGCTGCGTGCGCTCGCCCTCACCGGAGACAAGCGCTCGCACACGATGCCCGACGTTCCGACTCTCGCGGAGCAGGGCTTTTCGGGCTTTTCGGCATTCGCTTGGTGGGGCATCTTCGCGCCGGCCGGAACGCCCAGGACTATCCTCGAGAGGTTCCACGCCGAGCTGGTCAAGGTGCTCAAGCAGCCGGACCTGCGCAAGCAGCTGACCGAGACCCTCGGCATGGATCTCGCCGCGAGCAGCCCGGAGGCGCTGCAGAAATTCCTCGTGGGCGAGATCAATCGCTGGGGCAGCGTCGTGCGGAGCAACAACGTCCACGCGGATTGAAGCGCGATGAGAGTCGCTTGCAGCATCTTGAGCGCGGCGCTCGTGTGCGCTTCCGCCGCGGGGCAAGACTATCCGGGAAAACCGGTGCGGCTCCTCATCGGTTTTCCGACCGGGGGCAACGTCGACGTCATGGGTCGGATCGTCGCGCAGAAGATGAGCGAAGGGTTCGGCCAGCAGGTTCTTCCGGAGAACCGCACCGGGGCGGGCTCGATCATCGCCAACGAGCACGTCGCGAAATCCGCCGCGGACGGTCACACTCTGCTGGTCGTGAGCGGCGCTTTTGTGACGCAGGCAGCGACGACGCGAAAGCTTCCCTACGATCCAATCATGGATTTTTCCTTCATCTCGACGCTGGTGACCTATCCGCTCGTGTTCTCGGTGCGCTCTGACTCGCGCTTCAAGACGCTCGACGAATTCATCGGCTTCGTGAAGAGCAATCCCGGGAAGGTGAACTATCCCTCACCGGGGATGGGGACGCTCTATCACCTCGCGGGCGAGATGTTCGTTTCCATGGCGGGAATCGACATGCAGCACGTGCCCTTTCGCGGTGGCTCGGAGCCCCTGACCGAAGTGCTCTCCGGCCGCATGGAGCTGCTGATCGACGCGCTCACCAATTCGTACCCGCATATCCAGGGCGGCAAATTTCGACCGCTCGCGGTTACGTCGCTTGCGCGCTCGGCTTCGCTTCCTAACGTACCGACCGTCGCGCAGAGCGTTCCGGGCTACGAAGCGAGCTCCTTTCTCGGCATCGCCGGCCCGCCGGGAATGCGGGGCACGATCGTCGAGCGGATCAACCGCGAGGTGAGGCGCGTCGTTGCGCTCCCAGAGATCGCGCAACGCTTCGCCGAATGGGGCGGCACGCCCAGCGCGAGCAGTCCGGATGAAATGGGCCACCTCGTCCGAGCCGAGATCGAAAAATGGAAACGGGTCGTCGAAACGAGAAAGATCGAGCTGCCGTGATCAAAGCAAATTCACTTCTGCGCACGGCGCTTCTCCTGCTGACCCTGGTCTGCGCCGGAGCGGCGGCGCAGACCGGATATCCGGCGAAGCCCGTGCGCTTCATCGTGCCCTCTGCGGCCGGCGGCGGCACCGACATCATCGCCCGCGCCCTCGCGCAGAAGCTCTCCGAATCGCTCGGTGCGCAGTTCGTCGTGGACAATCGGCCGGGCGCCGGCCAGATGATAGGCATCGAGCTCGCCGCCAAATCGGCCGCCGACGGGCACACGATCCTGATGGCCGCGAGCACCCTCGCGATCAATCCGCTCATGTACAAGAAGGTGCCTTACGATCCGCTGCGGGACTTCGCGCCGATCACGCACGCGGCCTCGCTCGCCAACGTGCTCGTGGTGCACCCTTCGCTGCCGGTGAAATCGCTCGCGGAATTGATCGCGTACGCCAAACAACGGCCGGGCCAGCTCAATTTCGCATCGGCCGGCGTCGGCACCTCGCCACAGATGTCGATCGAGCTCCTGAAGAGCATGGCGGGAATCGACATGGTCCATATCCCCTACAAGGGAACCAGTCCCGGCGTGGTGGATCTGCTCGCAGGACAAGTGTCCGTCATGGCGCCGAACCTGCTTACCGCGCTGCCGCACATCAAGGCGGGCAAACTGCGCGCGCTCGCGGTGACGAGCGCGAAAAGAAGCGAAGGCCTGCCAGAGGTTCCGACCATCGCCGAATCCGGGCTCCCGGGTTACGACTCGACCCAGTGGTACGGAGTTCTCGCCCCGGCGGGAACCTCGCGCGCGATCGTCGCGCGCCTGCACGACGAGATCGTGCGCGCCCTGCGCGCACCCGAGGTCATGCAACGACTGGCAGCGGACGGCGCGGAGCCCGTCGGCAGCAGCCCGGAGGAATTTGCCGCGTTCATCAAGTCGGAGATCGACAAGTGGGCGAAGGTCGCGAGCGCCGCGGGGATTCGCGCCGAATGAACTTGCGCCGCGGCCTGTTCGCTTTCCTCGCGGGGGTGGGGTGCAGCGTTCTCGCTCAGGGCTATCCCGAGCGTCCGGTCCGCCTGGTCGTTCCCCAGGCGGCAGGGAGCGCGACCGACACCGTGGCGCGCATTCTCGCCGCCGAACTGCCGAACCACCTCGGACAGCCCGTGGTCGTCGAGAACAAGCCGGGCGGCGCGCTGACGATCGGGCTGGACATCACCGCGAAGTCCGCGCCCGACGGCTACACGATAGGCATGGGACCCGTGGGCGCGCTCGCGATCACGCGCCACATGGTGGCGAAGCTTCCCTACGACATCGAACGGGATTTCCAGCCGATCGCGCTCGTGACCCGCGGCCACCTGCTGCTCGCCGTCTCGCCCGCGCTCGCGGTGAACTCGGTGCAGGAGCTGATCGAGTACGCGCGCAAGAACCCGGGCAGGCTCATGAACGCGTCCTCGAGCAACGGCTCACCGGGACACGTGGGCGGCGAGCTCTTCAAATACATGACCGGCACCGAGATCGTGCACATCCCCTACAAGGGCGGCGCGATGGCGATCAACGACCTGATCGCCGGCCACGTGCAGCTGATGTTCGAAAGCCTCAACTCGATCTCCCCGTTTGCGCGCTCGGGCAAGGTCAAGGCGCTCGCGGTGAGCGGCCCGCGGCGCTCACCGGGCTTTCCGAACCTTCCGACGATCGCCGAGGCGGGAGTCCCGGGTTACGACGCGAGCACCTGGAGCGGCGTGATCGGACCTGCGGGAATGGCGAGGTCCGTCGTCGACAAGCTGAATTCCTCGATCAACAAGGCGATCGTCTCGCCCATGTTCAAGGCGAGGTTCGGCGAAATCGGGGACGAGCCGGCGGGCGGCACCCCCGAGGAGTTCGCAGAGGTGATTCGCAGGGACTCGGCGAAGTGGGCCGAAGTCGTGAAGCGCTCCGGGGCCAAGATCGATTGAAAAATCCTGTAGTCCGTTTGCGCCCTCCGCGCGTTCATGTGAAATACGGGCTTCTCCCGCGCCGTGCATGTCACAATTTGTGACAATTGGTTACCTCGGCGCAAAGGCGCCTTTGTTAGCATGTGGCAGTTGCATGAAACGGAAGGGCGATCATGAACCGGATCAAAGCGGTTTTGACGTTGAGCGCGGTTCTGCTGGCCGCGACGGCGAGCGCGCCCGCGTTGGCCTGGCACCACGGGCGCGTGCATTTCGGCGTCTTCATCGGCGCTCCGTTCTATCCCTGGTACTACCCACCCTACCCCTATTACTATCCCCCGGTCGTCGCGGCGCCGGCCGCGCCGCCGACTTACATCGAACAGGGCGGCGCGCAACCGTCGCAGTCGCAGTCCTCCTACTGGTATTACTGCGCCGAATCCAAGACCTATTATCCGTACGTCAAGGAATGCCCCGGAGGCTGGCAGCGGGTAACGCCGCAGCCGACGCCCGGCGGCTGAGCTGGCCATGAATCTCCTGCGAGTTTCGACGGTTTTGGCGGCATCACTGCTGCTCGCCGCGTGCGTGAGCATGCCCAAAGGCCCCAGCGTCATGGTGCTGCCAGGCACCGGAAAGAGCTTCGACCAGTTCCGCTACGACGACGTTGAGTGCCGCCAATTCGCCGACGTGCAGATCGGGGGAACATCGCCTTCGGATGCCGCCGCCGACAGCGTCGCGAAAAGCGCGGCGGTGGGCACGGTCATAGGTGCGGCCGCGGGCGCCGCGCTCGGCGGACGAAGCGGCGCGGCAGCCGGGGCCGGCGGCGGGCTCCTCCTCGGCTCGGCGGCCGGGGCAGGCGCCGGGGAAACTTCCGCGTACGGACTCCAGCAGCGCTATAACTACGCCTACATCCAGTGCATGTACGCAAAGGGCCACAAGGTTCCCGTGTCTGGTCGCCTTACCTCTTCCCAGCCCGGTCCAAGCTACGTTCCACCTCCACCCCCACCTCCTCCGCCTCCGCGGTGAGGGGGCATGAACGCAAGACACTTGACGGCCGTTTTCGTCGCCGCGGCGACGTTCGCGGGGACGCCCGCGCAGGCGCAGACCGCTTGGCCCTCGAAGCCGATCCGCTGGATCGTGCCGTTTCCCCCCGGCGGGCCCGCCGACGTGGTGACGCGCCTCGTGTCCGCGAAACTCGCCGAGCGCGTGGGTCAGCCCGCAATCGTCGAGAATCGCGGAGGAGCCGGAGGCAACGTCGGCCACGAAGCGGCGGCGAAGGCCGCGCCGGACGGATATACCGTGGTGTTCGTCGTCCCGGCGATCATCACCAACCCGTTTTTCCTCAGGGCCAGCATCGACCCTTTCAAGGATCTCGCCCCGGTCATTCACCTGGACAGCGCGTCGATGGTGTTGTTGACCCATCCGGCGTTTCCCGCGAACACCGTGGCGGAGGTCATCGCGCGGGCGCGCGCAAAGCCCGGCAGCGTGAGCTGCGCTTCTTCCGGCGCGCTTCCGCAAGTCGGCTGCGAGATGCTGCGGATCCACGCCGGCGCCGAGATGATCATGGTGCAGTACAAGGGCAATGCTCCGGCATTGAACGCGCTGATGGGCGGAGAGGTCAACCTTCTTTTCGAAGTCGTCAACATCGCGCAGGGGCAGGTGAAATCGGGCCGCGTGCGCGCCATCGCTTCGACGAATCCAAAGCGCGGCATCGGTCCCTTCGGCGAGCTTGCGGTGCTCGCCGAAACGATACCGGATTTCGAGCTCGTCACCTGGCACGGCGTGATGGTGCCTGCGGCGACCCCGAGAGACATCGTGCTGCGGCTGAACCGGGAAATCCAGGCGGTGCTGGCAGAGCCCGACATCCGCGGGCGATTCGCCGACGGTGGCCTCGACATCACGGGCGGGACGCCCGAGAAGTTCGGCGCGATCCTGAAGCGCGACTACGCCAAGTACGGAAGATCCTGACGGGCGCGGGCATCAGGCCGGAGTAGGCGCCCGCGGCCGGATTTCAGCCGGCCGCCACCAGCGCTATCGTTCCGGCGTTGTCGCGGAGCAGCTTGGAGAAATCCTCCGCCGGCTGCGGCTTGCGGAAAAAGTATCCCTGGAACTCGTGGCATCCGTGCTCGCTGAGAAAATCGAGCTGCTCCTGGGTCTCCACCCCCTCCGCGATCACCTTCAGCCGCAGGCTGTGAGCCATCGCGATGATCGCCTGCGTGATCGCGACGTCGTCGGGATCGTGCGGAATGTCCTTGATGAACGAGCGGTCGATCTTGATGCAGTCGAACGGGAACCGCTTGATGGACGCGAGGGAGGAATAGCCGGTGCCGAAGTCGTCGATCGCGAGGCGAATCCCCATTGACTTGATTCCGTCGAGTATTTTCTTCGAGTTCTGGGTGTCCCGCATCACCATGCTCTCGGTGATCTCGAGCTCGAGGCAGTTCGGTTTGAGCGCGCTTTCGCTCAAGGCGCGCTCGATCTCGCGCAGCAGATGCTTGTCCTCGAACTGCCGCGCCGACAGGTTCACCGACACCGTCAGCGGTGTCGCAACGCGGCTCTGAAGGGTCTGGTTGTGCGCGCACGCGATTCTGAGCACCCAGGCTCCGATCGGAATGATCAGCCCCGAGTCCTCGGCGTGCCCGATGAACTCCACCGGAGGCAGCAGTCCCAGATCGGGGTGCTGCCAGCGGATCAGCGCCTCCATGCCGGTGATCCGGCCGCTATTGATCTCGACCTTGGGTTCGTAGTGGAGGATGAATTCGTTTCGCTCCAGAGCGCCCTGCAGCCGGGTCTCCTTGGCGATCCTGGCGGACAGGTGATCGTTCATTTCCCCTGAATAGAACAGATAATTGTTTTTGCCCTGCTCTTTGGCTCGGTAGGTGGCGATGTCGGCGTTCTTCAACAGGTTCGCGAAGTCCGCACCGTCGTTCGGATACAGACTGATTCCGATGCTCGCGGTCAGGTGGCAGGTCTCGCCTTGGAGCATGAACGGCCAGCGCAGGGCATGGAGAATTTTCTGGGCCACGCTGATCACGTCGCCGGGCTCGCTGAAATCCTCGATGAGCGCGACGAATTCGTCGCCGCCGAAACGGGCGATGGTGTCGCTTTCCCTCAGGCACATTCTCAGACGCGACGCAGCCTCCTGCAGCAGCCGGTCGCCGAACGGGTGGCCGAGCGTATCGTTGATGAACTTGAAGCGATCGAGATCGAGGAACAGCAGGGCCATCGTCTTGCGGTAGCGCTGCGCGTTGTTGA
>WNGH01007880.1_pt1 | contig 12295 bp, 10 predicted proteins | sample 5400631 | NCBI WGS metagenome assembly WNGH01 (sample SAMN13153373, study PRJNA577476) | soil metagenome | isolation source: 115 cm soil or saprolite under Garry oak tree replicate 1 | place: USA:California | collected 2016-06-15 | reverse complement strand
GGGGAACTGCTTGGCCAGCCGCTGATGGGGCGTTGTCCCAGACACCCCGAGGAGTTCACGAGCGTGAGCTCCGCGCGGACAGCGTGACGCGCAACATCTCGACTCGCCGAATGCGGATCACCGAACTCGAGAGTTGTTGCTCGTCCTCCGCCCGGTGAGGACAGTGTAACGCAGCTCATGAACCCTGAGCGACCGACCGGCGTGAGCCGGTTCGACGTTCCGGCCCGGACGCCTCGTTCGAAGACGCAGCGCGGGTTAGAATTGGCGCGATGCGCATTCTGTTGATCGAGGACGATCAGGGGACGGCGAATGCCCTCAGCCGCGGCCTCCGGGAAGAGGGCCACGTGGTCGACGCGGCGCGGTCCGGTGAAGACGGCGAGGCCCTCGCGGCCGCGAACGACTACAGCGTCATCATTCTCGACTGGTATCTTCCCGGCAAGGACGGCCTCGCGGTATGCCGCGAGCTCCGCGCGCGGCGAACGACGACCCCAATCCTCATGCTGACCGCGCGCGACGCGCTCGCGGATCGCGTCGCAGGGCTCGACACCGGCGTCGACGATTACCTGACGAAACCATTCGCGTTCGAAGAGCTGCTCGCGCGCCTGCGCGCGCTGCTGCGCCGCTCGGAGCTCGCGCGACCGCCCGCCCTCGCCGTCCTCGACCTCCAGCTGGACCCCGCGAGCCACCGGGTCACCCGGGGTGGCGCCATCATCGAGCTCACGACCAAGGAGTATCAGATCCTCGAGGTGCTCATGCGCAAGAGCGGCCAGGTCGTCACGCGGACGGGTCTCGAGGAGCAGGTCTGGGGCGGAGTGGCCGATCTGACCACGAACACGGTGGATGTCCACATCAGCCACCTCCGGCGGAAGATCGATCACGGCCACGCGATTGCGATCCTCCACACGGTTCGCGGACACGGCTACATTTTGGGGCCGGCGAGCGCCCGATGAGGCTCGGCTACAGGACCCAGCTCCTCGGCTGGCACGCCCTCGTCGTCGCGGCCATTCTGGGCGCCACGACCTTTGCCCTCGACTGGACCGTTGGCCGGGTGATCCGCGACCAATTCGACGCCGCGCTGCTGCAGGCGGCGGAGGCCGAGGCGGCGGAGGTCGCCTCGGAGGGCGAGCCGACCAGCATCCATCCGAAACCGGTCACCCGCGTGCGCCGGCTCGTCTGGACGTTCCGCCCGATGGTTCAGATCGTCGATCTCGACGGTCGCGTCACCGCCTTCGCGCCCGGCCTCAGCGCGGACAGCATGCTGCCGACCTCCTCCTGGATGCTCGAACGGGTCCGCCGCCGCAAGGTGGCGTTCGAAACGGTGACGGGCGGCAACGGCAAGCCGGCCAGGATGGTCGCCGTGCCGGTCGCGACCGGCGGCCGCAGCTACGCCGTCCAGGTCGCGCAGCCGCTCGGCGAGCTCACGATCCTGCTTGGTCGTTTGCGCCTGGTTCTGGTCGGAGCGGCGACGACGGTCCTCGTCGCCGTCGTGCTCACCGATCTCTTGCTGACACGACGCGCGCTCCGTCCGATCGACGCCATCGTCCGGCAGGCGCGACGAATCCGCGACACCAACCTCGGCGAACGATTGCCCAGCCCGGGAAACCCGGCCGAGCTGACTCGGCTCGTCGACACGCTGAACGACATGCTGGCTCGACTCGAGGACAGCTTCATGACGCAGCGGCGGTTCACCGCCGACGCGTCGCACGAGCTCAGGTCACCGCTGACACGGATGCGGACCGAGATCGAGGTGGCCCTCCGCCGCCCGCGCTCGTCCGACGACTACCGGGCGGTCCTCGAGGCGAGCCTCGAGGAGATCCGGAGGCTCACGGGGCTCACCGGGAACCTTCTGGCCCTTGCCCGACTCGACGCCGGTGAGGGCGGCGGGACACCGACGGCGCCGACGCTCCTCGCGCCGATAGTCGAGGCGGTCGTGCAGCGCTTCGAGCCCATCGCGGCGCCCCGGCAGGTCGCGATCGTGATCGAGTCGCGCCCGGCCGTGACGGTGAATGTCCAGCCCGCGATCGTAGATATCGCGGTTGCGAACGTGGTCGACAACGCGGTCAAGTTCTCGCCGCGGGACGGCCGGGTTACGATCCGCATCGTCGTCACCGCGGATGCGGCGCGCGTCGCCGTGACCGACACCGGTCCGGGCATCCCGGCGGCGGAGCTCCCTCTCGTGTTCGAACGGTTCTTCCGCGGCCGCGAGCCGCGATCTGGCGACGGCTCGGGCATGGGCCTCGGCCTCGCGATCGCGCGCACCCTCGTCGAGCGGCAGGGTGGCGGCATCTCTGTGGAGAGCGTTCCGGGCCTCGGGACGACGGTCAGCGTCCGCCTGCCGCTCGCGCCGTCGTCCATACGTTCCCATTTCGAGGTCTCGGGCGGCGTCCCGATCTGAGCCTGAAGATCGAGCGCTCGTGACCGCGTACCTCAATCTCCTCCTGCGCGGTGTGGGCTTGTCGAGCCAGGCCGGCGCAATCGGCGGCGTGTTCTTCATCGTCCTGGTGCTCCGGTCCGCGCCGACGGCCGAGCTCGGGCCGATCCTGCTCCGATCGCGCAGGCTCGTCGAAGCAAGCGGCATTGCCCTCATCGTCGCCCAGTGCCTGGCGCTCGGCATCCAGCTCGAATCCCTGGCCGACGAGCGTGGCTGGCCGGTTCGGGAGTTCGTCGGCACGACCTACTTCGCCGCCAGCGTCGTCCGAATCGTCGCGGGCGTGGGGCTCGTCATGGGCTGCCGGATGATCGGGCGAGGCCGCGGAAGAGCCGGGGCCTGGATCGCGCTGGCGTGCAGCGTGGCGTTGACGGCGGGCTCGGCCGGAATGAGTCACGCGGTCGGGCGCCTGGACCACCGCCCGCTCCTGCTCGCGCTCGACACGCTCCATCAGCTCGCCGCGTCGGTCTGGATAGGAGGCCTCGTCCATCTGACGGCGGCCGCGTTTGGCAGCGGCGAGCCGTCCTGGCCGTCGGGCGTGCTGCGGCGCTTTTCTGCAACCTCGCTCGGCGCCGTGGCGATGCTCGTCCTGGGCGGCGTCGGGCTCTCTCTCCACTACGTCAACGACCTCCGTGCGCTGCTGGGAACGGGATACGGCGCGATGATCCTGACCAAGGGCGTGATCCTCGCCGGCCTCCTCGCCCTCGGCGGCGCGAACTTTCTCGCCGTTCGCCGGCTAGGAGGCGGGTCGGTTTCCCTCGTGCGCGTCCGGCGCTTCGTGGAAACGGAGCTGGGGCTGGGTCTCGTTGTCCTCTTCGTCGCGGCCTCGCTCACTTCACTTCCACCTGCCGTCGATGTCGTGGCCGAGCGCGCAACCCTCGTCGAGATCGGCGCCCGAATGGCGCCTCGCTGGCCCACCCTGACGTCGCCGACGATCGAAGAGCTGCCGGTCCCCGACCGCGACACGCCGAAAGCCGCCGAGGACCGCGCGTGGTCCGAGTACAACCATCATGTGGCCGGCTTCTTCGTGCTCGCGATGGGGCTCCTCGCGACCGTGCAGGGCCTGCGGTGGGCGCGCTGGGCGCGCCACTGGCCCCTGATCTTCCTCGGCCTGGCGGGCTTTCTCCTCATGCGGAACGATCCGGAGGCGTGGCCTCGCGGCGCGTTGGGATTCTGGGAGTCGCTGACGGATCCGGTCGTCCTCCAGCATCGCGTCTTCGTGCTGGTGATCGTGGCCTTCGGGGTCTTCGAGTCGTCGGTGCGCCTCGGGCGCTTCCGCGCGAAGGGCTACGCGCTGATCTTTCCGCTGCTCTGCGCCGTGAGCGGCGGACTCCTGCTCGCGCACACGCACTCCGCGGACGACCTCAAGGAACAGCTGCTCATCGAGCTGAGCCACCTCCAGCTCGGTCTCATGGCCACGTTCGTCGCATGGACGCGCTGGCTCGAGCTCAGGCTCCCCTCGCCCGACGACCGACTCCCCGGCCGGTTGTGGGCGCTCGGGCTCACGCTGGTTGGAGTCTTCCTGCTGATCTACCGCGAAACCTAGCGCGCCCGGCGGAATCCCGAAGGCGCGTCCGGCGCGACGTCGGCGACCGTGCTCTCTGTCCGGCCGAAGAGACGGATGAGCACCGGAAGCACGACGAGCGACGAGGTCAGGCACGCGGCGCTGCCGATCGTGAGCAGGAGCCCGAGGCTCCAGATCCCCTGGTGGTGCGCAACCAGAAGGCTACCGAAACCGGCCGCCGTCGTGAGGCCGTTCAGCAGGACGGCCATCACCGTGGATCGCGGCAGCAGCGGCCCCCCGTGCGCGCGCCCCTCCATGACGCGTATGACGACGTTCAGGCCGAACTCGGCGGCCGTCCCGATGATCAGCGGCAGACCCCAGACGTTCGCTAGGTTGAACTTGAGATCGAAGACGTGCATGAGGCCCGCCAACCAGAGGGCACCGAGGACGAGAGGCACCATCGCCAGCAGCGATTCCCGGAGGCGCCGGAGCATCAACACGGACAGGACCGTCACGAGGACGAGCGCGTAGATCGTGCCCCGGAGGTAAGCCTTCTCCATCAGTCGGATGGACTCGTAGGTGATGATGGGCGTCCCGGTCACGTCGGGGTCTACCGACCGGAGCTCCTCGACGAAGCGCGTCGCCCCCTCCCGGTCCCAGATGTTCACCTTGGGATGGATCTGCATGAGGAAGCGCCCGGTCGTGCCGATGAACTTCCGTCGCAGCTCATCCGGTACGTCCTCGGGCCCGACGAGCTGCGGCGGCAGGTTCCGCCGCAGGGTCTCGAGCTTGTCGTGGAAGTCCCGATAGAGCTCGTCCTGATATCGGCCGAGCGCGACCCTGACAGGGCCGGGCTCCGCACGGCCGAGCTTGTCGAGCAGCGCGCCGATCTGGGCGTGAACCGCCTGTACGTCCTTCCCCGGCCCCTCCGGTCCGGCTTCGGCGGTCGCCATGTCGAATCGTCGCTTGAGCGATCCGAGCGACGCGACGAGCTGCTCGAGTGTGAACGACCGAGGCCGGGCCAAGCGCACCGGCGAGACGAGCGGCGCGAAGTCCTCGATGACCTTGATCTTCTCCGGCTGCCGGTCGGGTATCAGCGTCAGCGCGCTGTCGACCCCGGAGACGGACGCGAGTCGCTCGAACTCTCCCTGCTTGCGGCGCAGCTCGTCGAGCGAGGTCGCGCTGGCGAGCGCCGAGAAGCCCGAGCGCTCCGCGGTCGCCAGGATCTTCTGCTCCCAGATCACGGACTCTGTCGCCTTGGCCTGCAGATTGAGGACGTTGAAATCGAAGCCGACCGTCGGGGCGAACCACAGCGAGAATGCCGTCAGCAGACCGGCGCACGCGAGAATGATCTTCGGGCGTCGGCCCAGGGACTCCAGCAACGGCACGCGCGGCCGCTCCGGCTCGACCTCGCGAGCCACGCGGCGCCTGTCCACCAGCGCGAGGAGCGCCGGGAAGAGCGTCAACATGGCGAGCGCCGACATCAGCAGGGCGGCGCCGGCGACGAACCCGAATTCCTGGATGCCGTGGAAATCGGTCAGCATGAGGGCGAAGAAGGTGACCATGGCCGTGGCCGCCCCGACCAGGATGCCGGGCCCCGTCCGGGCGGCGGTCAGCTCCAGCGCGTCCTGCACCGTCCGGCCGAGACGGATCTCCTCCTCGTAGCGGAAGAGGAAATAGATCCCGTAGTTGATCCCGATCCCCACGACGATGGAGATGAACATGATGGAAAAGACCGTGAGGTGACCGACCGTGAGCGTGATGACGCCCATGGACCAGGCGAGACTCACGGCGAGCGCGCCGAGCATGAGGAGCGGCTTGATCACGCGGCGAAACGCGAGGAACAACAGGCCGAGGGTGAGCACGAAGGCCAGCACCGTGGCCTTTCCGCTGTCCGTGAACGCGGTGGTCATCTCGTCGTTGGAGAGCGTCGGCCCTCCGGTGACGCCCACCCGGACGTGGGGAAACTCGGCGCGGAGTTCCGCGATGTACCGGCGGATTCCCTCGATGGCGGACTGGTCGTTCGTGAAGCTGCCCTTCTGGCCGACGGGATCGGCCAGGATGAAGAGCAGGCTCCCGTCGTCGGAGACGAAGTATCCGGCGTCGGCGTCAGGGCTCCCGAGCGAAAAGAAATCACCCCAAGGAGAGCGGTAGGGCACCGCGTCATCCAGTCGTGCGGAGATCTGGGCGAGAAGCTCGCGGAGGAAGCGCAGGTCGCCCTCACGTCCCTTGTCCGCGAGCCCGAGATCGAAGAACTCGGTGACCAGGGCGGACGCAATCTCGCGGTTCACGCCCGTGATGAGCTGGGCGAGGGTCGGCGTGCTCGCGAAGTCCTCCATGAACTCTTGATGGTCGAAGATCTTCTCCCGGACCTCGCGCAGCTCGTCCATCGAGAGGTAGAGCAAAGCGCGCCGCTCGAAATGCTTCGGCTCGATTCGATACACGAGGCGGTGGAACCGGATAGGACTCTGCGACAGCTCGTGCACGAGCCGTGCGGCGTAGGCCTTTGACTCCTCGACGGTCCGGCCCTGCACGACCACGACCATGTCGTCCAGCTCGCCGAACTCCGCCGAATACTGCCGGTAGAGGGACACGTACGTCCGTCCGGGCGGCAGCAGGTGCAGGGTGGACGCCTCGAACGCGAGCCCCCCGAGGGTGTACGCGAGCGCGAGGGCCGCACCGACGAGCGAGAGGGAAACGGTGAGAAGCGGCCGTCGGGTCGAGGCTCGGACGAGGTGCCGAAGGACGTGACCGGTTCGGAGGATCATCCCGCCGGAGCCGAGCGCCGGCGCGCGGACATGTATTGCAAGAACTGTCGCCCCTCGGTGAGCCGTCGTCCGATGATACTCGGATTGGCGATCATGTCCCTCGCCATCGCGAACATCTTCTGCGGTCGGAAGTAGAAGCGCCGATAGAACTCCTCGGTCGACGAGGCGATTTCGGTGTTGTCCAGATCGGGGTACGAGAGCGCGCTCACCTGCGTGCCGCGGTCGTCGACGAGGCCGTCACCCGCGAGCCAGCCGTTCTCGCGAGCCTGGCGATAGAGCTCGGTCCCCGGGTACGGCGCGGCGAGCGAGACCTGAATGGTGTCCGGATCGATCTCCTGGGCGAATCGGATCGTCGCCTGGATCGTCTCGCGCGTCTCGCCGGGGAGTCCCAGGATGAACGTACCGTGGATCTTGATGCCGAGGGCCCGGGCATCGCGGGTGAATCGCCGGGCCACATCGAGTCGGATGCCCTTCTTGATGTTGTTCAAGATGGCCTGGTTGCCCGATTCGTAGCCGACGAGGAGCAGACGCAGGCCGTTGTCCCGGAGCACCCGCAACGTCGCTTCGGGGACGTTGGCCTTGGCGTTGCACGACCAGGTCACGCCGAGCTTGCCGAGTCCGCGCGCGATGGCCTCCGCGCGCGGAAGGTCGTCTGTGAACGTGTCATCGTCGAAGAAGTACTCCTTGACCCGGGGGAAGTACCTCGCGGCGAGTGCGATCTCCCTCACCACGTGCTCCACGCTCCGCGTCCTGTAGCGGTGGCCGCCCACGGTCTGGGGCCAGAGACAGAAGGTGCACTTCGAACGGCAGCCCCGGCCGGTGTAGAGCGAGACGTAGGGATGGAGCAGATAGCCGATGGCGTAGTGCTCGATCGTCAGATCGCGCCGATAAACGTCGACCACGAACGGGAGCCTGTCCATGTCCTCCAGGATCGGGCGCTCCGGCATGTGATGGACCTTGCCGTCCCGTCGGTAGCTGAGACCCAGGATCGTCTGCAGCGGGCGATCCTGCGCGACCTCCTGAACCGTCAGGTCGAATTCGTTGCGCGCGACGAACTCGATGGCCTCTGAACGCTGGAGCGCACGGTCCGGATTCACCGCGACATGCGCGCCGACGAACCCGATCCGGAGCGCCGGGTTCTCGGCCTTCAGGGCTTCGGCGACCCGGACGTCGTGGGCGAACGACGGTGTGCTCGTGTGGAGGACGGCCAGGTCGAACTGACGCGCGAGCGGGAGCGTGTCGTCGAGCGTGAGCCCGTCAGGCGGCGCGTCGACCAGGCGAGAGCCCGGAACGAGCGCGGCCGGTTGCGCCAGCCACGTCGGGTACCAGAAGGAACGGATCTCACGACGCGCCTGGTAGCGCGAGCCGGCGCCTCCGTCGAATCCCGCGTAGGAGGGCGGATGGAGGAAGAGCGTCTTCAGATAGGGGCCGGTGTGCGGGTTCATTCCTTCGCCCCTCGTATCTCGATCCCGAGCGGCACCGGCTGCGTGGGGTACTCCACGGCCGCCGGCAGGTCGCGGCGAATCCGTCCCTCGCCGTCGACGCGGAGGCGCTGGTCATTCCAACGGACCGTCCGGCCCATGAAACTCAACACCCACAGGATAAACGACAGGCCGTCACGAATCGGCACGAGCCAGAGACTGGACCAGACCCCCGGCAGACCAAGCGCCCGATGGACCGACACGCGGCCGACGCATCGAAGCACGACGTGCGCCGTGAAGAGCCCGATGGCGAGTCTACTCAGGCCGGTGCTCAGAAGGAACAAGAGCGACAGCGGAATTCCGTACGTGACTCCGGAGCAGAAATACGAGACGGGGCGCACGACCCGAAACGTCCGAGTCCAGCGGAGCTCATGAAAGAAAAGACTCGCCAGACTTTTCTCGGACGCGACGTTCTCCACCACATACGGTGACAGCGCGACGCGGAGCCCCCGGCGGCTGACCAACCACCCCAGCTGATAGTCGTCGGCCAGATAGTCAGCGAGGGCCTCGAGTCCCCCGACCGACGCGAGCACGTCGCGACGGCACGCAATCGTCGCCCCGAAGGCGTGGCGCAGCGGCTCGATCTTTGCCCCGACGAGCGCGGACGGGTAAAACCACTCGTTGATGAACATCGCACCGAGCGTCGAGCAGAGGCCGGTCGGGGCGACACCCTTGTAGAGGCACGTCACGAGTCCGACCGAGCGGTCTTCGAGCGGCGCCACGACCGCCCGCAGGTAGTCGGGGCCGACGTGCATGTCGCTGTCGGCGAAGACGAGGGTCTCGTACTTGGCGTGCCCGCTGAGGTTCCATAGATTGGCGATCTTGAGGTTCGCGCCGAGCCGATGGTCGCTGACGACGAGCGTGAGGTCACGCTGGGGAAACTCCCGGATCAGACGATGCACGACGCGAACGGCAGGATCGGCTTTGTCCCGGACACCGAAGACTATTTGATAGGCCGGATAATCCTGGTCGCAGAAGGTCCTCAGATTCTCGTACAGACGCCCGTCGTCGCTCCACAGCGGCTTGAGCACCGTGACCGGGGGGAGGAACCTCGAGGGAGCGGACGGGTGACGCGCCGATGCGCTCACGCAAATGAGGGCGCCGATCCAATAGAGCCCCGAGAGCACTGTCAGACCGAACAGCAAGTAGTCGAGATTCGACATTCGACTGGGACCCCTTGGGACTGTCGGATGTACAGAGGAGCGTATTGTATAGTCCAGGAGGGTTGCGCGACCAGACAATCAACCGATCATGAAGTCGTCTTCAGAATCGAGCGGCCTGCAGATTCTGCTCTTCGTTTCGGCCCAACCCGCGTTGATCGTTCAGATTCCTGGAGTGCTTCGCGTCGCGCACGATCTGGCCGCAGCCTGCCCGTCGTCACGGATCATCTTCTGCACTCAGAACCGTGTATTCCTCGACAGGTGGCAAGTGTGTCTGGCGGAGCTTCCATGGGCAGAGCTGCCCGCCACCAACAACGGACGAGCTCTGTCCGAGGCGCTCGACGCTGAATCCCCGGTTCTCGTCCTGGAGCCCAACGGCATGCCGGACACCAGGGGTCTTCACGCGTTCGTCGCCGAGTCGCGGCTGTACGCCGCCCCGAGCGCGTGGGTGTGGAATGGCGCCGCCGTCGCCGCCTTCTATCCGAGAGCGAGCCAGCTCCGGGCGGACTCCTTTCAGGGCGCGCTCGCACCGCCCGGAGCCCGTCGCCTCCCGGCCCCGGACGGGGCGATGGAGAGCCTGACCTCGCCGGAGGGCGCCAGCCGCGTGGAAGAACGGCTCTTCCGCTCCCTGCGAAAGGAGAGCGACGGCTATCATCGTCGGCCTCGTCGGAGCCGCGCTGCTCGCGTCCCCCGACTACTGGACCACGCTGCTCGGCGCGGTGCTGCTCTGGACCACGTGCGTCCTCGACGGCTGCGATGGGGAAGTGGCACGGCTCACGCTGCGCACCTCGCGCTTCGGCGCCCGCTTCGACGTAGTCGCGGACAATGTCGTCCACCTCGCCGTCTTCGTCGCGATCCCCGTGCATCTGGCGCGGGCACACCCGGAGCTCGAGGTGTGGCGAGCGGCGGCGGCGCTCATCGTCGGCGTCCTGCTGAGCATGCTCTCGGTATGGTGGCTCATCCTGCGCCGGCCCAAGGACCCTCCCGGCGCCGCCCAGCTCGTGTACGAGCGCGTCGCCAGCCGAGACTTCATCTACGTCATCCTCGTCCTGGCCGCGATCGGCCGCCTGGAGTGGTTTTTGTGGGCCGCGGCCATCGGCGCCAACCTCTTCGCGCTCAGCCTGTGGCTCGTGTCCCGCCGGACCGGGGGACGATGAGGATCTTCCAGAGGGTCGTGCTCGGCGTCGGCGCGCTCACGCTCGCCGTGCTGCTGTGGAAGATGGACGCGGAGACGGCGGGCCGGCTCGTGCTCCACGTCGGCTGGGGAATGGCGCTCATCATCGCGCAGGAGATCGTCGCCCACCTTCTCAACGCGGCCGGGTGGCGATTCGCCTTCTCTCCTGACCAGGCCCCTGCGTTCTCCTTCCTCGAGCTGGTCAAGCTGCGGATCGCCGGCGATGCGATCAACTATCTGACACCCAGCGCGACGATCGCCGGCGAGATCGCGCGGACGGGGATGCTCGACAGGTCACATGCCCTCGAGATTCGTGCCGCCTCGGTCGTGGTCGCCAAGTTCACGCAGACTCTGGGCCAGATCCTCTTCGCGCTGACCGGGCTCGTCGCCATGGCGGGACGGTACCTGTCGCCGGACGAGCACTGGCGGAACGTCGTCTACGCGATGGCCGGCGCCTTCGCCGTCCTGCTCGTCGCCTTTGTCGTCTACGCGGCTATGGCGCGGCGCGCGCCCGACGCCGGAACGGGGCTGCGTGCGCTCGGCGGCCGGCTGCGCCTGTTCGTCCGGCTCCACCCGGGGCGGTTCGCGATCTCGACGGTCCTCTTTCTTCTGGGCTACGCCTGGGGGGCGTTCGAGGCGTACTGGATCTGCCAGTTCTTCGGGCTTCCCATCTCCATCCTCACCGCCATGACGATCGAGGTCCTGTCGGTGGCGATCGACAGCATCCTGTTCATGGTCCCGGCCAAGATCGGCACCCAAGAGGGCGGAAAGACCGCCATCTTCGCGACGCTCGGTCTTCCCGCGACCGCGGGCTTCGCCTTCGGTGTCGTTCGTCACATCCGCGAGCTGTCCTGGGCCGGGCTGGGCTTGCTCCTCTATTCCGCTCACAAGCACGCGACCACGAGTAACCTCGGCACGGTCACGGCGCGGACACGAGACCGGCGCTGAGTCGGGAAATCCTGGCCCGATATCACGTGTCAGCAAACAGGTCGGCGCAACAGGTGCGGCCCCGCACGGCCGCCAGTCCCTCCCACGCGATCAGCGGGACCATCACGAGGCCCGCGAGCGGATCGGCCCACCAGCAGCCGAGCCATGCGTTGAGGCCGAGGCCGGCCAAGAGGATCGCGGAGAGATAGGCGCAGATCTCGGTCTGGCGTGTCTCCGCTTCCAGCGCGCCGCTGCCCAGTCGGCTCGCGATCTGCCGCTTCGACCGCGCCAACACCGGCATCACGATCAGGGAGAGCGCGGCCAGCACGATACCCGCGACGCTGAGGAGGAGGAAGCAGACGCCGATCAAGCGGAAGGTCCGCCGCTCGGCCACTTCACGATGCGCGTCGTCGCGGTCCCACGCCAGCCGCCACAGGGCGGCCACGCTGCTCGTAACCTCGATCGCGGAATCGAAGCCGAAGCCGACCAGCGCGATACTGCCGGCCAGGACGCCGGCGACCAGCGCGACCGCGCATTCCAGCGAATTCCAGGCGATCGTGACGTACTGCAGTCGACGGCCCCGGCGTATCATGGCGACCCGGTCGGCCCGGTTCGCTGGTGCGGCACCGACGGTCATGACGTCCATCGTACTCGCTCGTACGCCTCTGCCTTCGCCTGACGCGACGAACCCCTAGCGCCATGGCCCTTGAATACGGCCGGGCTCAGTCATACCATCCCCGCATCGTCCTTGGTCAGAGAGTACGCCGTTCGGTGAAAGGAGTCTTCGCATGAGACCCGCAGCCATCGTCACCGCCGTCCTGATCGTGCTCGCGTCCGCCACCTTCGCCTTCGC
>WNGH01005884.1_pt1 | contig 12300 bp, 10 predicted proteins | sample 5400631 | NCBI WGS metagenome assembly WNGH01 (sample SAMN13153373, study PRJNA577476) | soil metagenome | isolation source: 115 cm soil or saprolite under Garry oak tree replicate 1 | place: USA:California | collected 2016-06-15 | reverse complement strand
GGTTCTGCATCGAGCAGGAACCACCGCCGAGAGGCACGAACGCGAGCTGAAGAACTCTGAAGAGTTTTGTTACGCGCTCCTCCTGAGCGCGTCAGGAGAGCTTTTGCCCTCTTGACACGGACTTATCATGGATGTCGGCAACCCTTACCTAATCTGGTTACGTCAGAGTTGCCCATCACTCGGGAATAATCCCGAGAAGTCCTCCCGTCGGTCGCGAGGGAGGTCCCTTCAACGTTGTAGCCCGAAGGGGGCGGCATTGGGCGGTGCACCAACCATCGGCGCGCTCGCAACACGGGATCGCATGGACCCCGCTCACGGCCCCAATCTGGCCTGTTTCTCAAGGAAGCTTTTGGCAAGGTGCAACTCGGGTCGCTGCGATTCTGCGTTCTTGCACAGAGCCAGAAGCTGACTGTAATAGGTCTCGGCCTTCGAACGAGCACCCGCTAGTTCTGCGGCTCGTCCGCCACCGAGGAGACTGTTGAACCGATTAGGGGCAAGTTGCAGGGAAGCTTCATAGGCTGCCAGGGCCTGCTCGGGTTGGTTCTGCTCCAATAGCAGGTCGCCAAGTTGTTCATTTCCGGCAAGCAAGGGCGCTGGGAACAAACTTGCTGGCGTGGTTTCTTCCAGGGAAATCGCCGATCGATCACGAAGCTCCGCGAGCTTGTCAGCATTGGACCTCGCACCGGCGAGATCGCCTGTGCGCGCGCAGCCGATCGCCCTCGCGAAATAGGTTTCGGCTTCATACAGGGGCATTGGGACTTTTCGAATGGGGAGAGACGGTGCCTCAGACCACTGATGCCGCTCCAATGCGTAACGAGCAGGAATCCCCACGAGCGCCGAGTACGCTGCCCTGGGGCTTTCTCCGAACCGGTCGGAGTAGCTGCTAACTTCATCGCGAACGTTTCTTGCAAGCTGATCCTGTCCAGTTTGCAGGTAGGCATAGGCGAGGTAATCCTGGGCGTGTGCCTGCTGATCCCATAGTTCCTTGCGCCGGGACCTGGCCACCCAAGCACGGGCCGCGGCCAAGGAGGCGAGATTGGACGCGATAGCTTCTTGCCATGATCCCACTTGAATGAAGATATGAGACGGCATGTGCAGAGCGTGAACCGAAGAAGGCGCAATCTTGGCATAGCTCCGTGCTGCTGCCAGCGCGCGGTTGGCCAGCATTGGGTTGTCGTAAGCATGGACGATGTAATGAGCCACCCCCGGATGATTGGGCAACTCAGCGAAGATTTTTTCCAGGATCGCGCCAGCTTTCTTCTGCTCGGCGTAGCTGGAGTCGCGTGGCGGCGCGTTCGCGATTACCTGCAGGGCATAGAAAAGAGCCGCTTCGCGGTCGTCTGGCTATGCCGAATACAGGTGCTCCATGGCTTTCTGATAGTTCAGAGCACAAGTTCGAGAATCCAGTCGCTCAGATTGGCGATAGTAGTCGGCAATCGCTGTGATGTACTCCTGTTCTCGCGGCGTTTTGCCGCCAATGGCCACGGCTCGTTCACTTGCCTCTCGCCCGAGCTTCAGATGGGCAGCATCAGGGGGCTGCCAGTGGGGATGGTAATAACTTACCGCCTGGCCCCAATAAGCCATGGCACAGTTGGGGTCGCGCCGTGCCACATCGGCGAAAATGGTTTCGGCATCTTCGTATTCAAAGGAGTGCAGCATGGCCACACCGCGCTCAAAGCTGTGCTGGGCCTGATCCGAGCAGGAGATCGGGAAATGGACACTCCCGTATTGTTCCGCTCGCACGGTATCCGCGTGGTGGTGTTGTTCCTCAGATTGACCAAAGACCGCAGGTGGGAAGCTTAGAAACGCCAACAGTAGCCCAGCCGCTGGATACTTCATTTGACACCGCCGGCTACGAGCGTTGAGATTGGTGAGCACACTCGTTTCACGTACTACCCGCGAGTTAGAAGAGGATCCAATACTATGTGAGATTAGCTTCTTGGAGCAACCAGAGATGTCGCATGGTGGTCTGTCAGCTTGAGTTGATTGGCGATTGTGCCCCTCTGTCGAGTAAGGCTCTGCCCCCGGGGGCGTGACCCGCACAACGTTGCTTAACTCCAGGATGGTCGGCAACCCTTACCTTACCGGATTGGATTATGGAAGGTTTGCCCGTCACTCGGGCCGAAATCGAGTTCGGCGGTTCGACTAACTGCGATGACTTCCCAGAGCCTCACTTATCACCTGGCAGAGCCGCGCCCGACACAGTCCAGAAATACTTGAGAGGAAGGTTTTGAAGTCCGAGCTGGTGTGCGCCTTTTACCGCAACTGTTTTCGTGGGATCGTTAGGGTCAATCGATATAAAGTCACCCGGATCGATACCCCTCTCGACCCAACTTATGAGCAGGTCTAAATGGGTCAATTGAACACCGAGGGTAATTGTTTTGCCATTCGAATCCACGAACGTTTCTTCGAGTGTGGCGGGCACATGGCCCATTTCTGGCACAAGGTACCATCGGTATTGGTTTGAGAGTCCTTGGTCGACGATTTTTTGAACATACGTGATAGCTGTCAGCGGATAGATATTTGGATCCACCGTGCCGTGGACCTTTAAGATCTTCGTTTTAATCTGTCCGGTAGATATTAGTCGAGATATAGCCGTGCGCACTTCAGGAGGACGCTTCGCGGGGTCCCAGTTCCTCAGTAGGGCTGTGCCATTGTCCACGGCGGCCCCGTATGCAGGATCGACCTCGTTCAGGACTCGGCGGGTAGTAATCGGACCGGTGCTCCAAGCCAGGGTGGCATCAAAGGGATGAGGGTCAGCCGTGGGGTCGCCGCTTGTGCTAGGCACTCGGAACCGAGAATCGTTTGCCGTCGCCGGATTATCGGTGTACGGGGGGATGATGGGCATGAGAATGCTTGCTGTCGCCGGGAGCTTGAAGAAAAATCGCTCGTCGTCTGTCGGAACTGTAGGAATAAATTTCTCATAGGATGTTCCGGAAGGAGGTGTGATTTTCATCCGGCGACCGATTTTACTGATGTAATCTGCCATTACCCGATCGTCGGCCGGATTGACGGCTCGGAGATCATTGAGCAAGTGAATCTGTTCCAGCGCGGAGTCAACGAGATCGCCGCCTCCTCGTTCTTCGATGACGCCATGGAAGGGCGTTCCGGCGAGTTCGCTCGAGTATGCCAACATTCGTGCACCCCGCGACTCGCCCCACGCGTAGTCAAACGTTGGAGCCGGGAGGGCGAAGCCCGATGACATCATTTTCTGAGCAAATACAACAACTTCGTTGAGACGGGTTCCCCATTGCGCCAGGGGAATTGGAGTCGCAACAGTGGACCAAGCGTTGATAACACAGAGAACGTATCCCCTTCTCAGCACGGGAGAGCGGACGGCGTATCTCGGTTCGAAAGTGTATTCCGTGTACCAACCTCCTGGGGCGAACGAGACCATGCGCCTTGGGGCCGCCTGGTTCTGATAGCCCCGAGGTATGAAAACTCTAGCGCTTGTCGGGTTGTGGGGTGCGGAGATCAGGGGTCCATGCGGACTCCATACTGCTCCGGCGTTGTCGATCGACGTGTGAATGTCAGCGTGCGCGGGAGTCACGAGGACGGTGGTACCATTCCTCACGGCGGTAATCGGTTCGTTCCAGACGGCACGATCGATGTTCCATTGAGCACGCAGGCCAGCCCCGAGTTGGGGATCGTTGAGTTTGCGAACGAGCAGCTTCAGGGGATCCGAGGGATCCGTCGGTGAGCGCGGGTCGCTCTGAGCCGCAACCTGTCTTGGGTTAAGCGCAATCGCGATGAGAATCAATAAGAGTAGTCCCAGCGCATTTGTAGGTACCCTCCTGGTTATGACCCAATCATGTGACACGAACAACGCGATACGAGGTGGAATTGGCATTCTGAGCCGCCGCAATCAGAGGGCATTGTATACCCCGTGGGGATAAACCGTCCCGAATCGCTGTCGCAAAGCGGAACCAATTCGATTGGGTCGGGTATTTAGAAGGCCGAATAGCTCATCAGCATTGGACGGGTTCCGGGCGGGACGGTCGGCAAGCCGGAAGTAGTGGTACGGTCGGGTATTGGAATAACTTCCGCATAGGCTGTCACCCGCCCACTTGGTAGGCCCACGGGCAACCTGTAAGTGCCTGTAATTGGACTTTGGCTTCACGGGAGACGCCTCAGACCATGGAGGACCGTCTTAGGAGTGGTGCGCCGTGGAATTCAATTCCGCGCTTCCGGCGTCCGGGAGGATGAGCGGAAGTCCAAAGGCGCGAAACAGGTGCGGGTCGGCGTATTGCACGAACAGGGTCAGCCTGGAAATCATGTCATGCTCAAGCGCCAGCACGTGAATGGAGTGTGCGGCCCGCGTCGCGTCCGCGCCGATGCGGTGCGCATAGAGGGCGAAGGCGGGCTGCCCGTTGGCTGCCGTTGGTACCATGCGAAAGCCGGTCCAACCCTTCCAAGCCGTTGCAAAGAAGGACCGAATGGCCTCGCGCCCCGCAAACCATTGTCGCCACGGCGGCATGGTGTAGGTCGCGTCCTCTTTGAGGAGGGCCACGAAGCCGTCCAGATCATGCCCTTCCCAGGCCTGGAGATAGCGTCCGAGGAGCTTTTGCTGTGCGGGATTTGGCGGGAGTACCACAGGTGGCCGGTCGTCGGGATAGGGTTTAGCAAGCGTCGCGCGCGCCCGCTGCAGGGCGCTGTTGATCGAGGCAGTCGAGCCGCCGAGCAGCGTTGCGGCTTCAGCGGCAACCCAACCGAGCACGTCACACAGCAGGAGCGCTGCGCGCTGGCGCGGCGGCAACTGCTGGATGGTGGCGACAAAAGCTAGTTGTACGGCCTCGCGGGACGTATAGTGCGCCTCCGGATTAGGTGCATCATCAGCGATGCCATCCAGATTTGAGTCCGGGTAAGGTTCAAGCCAAGCCACGTCCGTTGCCGGGCCGCCCACCGTCGTCTCCACGGCGGCAGGTCCGTGCTGGTCAGGCAGCCAGCGCTGCATACTCTTGCGGCTGGCCAGTGTATTCAGGCAGGCGTTGGTCGCGATCCGGTAGAGCCATGCGCGAAACGATCCGCCCTCGAAGCTGTCGAAGCTGCGCCAGGCGCGCAAATAGGTTTCTTGCACGAGATCCTCGGCTTCGTGCAGGGAGCCAAGCATGCGATAACAATGCACTTTGATTTCGCGGCGGAACGGTCCGGCGAGCTGTTCAAACGCCTGGTTTGTCCGTTCCGGGGCTTGCTCTTGATTCGATGGTTCCGCCGTCATTTCAGTCGATATTATCTCCGGTGAGTTTCTTCGAGTGCTTCATCATCCGGGCACAACTTCGAGACCCTTCCCGGTGACGATGAACACTTTCCCTTTAGAGCGATCCGGGTTTGTAGCTAACTCGATGACCGCGGTCGCGACATCGGACGAGGTCGGCGGCGAAGCCATGCTCTGAATGAAATCACCCGAGGATATACCAAGATAGCGGGAATAGCCCTCGACCGCATGCTTTCCGAGTTCGGTGTCAGGCATGATGCGCGGCGCAAGTACCAAGAATCGCAAGCCGAGACAAAGGCGATCGGATTCCTTCTGACTGTAGTTTGCAATGAATATCTGCGTGCGCTTGGCTCCGGCATACCCTCCCGAATTCGGCGACCCTGCCAGAGCGGCGCCGCTGGAGATCAGAATCACCGAGGTGCATGCAGGCAGAGGCCGCGACAGCGCTGCCTTGCAGAAGTGAAATGCGATCTTGACGTCAGTTTCCCAGTTGACGGCGAACTCCTGCCAGCTCTGCTCATGCAGCGGTGAGGCGGGCGGAAATGCGCCCCCGCACAGAACCAGGATATCGGGTTGGAAGACCTCGAATACTTTGGAAGGAGCCGCTTCATCCGTTGCGTCGAGCGACAGAACTTCGGTGCCGCAAACCTCTTGGGCCAATTGCCGGAGCGGAACCTCCCGTCGCGCCACCGCAAGAACCCGCGCGCCATTGCGGATAGCGGCTTCAACAATCCTCCGTCCTACCCCTCGGCTCCCGCCGATCACGACCACGTTCTTGCCGATCAATGGAAGCATTCTGTCCTCTTGGACCAGCGTGGTCACACATGCCAATCTAATGTGCATAACCGGCGCGGCGGCTGAAACTCATCGGTGCTTGGCGGTTATTTTTCCTTCTGGTTGGGGTGCCCTTTACCCGTGGTGATCAAACTCCGTAGACTGCCGTTGATATAAGAGCCCCATGCGTTGGAACAGACATTGAAACATTCATATTCAGGAACTAAGCCCAGGTGAGTGAAACGGACTTCCGTTTTATCGCCCTTCTTGGAGACCTCAAAGACAACTTTTGTGCCCTTCCACTCAGTTTTGTCTTCAATGAAATTGAAACAATTGTCCAAGACAAGCCAAACCACTCTTTTGTCAGGAATCACTTCGACTAATTTCATTTTGCAGCGATGGACGTCTTTGTAATGATACGTAAACTCATCGCCGAGTTTGTCAGTACCACCTTCAATTTCTTCTGACCACCATCCACGAACATTATTGATGGCATCGAAGGCTTCTTTCGGCGTTTTGTCCACCGAAATGGTCGCGGTGAAATCTTGATTATTCATGCTCTTCCATCCTTTCTGCCGTAAGGTTAGCGAATTCAAGTTGCGCACTCGCGCCCGATTCTGAACTCAACACACGCGAGCCGGCGCAGGAATCGGCGCGCGATCCTTGCCCGATTCGACCTCTTACTGTGGTAAACACCAGGCTTCTTTGATTTTGCAAAGTCGTGTAAGCATCTCTTCATACTCTTTATTGATGGCGTCTCTCTCCGTTACGCCGAGAAACTGGATGAAGTATCCATGGGGACCGTGGAGTATGACAAACGGAGACGGGCTGTCCGGCCACCGCCCATGCTCGCTGTAGTAACGGAATTCTTCTGGTTTTGGGATTGCTCCCCCTACGTCTTCATTGGATACATTCGGGGCATAGTGCATTATGTGAGGGATGTTAGAAATAGCTACGCTGTCGTTTTGATCCGGATTTACGTAAGTCCTCAGGATTGGGGACAGCATGTAGGAGACACCGGCTCGCTCCGGCGCTTTGTAGTATTTTGCTTTGTAACGTTCTTGGATGATCTCCTTTAGTTCTTCGGGAGGAGTTCCCTTCGCCTGCATCTCTGCGGCATCGATGAAGACGCGCATCTGTGCTTTGGTGCCCGCTTCATCAAAGGAAATCGGGTAGAGAATATCATCTCTATACTTCGCAAACGGCCAGGACCCGCGGAACGTATCATCGCCGGTTCGAGCAACCAAAGCGTGGAATCCGTTGGTACCCTTGCGGGCGACTTCGAAGCCCTTGTCCGGGTTCAAAACATAGACGGTCGCATTGTTTCTGAGGTGCGGTGGGAGCGCGCTGAGCGCCAGCTGAATTTCCAAATCTCGCGGCAGAGGCTCGATTTTATTCATCCCGCCGGGAGTCGGTTTAGTTTGCGCGCTCGCAGTGAACGAGAACAATAGACCAACGATTACTGCAATTGTCTGAACCTTTCTCATCTTGAGCTCCTTTAAGTTTCAATTGCCTATCGAATTGCTGTTGCACCCCTCGTAGCTTTCCCTGTGGCGTCGTCTGCCCCCATATGTAGAACCGGTGTCGCGTCTGAAACTCATCGGTACTGGTCGCGATGATTTCTTTTCTATGCGAACGCGTCTGGCTGACTCTTGCCCGTGGTGATCAGCTTGCGCAAATTGCCGTTTACGAGCATGCCCCAGGCGTTCGAGCAGCTGCCGTAGCATTCGTATTCGGGTACTAGACCTACGTGTGTGAAACGTACTTCCGTTTTGCCCTCTTTTTCAGAGATATCGAAAACAATGTCCGTGCCATTCCACTCGCTTTTGTCTTTCGCAAAGCTAAGGTTGCTGTCTAAGACGCGCCAAACGACCTTTTTGCCAGGAATGAATTCCGTGATCTTTTGTTTGGAAAAGTGCACATCTTTGTAACGGTACGTGAACTCGGCGCCGAGTTTGTCTGTGTCGCCCTCGATTTGTCCTGACCACCATCCACGAACATTGTTGATGGCAGCGAATGCCTCTTGCGGAGTTTGGTCTACCGAAAAACTACTGGTGAAACCTTGCTTCATCATGGCTTGTTCTCCTGTCGCTACGTCGTGTCATTGAAGATTCGCGGAGAGCTACGTACTGGCGCTCCCGGGCTTCGGCTACGCCAGCACGCATCCTCCGGCACGAAAGCTGCGCACCGGTGCTCCGCCCTTTTTTACTCCGCTACGGCAGCCCACGCTGAGCGCTCCGGCACGAAGCCTGCGTACTGGCGCTCGAACGCCTTGGCTACGCCCGTCCGCCAGCCCTCGGCCATAGACTGAGACACGGGATCGGGAAAGATATCCTCTTCCTTCTTCTCCAACCCATCGAAGATACCCTGCGCGACCGACTCGGGCGCAGCCTTCGGAATCTCAAGGCCTCGGGTCATATCGGTGTCGACGGGGCCCAAGAGGACGGCATGGACCGTCACGCCTTCGCCCGCCAGGAGCGCTCGCAGTGATTGCGTCATGTTGAATGCGGCAGCCTTCGAAATGGAATAAGCGGGGGTAACCGGCACGGGGGCGAGCGCCGTTAGGGACAGGTTGTTGACGATGGCCCCTTTGGAGCGTCTGAGCAGCGGCAAAAAAGCGCGGGTCACTTTCAACGATCCGAAGAGGTTGACGGCCAGGTGCTGCTCGATGATATCGGAATTGCCCAGATCGTCGTAGAGGTAGATGCCGACATTGTTGATGAGGACGTCAAGCGAGTCGACCTCGGCGGCGGCCCGCTGGATCTGCGAAGCACTGGTCACGTCCAGCGTCAGCGGCGTCACGCGTTTGTCGGCGTGTTGAAACGCGCTGCGCGCTCCCGCATAGACCCTCTTCGCGCCCCGTCGAAGGGCCTCGTTGACGAGTGCCCGACCGATACCGCGGTTGGCCCCGGTGATCAAGACTGCCTTATTTGTAATGTTCATACTGTTCTCCTTTTCTTGGATCGTTTTTCGTTGAAAAAAGTTGACATCCAGCCTTCGCTCATTGCGTCTCGTACGCTTGCGGAAGGTATACGTCGGCACTCACGCCCCTGCCGTGTCGTCTTGCCCAGCGGCACATGCCCCTGAGTGGAGTGATGATTGTCCTTCCCAGCCGGGTCAAGGAGTACTCGACAGCAATGGCCTTCGCTCTCGTAACGCGCCTGGTGATTAATCCTGTCGATTCGAGATTGCGAAGAGTTCTTGTGAGCATCCGTTGGGAGACACTTCCAAGGTAGCGGCGCAACTGCCCGTGACGATAAGGCCTCTCTTTCAGTGAAAACAAAACTTTGGGTGTCCACCTGCCGATGAAAATCGGCGGGGCCATTTTCGATTCGTGCATCGTCTTCATGACGTAGTGCCTCCTGCGAAAACTTCTCGGTGAGATGACCTTTGGAATTTGCCTCTCACTTTTTTTCGCGCTCGGCACCGTCCCACCTCGCCAGTCCTTGCGCGACATGCGCAATTAGGAACATATGTGTGCCTGCGGCCTTCGGCTGTTGCATCTTGTGAATGCCACTTAAGCCTTCCCTGCGGGCTATCTGCCATTACAGAGCTTTGAGCGCTTTCACTGTGTATAACCGGGGTGGCGGCCGAAACTCATCGGTGCTTGGCGGCTTTTTTTGGCCATCCGTCGGATTGCTTGCGCGAACCGCCGGGAAATCGTTGAAACCTTGGTTGTTGGTTAATGAGGGGGGACTCAGTACGGTGCCGTGCTGTTGGTTTGCGATCCGAATTGCGACACGAGATAGCTCCCGGCTACTCTTACCTAATCCCGGTTACTTCACCCGCCACTCGTGCCGGTGATTCAACAATGGGGCGCGAAACACAGAGTTGATGGTGTCATTTGGACTGACTTGCGTTCAAATTTCGAGGATGAAACAGGAAACCCATTTACGGTGGAACGAGCCAGAGACTATCTCCTAGCTAGGGCTTCCAAAGTCAGCCGCGGATCGGGCGCGCCGGTACATTAACAATGCACCGCCAGAGGTTGACACACCGCTGTGTCGGCAATGCAGGAAGCTCGTTGGCTGTAATCTGGTTCCAACTTGGTTCCAACGAAGGGCCGCTAAACCGGCGTTTTTTCGGTATAAGCGGTGCCGATTCAACGCTTTTGAGGTTTGTTAACAGCCGAATGCTCTACCGTTGAGCTACCGGGGATCCGCACAGGCAGGAACGGTTCCATCAACGACTGAAGTTAGTCTAGCGAAGCCGACGTGAGAGTGTCAACGAACGCTCCAAACGCACCCAGTTCTCCGCTCTCATCATCTTGACATAACGCCAATCGCGTTGTTAACTCCCCCCGCGAGGAGGCTCTTTCTCATGACATCTAAAGTGCGTATCGTCGCTGCCCTTGCGGCTGCAACTCTGACATTGGCTTCAAAGCCTGCCCTCTGGGCGCAGGATGCTTCCCACAAACTCACAGCCATGGATGAGTTTCAACTTCAGCTTCCCACCGACCCGCAGATCTCTCCCGACGGAAAGCACATTGCGTACGTGCGCCGGTTTGCCGATCCCATGACCGACAAGCGTTATTCGAATCTCTGGATCATCAATACCGACGGAACCGACCATCGCCCTCTCACCACCGGCAACCGCAGCGACGTTTCTCCGCGTTGGTCCCCTGACGGCACGCGCCTCGCGTACCTTTCCGATGCCGACGGCAAACAGCAGCTCTACATCCGCTGGATGGACACCGGCCAGACCGCGCGCATCACCAATCTCGAACAGGCCCCCGACGCCATTGCCTGGTCGCCCGATGGAAAAATGCTCTCTTTCTCGTCGCTCGTTCCCGGAAAAGGACCGCACATCGCCGATCTACCGGCGCCACCTTCCGGCGCAAAATGGGCTGACGCTCCCGCCGCTTACGATCGTTTGGTCTATCGCTTCAATGGAGCGGGTTATCTCAAGCCCGGTTATATGCAGATCTTCGTCGTCGACAGCGAAGGCGGCGCGCCGCGGCAAGTCACCAACGGAAATTTCCCCAACGGGGGCAACGAATTCGGCCCTTCTCGCGCGTCCTGGACACCCGATGGCAAGTATCTGATTGTTTCTGTCAATCGGCATCCCGAATCCGATCACGAATACCTGGACGACGAAGTCTACGAATTCAGCGTGGCCGACGGCTCGCTTCGCCCTCTGACCAATCGCAAGGGCCCCGACAACTCTCCCGCCGTGTCTCCCAACGGGAAACTCATCGCCTACACTGGTTACGATGATCGCTACCAAGGCCATCAAACCACCAAGCTTTACCTCATGAATCGCGACGGCAGCAATGCGCATTCGCTCTCCGACAAACTCGACCGCGATATCCAGGACCCCCAATGGGCCCCCGACAACAGTGGAGTCTTTTTCCGTTACGACGAGCACGGCGATTCCAAGGTCGGTTTCTATTCCGTGGATGGCGCATTCAAGAATATTGCCGATCATCTTGCTTCCACGCTCAGCGCCGGCGGCAGCGGCACCTTTTCTCTCGCCCGCACCGGCATGATCGCCCTCACTTACGGGCGTCCGGACAATCCGGGCGACATCGCCATCTCCAACAATGGAGCCATGAAGGTTCTCACATCGCTCAATCAGGAATTGCTCGCGCAGGAAAAACCCGGCCACGTCGAAGAGATCACGTTCGAATCATCAAAAGATAATCGTAAAATCCAAGGTTGGATCGTGCATCCGCCGGATTTCGATCCTTCCAAAAAATATCCTCTGGTTCTTGAAATTCACGGCGGTCCTTTCGCCGACTACGGCGACCGTTTCGATTTCGAAAAACAGGTGCTCGCTTCCAGAGGCTACGTGGTTCTTTACACAAATCCGCGCGGCAGCACCAGCTACGGCGAAGAATTTGCCAATCTCATCCATCATGCCTACCCTGGCGACGATTTTTCCGATCTCAACAGCGGCGTCGACGCGGTCATCGCCAAGGGCTACATCGACACGAACAATCTGTTCGTCACCGGCGGCAGCGGCGGTGGCGTGCTCACCTGCTGGACCATCGAGCACACCGACCGTTTCCGCGCTGCGGCGTCGCTCTATCCCGTCATCAACTGGTACAGCTTTGCGCTCACGTCCGACATCCCCTTCATCACCAAATACTGGTTCCCGGGGCTTCCCTGGGATAGCACCGACAATTACATGCAGCGCTCGCTCACCAATCTCGTCGCCAAAGTCAAGACTCCCACATTAGTTATGACTGGCGAGGCCGACTATCGCACGCCCATTTCCGAAGCCGAGCAGTTCTACGAAGCGCTCAAACTCTTGAATGTGGATACTGTTCTCGTCCGCGTTCCCGAAGAGCCCCATGGCATCGCCCGCCG
>WNGH01049766.1_pt1 | contig 12301 bp, 9 predicted proteins | sample 5400631 | NCBI WGS metagenome assembly WNGH01 (sample SAMN13153373, study PRJNA577476) | soil metagenome | isolation source: 115 cm soil or saprolite under Garry oak tree replicate 1 | place: USA:California | collected 2016-06-15 | reverse complement strand
TGTGGGACCAGGGAGCGAAGAAGATCGTAAAGGGCTAATTTGGCACGTTTCGCGGATAAATTCCCCGCCACGGTGAGCACTCGAGTGTGCCTTCCTTGCTGATTTAGCGCATATTCTCCGAAGGACGTGGCCGCATATTTGTTCAGAAATTTGCTTCCAGGAAATTTATCGGACTGCCAAATAAGTTGGCTTCGCTTATCGCGTTCCACGGAACCAGGATGAAGGGCTGCGGTAAACTGATGAGGCGGAGGAGGCGGCCATGGATAAGCCTTGTCATCCCTTTGTCATCCGGCCGTGGAAAATCCGGCAGGTTCAGCCTGCCAAGTGGAACGCGCCGCCGGTCAAGACGGGAAAAAAGCACAGGCCGCTCGATTCGAAAGGGCCAAAAAATCGTATCGTCGAAGAAAACTTGCGGGCAGGGTTCCAGGAAGACGGTTTGAGATTGAGATCGACTGAATTGACGCAAACCACCACGTAACAGCGCATTACGCGCTTTCCTGTCCCGCCCTCCAACTCTATAAATGACCTCCGTTCCTCTTCCCGAGGTTGTGTGCGCTGACTGATACGTCTAACCGCAATGCCGTGCGAGGAAAATTCAACAGCCGCAGCCGTTGCAAAATCCACAAAGAGGACGACGTCGCGGGTGCCGGATGCAACCTATGAAACCTTTTGTTTGCTGTGTCACTACTCAAACCTCACGGGAAAGACGACATAGAGCGACATTTGCCCGTGGGCACAATGTTGGCGCAGGTTGTCGCTTGCGCGGCTGCGAGGGAGGCGCGACGATGCGAACGTCTCGCCGCGAGTCTTCGCGGCCAGCAAGCGAGGAGTTATGAGCATGATGAACATTGACATGCGGTCGCCAGAATCTACGACTCGGGCTGTTTACTTGCGGATGATGCTAGTTGGCGGCGCTCTGGCGGCGCTGGCCCTTTTGCCGCTGGCGAGGCTCACACAACATGTCACCTCCGCTCCGACGGTCAGGTCTGAGCCGCGCCAGCAAGAGAGTGGAGGCTCCCGAGTGATGCCGCCTGTTGGAGCGCGAACTAAGATCATTGGGACAAAGCGAAGCATTCCGCTGGGCTGGTCAGCACCGGCGACGGAGGCAAGGTTAGTCGAAACCTACGGCAAATTACCATTGCGCTTCGAAGCTAATCAAGGGCAGACCGACCCGCAGGTTAAATTTCTGTCTCGCGGCCGCGGGTATAACCTGTTCTTGACCGAGAACGAAGCGGTTCTGGAGCTGAGGAAACCTTCAGCCATCTCCGCTGTGTCGATCGGGCAGGACCTCCAGTTCAAAGAGCTTCTCCTCAGTTCTGAGTATCTTGTTGGAGTACGCGAGTCCCGAAACCCGCGCCCCGAATCTATGCCGCCAACCACCGTACGCATGAAGCTTGTGGGCGCGAACCCTAAAGTGCCTGTGGTAGGCATTAGTGAACTGCCCGGCAAGTCTCACTACTTCGTCGGCAATGACCCGAAGAAGTGGCGGACTAATGTTTCCTCATATGCTGAGGTGCGGTACAAGGACATCTATCCCGGCATCGATCTGGTCTACCACGGCAACCAGGGTCAGCTTGAATACAACTTTGTAGTTGCTCCGGGCGCTGACCCTCGTGCCATAACGCTGGAAGTCAAAACTCAACATTCGGAGCTCGAAGCGCTAAGAGGCCAAGCCGAAACACACGCGCGAATCGATGCTCAGGGCAATCTCGTACTGCCCATGGAAGGCGGCGAGGTTCGCTTCCACAAGCCTGTGGTGTATCAACCGATGTCGGGCTCCGGAACTCACACTTCGAGACGCTATATTGACACACGCTACGCGCTCAGAGAGGGGGACCAGATCGGCTTCGAAGTGGCCGTATATAATGCGGGCAAGGCGCTCATCATCGACCCCGTTTTGAGTTACTCCACTTACCTGGGCGGCAGCATGGACGATTTCGGGAACGCCATTACCGTCGATAGCTTGGGGAATGTCTATGTAGCCGGTGGGACTACGTCCCCCGACTTCCCCACCACTTCAGGTGTGTTCCAGACGACTTACGGCGGAGCCGACGGCGGATACCAAAGCGTGAACGGCGACGTCTTCGTGACTAAGCTGAGTCCCGACGGTTCCAGTCTGGTCTACTCCACATACCTGGGCGGCTCTGGTGACGACAATGCGTATGGCATCGTGGTCGATGCAACCGGAAACGTGTATCTGACCGGGGGAACTAATTCCTCAAATTTTCCAGTGACGTCTGGGGTTTATCAGCCAAGCAGCGGCGGTTTCACCGACGTATTCGTCACCAAGCTGGACTCGTCAGGTTCCTCGCTCGTTTACTCTACACACATCGGTGTGGCCACCGAAGGGATCAGAGGGTTTGGTATCGCTGTGGATGGCGCAGGCAGCGCCTACATCACCGGTAACGCAGGTCCCGGGTTTCCTACTACTCCAGGGGCTTTCCAGACTGGCTCCGGCGCTTTCACCAGCGCGTATGTGATGAAATTAAATCCGGCAGGGTCGGCGCCTGATTACTCCACTTTTCTAAGCGGAGGAACGATTGATTACGGCGAGAGCATCGCGGTAGACACAAACGGCAATGCTTATGTGACGGGCTACGCCTCATCGCCCGCCTTTCCTACGACGGCCGGAGGATTTCAAACCGTTTTGGGAGGCGGCGTAGATGCCTTCGTTACTGTATTGAATTCGACGGGAAGCGCGCTCGTATACTCAACGTTTCTCGGCGGAACGGCCAATGAGGAGGGCTTCAGGATTGAGGTGGACTCTGTCGGCATGGCCTATGTGACCGGATTTACTGCGTCTTCTAACTTTCCTACGACGGCAGGAGCTTTTCAAGTTGCTTTTGGCGGAGGGAACACCGACGCCTTCATCGCCAAGCTCGATCCCACGCGGGCAACGCCTACGTCACTGGAGCGACGACGTCGACTAATTTCCCGACAGTCAATCCCCTCCAGGCCACTTCGGGCGGCGGGTTCGACGCCTACGTTGCGAAGCTGAATGCGGCGGGTTCGGACCTGATCTACTCGACTTACTTGGGTGGCAGCGGCGACGACTTCGGCCGCGGCATCACGGTGGATAGCAGCGGAAATGTGTTCGTGACCGGCCAAACCTCATCTGCTAATTTCCCGGTCACTTCCAATTCATTCCAAGGCGTCTTCGGCGGCTCCACAGACGCCTTCGTGGCGAAGGTTATCCCGGTCGCTTCTTTATCTCCAACGAGCCTGATCTTCGCCAGCCAACCTGTTGCTAGCACGAGTGCAGCGCAGATAACTACCTTGACCAACGAGAGAAACACCACTCTGAATATCGCCAGCATTTCTGCGAGCGGTGATTTTTTCGACACCAATACTTGCGGCCCTTCACTTTCCGCTGGGCTGACCTGCACTATCAGCGTTTACTTCACTCCCACGGCCCCCTTGAGCAGGACCGGATCGGTTACGGTGACAGATGACGCCTCGAATAGCCCGCAAACGATCGTGCTGAGCGGCATTGGAGTCGGTCCGGCGATCACTTTCGGTGGGACCAGCATCAACCTTGGCTATCAGCTCGTCGGCACCAGTAGCACAGCGCAGGTGGTAAGTCTGACCAACAGCGGCAACGCACCATTAACCATCTCCAGCATCGCGATCGGCGGGACGAACAGCGGCGACTTTGCTCAAACCAACACATGCCCCGGCAGCAACGCAACCCTCGGGGCGAACGCCAACTGCACCATCAGCGTCATTTTTACGCCAACGGTTACGGGCAGCCGCACTGCTTCCGTCACGATCACAGACAACGCTTCCGGCAGTCCTCAAAGCGTCGCTCTGAGCGGCACAGGAACAGATTTTTCTCTCACCGCCGCGACGGGAGCCAATTGCCCGGCTGGCGGAAACTGCTCTGCTTCGGCAGCAATTTCCGCGGGGCAGACGGCTGCTTACGATTTGCAAATCACTCCGAACAGCGGCTTTAATGGCACGGTGGCCCTGAGTTGCAAAGGTGCGCCGGGCCCTTCACTTTGTTCCATTTCCCCGGCCTCCGTTCCCGCGAACGGCTCTTCAAGTTACGCCTTCGTCGTGACCGTGAGCAACACTTCTAACGCGATGGTCAAGCCTCCGCTCCGAATGCCGCGAACTCCGCCGTTGCCCGTGGCGTACACGGCGTTAGCGTTGCTCTTGATCTTGAAAGCAATGCTGATCCTGCGAGCCGGCCTTGCTAGCAATCATCGGAGGCGCGTCCTTGCGCCTGCGCTGGCCGTGCTCCTCCTAGGCTTGCTATATGCCAGCGGGTGTGGAGGGGGCGGACCAACCGTCCAGCCTCCAACCAACGCAACGCTAACGATCACTGGCGTTTCCAGCGGAGTGAACCGCACACTCTCTTTAGGTCTGACAGTTAACCACTGATGCTAACTTCCTCGGGGTAACCGACGCTCATTCCCGCAGAATCATCCGAGGTGCGGAATCCAGATTGCGCCGACTTAGCGATCTCGTCTTGTCATCGCGAATTGGCGGGAAGTGAAAGGACGAATTCAGCGGGCGAGGCGGCTGTGCTCTGCTCTTTCCGGCAGGAAATTCGGCCGAAGGTGCGGCGGTCGCGGCCTGCGTAATAATCACCGGTCAGAGTATCCTCATCGGACATGCGCAACATGGCGGTGCCGAAGTGCATGTGCATCGTCTTCATCGCGTTGGCGAGCGGCTGATTCTGGTACTGGTAGGTCAAGGAGAGGCCGTCGGGGTGGTCCACTTGAATGACGGCGGCACAACCGCGCGAGATGGAGGTTTCGGTGGTCAGGAACACAGCGATTTGCGTCCAGCTCTGGAAGATATTGATCATCAGATCGCGACGCTTCACATGGCCGTCAAAAGAGGAGAGAAGGTAACCGCGCCAGCGTCCGGTTAGATTTGGGGCGCGGACCAAGCCCAATTTGCGCATAACGCCAAAAGCGTCTGTCGGAATCAAGAATTTAAACGGAAATCTGTTGCCGAATACCATGCAACGGGCGAGCTGATAACTTCCGGTTAGCCCGTCAACCGTCCCCAATCGACGTGAGCGGCCAATGCAATTTTTCCCAGTAAGATCTTCGAATCTTGGAATACTTCAACTCCGGGATTTCGCGATGGGAAGCGGAGCGCGCCTTTCCAGGCGACCTCGTATTGCTTCCGGACCCATTCTGCGTCTACCAGCCTATTCTGAGCCTCTTGGTAACCGTGCACCACGTTCAATTCACCGTCAAGGTGAGCGTGGTGTTGTGGGTCAGCGTGGCCGACCCGGACGTGGCCCTAGCCTTAACAGTTAGGTTATACGTGCCGGCGGGTGTGCCCGGATGCGGCCCACCCCCGCACGAGGTAAGTGCCCCGGTCGCGAGCAGTGCGACGAAAAGCAGGGCGGTCACCAATCCGAGGCGTACGGGCTCAAGTCCACGCGGACGGCGGAGTAGGGCAAAAGTCGCGCTCGCAAGTAGCGTTGCCAGCGCCAGCCACCAGACCGGTGCCCTCAGGGGCACCATCGGCTGAGGAGGCAGGTGACGAGGCACAGCCATCCCTCGCGCCGTAGTGCTAACACTCACGGTTGTGTTCACGGTGTTGGTTCCGCTCAGAGAAAGCGACGAAGGCGTAATTGTGCACGTCGAGAGACTCGGCGCGCCGGTGCAGGTGAGCGCCACGGTCCCAGTGAAGCCCGGAGTGCCGCTGAACGCCAGATTGTAAGTCGCCGTCTGGCCGGCGACTACCGTGGCTGTGGTTTGGGATCCCTGCGCGGCCGTGATGCTGAAGTCAGTTCCTGTCCCTGAAAGGGCAACCGTACCGTAATCGTGCAGCTCGCCCCTGCCGCCACGCTCGTCCCACAGGCGTTCGTCTGAGCAAAATCTCCGTTGATGGCGATGCTCGAAATCGTCAACGGGGCACTGCCGGTGTTGGTCAAAGTCAGGTTTTGTGCGGCACTCGCTGTCCCCACCCATTGGCTGGGAAAGGTGAAGATCCCAGAAGAGAGGCTGACCACTGGCACCTGCAGCAGGACGGAGAATGTGGCTGAACCGGGGCTGCCAACCGAGCCCGTAACAAGGTCCGGCGCTCCGTCGTTGTTGAAATCCCCTACCGTTACAGTAGCGGGATTTGGCCCAGCCACGAAGGCCGTTGGCGCCTGGAAGGTGCCGTCGCCGTTGCCGAAGAGAATGTTAACGTAGCCCGGAGGCATATTGAATCCTCCGGGAGCGTAGTTCGACGTGGCGAGATCCAACTTACCGTCACCGTTAAAGTCGCCAATGATTATGGTCGAAGGAACTCTGCCAGTCGGATACTCCACAGAGGGCTGAAAAGTACCGTCCCCATTTCCGAGAAGCACACTTACAAAGCCATCCGTGAAGTCCGCGACCGCCAAGTCCAGCTTGCCGTCTCCGTTGAGGTCCCCCACCGCCACGGAATCTGGCTGACGCCCGGTCGCGTAGGTAACCTGGGGTTTAAAAGTGCCGTCACCGTTGCCCAGAAGCACGCTCACCGTGAAGTCGAAGGGATAGTTCGCCACCACCAAATCCAGCTTGCCATCTCTGTCGAAGTCTCCAACCGCCACTGAATAAGGTCCCGTTCCTACCGGGTAGTCCACGTGCGGCTGAAAGGTTCCGTCGCCGTTGCCCAGAAGTACGCTTATCGTGCCGCTTTGATTGCTGTTATTGTTAACCACTACTAAGTCCAGCTTGCCATCCCCATTGAAGTCTCCCACCGCCAACGAGAACGCCGCGGGACCTGCCGGGTAGTCCGCGTGCGTTTGAAAGGTTCCGTCGCCGTTGCCCAACAAGATGCTGACGGCGCCGCTCCCATTCGCTATTGAGAGGTCTGGCTTACCGTCTCCGTTGAAATCTCCTATGGCCACCGCGTTGGGAAACAATCCTGTCGCGAAGTCTACCCGCGGCTTGAAGGTGCCATCGCCGTTACCCAGGAATACGCTCACGGTCGCGGTGTCAAGGTTCCCGACAGCCAAGTCGAGTTTGCCGTCACCGTTGAGATCGGCAGCAGTAACAGCCTGCGAACGCGGGAGCGGGATTGACCACGGTCACCGATGCTGTCGCTGCCACTGCGATGTCCGCGGCGTTGATCGCTGCAGTCAATTGGCTGCCGCTGACAAACGTGGTTGTTCTCGAGCTTCCATTCCAATAGACAGTTGAGCCCGAAATAAAGCCCGTGCCGTTCACCGTAAGGGTGAATGCGCCGCCGCCCGGCGCGGCAGTGCCGGGCACCAGAGGCTGATTGATGACTGGAACAGGGTTGGCAGCAAGCAAGGGCGTCGAGTGACTTACAATGCTCACGAAAACCAGGGCGATAACGATTGCCGCCTTGCGAATGTACGGCTGCTCCTGACGGAGGGCCTGATTCGCAGTTGTCATGGCCTGCCTCCCTAGTGGATTCCTCATTCCGATGTTTCCAAGCCTCACGCAGCACGGCTAGTCATCTTGCGAGGATTGAGGCGATATTCATCCTGCATCCGGACAATTGCAAGCGACATTCCGCGACACCCGCTTCGTTGGCGCTATTTGACGCACCTGCAGGTGCGGAACTTCGGAGGTTTCCGAGGCTAGGGAAGAGCGCGAAGTTGAAAAAAGCGCGAAGGCTACACCAACGAGAGACGCTCGCGGCTTCGGGTTTATATTGAATGCAATCCGCAAACCAGGGTCGAGAGTGCTTACTTCCGGGCCCAACTTGAGAACTTCATTGGCACTTGTCGTTGTGGGGCGAAAAATAAGGTTCTGGACGAGTGGGCGGCAAACAAAAAGTAATTCGGATTCTTCCTGTTTGCCCGTGACCCGGAAACTTCGTTTTACTCATGCTTCTTGCTGGCGTTCTCTTCCGAATGCAGGAATGTCTCAATTTCTAGCCTCCCTCCGTGTCTCGCCCAACCGGCCGGAGTACCGTGCCAGAGAATATCCTTTAAATCCAGCCTTGCACCGCGTTCGACGAGTAGCCGGACAACTTCCACGTGGCCGGCCCAGGCGGCCTGATGCAAAGGAGTCGAATGAGAATGGCACCCAAGCGGGTTATATCGGTTTGGATCCTCGCCTGCGTCCAGCAACAAACGAATGATTTCGACATGACCAAACTGCGATGCCAAAGCGAATGCCAAATGGCGGTCGGGACTAGCTGCGCTTGGCAGCAATGGGCGCGCGTCCTCAACTCTTCCTAAAGCTGCCGCCACAGGCAGATCAATGCGAGCGCCACGCCGAATCAAGCCGTTCACGGCTTCTAACCCGCCGTGCAAAGCGGCGTGTATAGCGCTGTTGGGATCAGCTCCGTAGTCGCAAAGGAGATCGATGAGCGGAACTTGCACGCGACATTCACGCGGCACACTGCCCGTCACGACCAGCATGAGCGTCTCGTTGAGTGAGCCGTGTTCCACGCTGGCTTCGAGAATGACCTTGGTCACTTCAACGATGTTGTCCGGCAGCTTGCCGTGACGGATCGGGTTCTCGGCTACAAATTCCAGCAGCGTTGGATTCTGAAAATAGTTTCCGCCTTCGAAGACGATGTGCTGACGTACGAGACGCGGATGTTGCCGCAGGTGCGCGCGTAAACTTCCTACATCGCCGGCATCGAGAAGTTCCACGCCACGGCGAAATATCGCGTCTTCAATACGTTCATGGTGAGGTCGATTCAGTTGGTCGGAGAGCGTGGGCTTTTCGATGTGCCGCTTCAGCCTCGCCCAACTCGGAAACCCGGACTCGCGCGCAATGGCGAGTTGCGCGTCACTGAGGCGCAGGGGCGCATCGAAGACTTCGGTATCGGTTGCACCGGCGAAGCGCGGATGAAATTCTCGGATCCGCTGCGCCGCTCCTAAGTCGCGCAGGGCATGATCTCGGAGCAAGTCTTTTGCTTGATATTTGAGATGATCGAGGTTGGGCTTCGATGGTAAGGGTCTAACCGGCATGGCGAACTTCCTTTCCTTCGCCCGAGATCCGCATTGATGGGCAGAAAGTAAGTTCGTGGAACGAAGTTGTTGCAACCAGGTGGACTTCTGTCCTTTCCGCGGACCAGATGCGCCCTGTGCGCACCAGCGATCTTAGCACGAGGGTGGAGGACTCGGTATCACGGTTGAGCCAACTCCTGGATCGTCGGCTACACGGAAGCTATCGTTCACTAATATTTGGTCCTGAAAACGGCTCACAGGGAACTGACCCACTACCCCTACGGCGTCCCAATTTGATCTTTTCGTGGGCGGGTGTAGAATGCAGTTGTCTGGAGCGTGGATTATGCGATGCGCGGTATTCTCATTTGCGGCTTGGATGCTGTTGTGCTCTGCGGCGGCACCTTTGCGCGCGGCGAAGCCGCCCATGCCTCCTGGAAATCCGGGAACGAAGGAAACCCACTTCGTCTGGACAAACGAGGATCTTGAGAAGCTGCGCAGTCGCGGTTTGATTTCGATCGTCGGGCCAGGCCAGCAAGAAACTCCAAAAGAACAAAGTTCGCCAGCCCAGCCATACGAACGGGCGAAAGATCCCGGTTGGTATGCCGCTGAAGCAGCAAAGCTGCGGCAGGAAATCCAGGCGAACGAGGCGCAGCTTCAAAGTTTTCGCAATGCACTCGCTGCGGCACAGGACAACCGCATGCCTTCTGGCGGATTCAAGCTCGACCAGGTGAACGCCGGGCTTACCCCAATCGATGAAATCGCCATACGCGGGCAGCACATCAAGGAATTGGCCGCGCAACTCGACGACCTCGAGGATCAGGCGCGCCACAACAGCATCCCACCCGGAGTGCTACGAAGGGAATAGCTCCGTCGTCTTCCGTCCTACTAAAAGTCATCTCACAAATAACTCGCGGGAGGGCACGGCTTCAGCCGTGCCGAAAAGCTCCGGAAATGCAGGGGTTTTAACCCCTGCGGCCGGTAGGGCGCGCTGTTGAAGCATTTATGAGATAAGTTGTAGTCAATCTTCGCGTAGCTTGTCTATTTCTGTATCGCGCCGCAGGCGATGCGCGTGCCCGCATTCCCGGCCGGGTCGGTCATGTAGTCGTCCGCCTTCTCGTGAATTACGAGCGCCGTGCCCTCCGGATGAAATAAGGAGTTCGGCCCGCTCCCAAGCGTCACGCCTGGAGCGACGACGGACACACTGGCTTTGCCGTCCGGGCCAACCTCAAAGTTCGGCAAGTCGCCTGCGTGCGGACCATCCGGATTGTTCTTCCCGTGTTTTTTCGCTTCCGGATTGAAATGCGGGCCGGCGCTCTGGAAACCGGGCGCCTCGCATTTGCCGACCGCGTGAATGTGCAGCGCATGAGTCCCAGGGGGAAGCTGTGACGCATCCAACGCGATGCGAACGCCTGCCGCTTCCTGGCCGAACGTGGCTGCGCCTATCTTCTCTCCTTTCGCGTTCATCACGTCCGCGTGAGCTGATTGCGGTGCGCTTTGTGCTTTAGCACTGACCGCAAACAGCAGCACCGGGATCACTGCGAAGAGTCCGTATTTCATGGCTCTGCCTCCATCCTCAATAAGAATTCTGGACTGCCTCTCCCTTGTTTCCCAAGACCGTATTGGAGCCGTCCGCCCGTTTCACGGTTACCGTGCCGTCAACAAATGGGCGCAGCCCACGAAGCGGGCCGCCTTAGTGCCGTTCCAACTCAACGAACCGAGCGAGAAGTCGTACACTTACGAATCTAACCCGGCGAAGACGCCATCGAAGCCCGCCACGGTGAACCCCAATATATTCCTGGCCCAGGTGCGTGATCAGGTCTTCGCCCATCATCCAGCGCAGCGTGTTCTTCAATTTCATGAGCTGGATGAAGAGGTCGTGCTCCGGGTAGAGCTGCGGCGCGCACATCGGCGACTTGAAATAGAAGCTCAGCCATTCCTGAATGCCGCGCATCCCTGCGCGCTGCGCCAGATCGAGCAGCAGCACTAAATCCAGCACGATGGGCGCCGCCAGAATCGAGTCGCGGCACAGGAAGTCCACCTTGATCTGCATCGGGTAGCCGAGCCACCCGAAAATGTCGATGTTGTCCCAGCCCTCTTTGTTGTCCCCTCGCGGCGGATAGTAATTGATGCGCACCTTGTGGTGAATCTTGCCATAGAGCATCGGGTAGAGATGCGGCTGCAGAATATATTCCAGGACGCCGAGCTTCGATTCTTCTTTCGTCTTGAACGAGCTGGGATCGTCCAGAACTTCCCCGTCGCGGTTCCCCAGAATGTTCGTGGAAAACCAGCCGTCCATGCCGAGCATGCGCGCCTTGAACCCTGGAGCCAAGATCGTTTTCATGAGCGTTTGGCCGGTCTTGAAGTCCTTTCCGGCGATGGCCACGTTGTGCTCGAGAGCGAGCTGTTGAATCGCCGGGATGTCCACGGTCAGGTTCGGAGCTCCATTGGCGAAGGGCACGCCGCTGGTGACCGATGCCCAGGCGTACAGCATCGAGGGCGCGATAGCGGGATGATTTGCCTTCATCGCTTCGACGAATTTTTCCGGCGTCGAATGAACTTCGTCTGCCGTGAGGTAAATTTCGGTCGAGCCGCACCAGGCCGTCACCAGGCGCGAGCAGCGGCTCTTCTTCTTGAACTCGGCAATGTCTTCTTTGATCTGCAGCGCGAGGTCGTACTTTGTTTTGCCTTTCTTGATGTGCTTGCCGTTCAAGTTCTTCACGTATTCGCGGTCGAACGCGGCCTTCATCGGCCGGATCTTCGAGAGAAACGGCTTCACGAGTTCCAGATGGTGCGCATCGAGCACTCCCGCTTTTGTGGCGGCTTGGTAGGAATTGTCGGGGAAGGCGTCCCACCCCCCAAACGCGAGGTTCGAGAGCCTTTCCAGCGCGACAAACTCCTTGATCAATGGCGATCGCCCATCGGTGCGCTTGCCGAGCCGTATCGTGCCAAGCTGTGTCAGCGAGCCGATAGGTTTAGCCTTGCCGCGGCGGACGAGCTCCACGCCGGCCATAAAGGTCGTGCTGACGGCGCCCATCCCCGGCATCAGGACGCCCAAGCGTCCCTTCGGCGGCGCGATTTTCGCGGGCTTTTCCATGCCATCCCTCAAAATCGAGTATGCGGAACGAGTCGGATGCGGCCAAACGTCGGCCATTTCCCCCGAACAAAACAGTAATGATGCGCGAAGCGATGGAGATTTGCAAATGCAGGTGCTAGTGCCGTTCCAACTTGCTGGAGCAACTTCTTTTTGACGCCTTCGCAGAGTAGATCTGGAAATCCACGTCCTTTTGTCCGGCTCATTTAGTTGGAACGGTAGTAAGCGAAGCGGAAGCTGGTGTCTGTCTCTAAAGTTCGTCCATAAAGTCCGCGGCCGCAGGTAGCTGTAGGGGCGCGCTTTAGCGCGTCCCCTTTTACGTCACGAACCACTGTTACAGA
>WNGH01011391.1_pt1 | contig 12302 bp, 10 predicted proteins | sample 5400631 | NCBI WGS metagenome assembly WNGH01 (sample SAMN13153373, study PRJNA577476) | soil metagenome | isolation source: 115 cm soil or saprolite under Garry oak tree replicate 1 | place: USA:California | collected 2016-06-15 | reverse complement strand
CATCGGCATCGGCCAGCATCGCGGCAGGATCGGGAGCGGCCTGGACAAATTCGGGCGAAACCTTCCAGCGCCCCGCGCAAAGCAGGCGCACAAGCGCCTGCGTGCTGCGCGAGCTTTGGTCGAGCGCAACGCGCCGCGCGCGCTCGATGGGTTTGTTCGCCAGCAGCAGAAGACTCCGGACTTCGCCCTTGGCCGCGATGGAAATTTCCGGGAGCGCCACGACACCCTCCATGCGCTGATATTCGATGGAAGGAATGATGGCCACGTCCACGGCGCCCGTGCGCAGCGCTTCGGCGCACAGCGACGGCACGGTGAAGGAAAGCTCACAGCGGCCCGCCAAAGGCCCGTTGGTAAACCCCCAGACGAGCGGCGCGGTATTCAGATACTCCACGATGGAGATGCGTAGCTTGCTCACGTCTTCTGCTTTCTCTCTCCCTCCGCCGTCTTTCGGGAACAACCATTATCACACAAGGCGTCTCGGCGAGTGGATGCAGTCCGTCTTTCCGGCAAGATGCGCCGCGATGGAAGCTCCAGACGATTCGGCGGCGATGACAAGCGACGCACGGGTGCGCGAGGCAGATGAAGTAGAAGAGGTGGCCGCATCCTTAAATCCCAGTCTGGCGTAAAAGGCAACCGCCCAACTCGTGGTTATTCGGCGGCCAACTGGCCGGACACCAGCGCCTTCCGCACGCCTGCGAGGTTTTCTTCAAGTTCAGCAAAGAAGTCAACGTACTCGTCGTGGCTGAAAAACGCGTTCACATAATCTGCCTCCGTCAGAACGTATCCGCCCCAGCCGTTCAACATGGCGACTTGCAGGAATGATCCGAGATCCTCTGCTTCGTGCTCTAGGAACAAATGCCCCGGCGCTTCGTGAAGCAACCGATGGTCGCCGTAGCTTTGTCGAAGCTTGTAGTACAGATGCCAGTTCTCGCTGCTCGCCCAGATGCCCCACTCAGTAATCCAAAGCAGCACCGGCCTACGATACGTCAGTGACGCGGCTATCCAACCGGCAAGAAAAAAGACGCGATGCGGTTCGCACGGATAAGCGACCCGTTGCGTATGCGTGTTCGGCTCAGCATCCGGCTTCTGCCGCTGCCGATCGCTCAACCACGCCTCGCATTCCTGTTGGCTATAGAATCGCAAGTTATCCCCGGAGAATAACTCTTCTTTTGGAATTTTGTCACATACCAATCGCGGAGCGGACCGCGGAGGCGATGGACTCGCTCCATTTTTTCACGTCCGAGGCGTGTTCGGCTTCGACCATGACGCGCACGAGCGGTTCGGTGCCGGAATAACGCAGGACGATGCGGCCGTTCGAGCCGAGCGCCGAATTGGCTTCGGCCAGGGCGCGCGTGATCGCGGGGATCGTTTCGAGCGGGGGTTTGCGGCGAACTTTTACGTTGACGATGGTCTGCGGATATTCCTTCAGGCCCGCGACAAGATCCTCGATGGAACCCGCTTTGGACGGGCTTTTCATCGAAACCAGCGAAGCCATTTTCACCGCGGTGAGCAGGCCGTCGCCGGCGGGGGCATCGTCGAGGAAGATAATGTGGCCGGACTGTTCGCCGCCGAGGACCGCGCGACTGCGCAGCATCTCTTCGAGGACGTAGCGGTCGCCGACGGGGACGCGGGCGAGCGTGATGCCTTCGGAGTCCAACGCCCGCTCGAGGCCGAGATTGGACATGGTGGTGGCGACAACGCGCTTGCCTTTGAGTTTTTTCTTGGAAGCGAGGTAACGCGCCGCGGCCAGCAGCACGCCGTCGCCATTGATGATTCTGCCCAAAGGGCTGACGAACAGCGCGCGGTCGGCATCGCCGTCAAAGGCCACACCGAGCGAGGCGCGTTCGGCCACCACGCGCTTCTGCAAGCTCTCCATGTACAACGAGCCGCACCCGGCATTGATATTTTTTCCGTTGGGATGATTGTGGATGGCGACGACCCGGGCGCCGAGCGAGCTGAACAGCGCCGGTCCAAGAACGCTGGCGGCGCCATTCGCGCAATCGAGAACGATTTTCAGCCCCGCGAGTCTCGCGCCGGGTAGCACGCAACTCCCGAGGAAAGCCAGATACTCGGCGTCAAACGATTCGTCGGCGCGCAGCGGAAACGAGCCGTCCCTGACCGGATCATTCTTCCAACGAAGGATATCAGCCTCGATTTTCTCTTCGATGGCGTCGGAAAATTTCATGCCCGCGCCGGAAAACAGCTTCACGCCGTTATCGTGATAGGGATTGTGCGAGGCGGAGATGACCACTCCGGCGTGATACTTCTTGCGGCGCACCAGGCAGGCCACGCCCGGAGTGGTGATGATACCGGCAAACGCGGGGGTCACGCCCGCTTGCGCTAGACCGCTCCCCAGGAGGGAGGCAATGCGCGGCCCCGACTCGCGCGTATCCATGCCGATGAGCACGTGCGGAGAAGAAGTCTCGCGGCAAACGTAGGCGCCCAGCGCGCGGCCCGCGGCGTGGAGCGTGGCGTCGTCGAGCGGGTACGTGCCGGGCACTCCGCGAATACCGTCGGTGCCGAAAAGTTCCTTGGCCATGGGGGTCGCGCCACGCGGCGAGAATTTTTTGAAGCGGGTCCGCCGGGCAGGTGACCCCTGCGAGTCTAGCACAGCGGCCGCGAGTGCACCGGCCCGCGGCGGCGGCTCCACGAAAGATTAACCGAATGGAACGATTGGTGTCGTGCGGGGCGCCTTATGATATCGTGAAATCCCAAGTGAAAAAGCAGCGCGCGTGTCGATGACTCCTGACTCCATCCGCATCCGTTACTCGACGCCCAGCCAGAGGATTATCGCCGCCGGGATTGTGATCGCGTTCTGCTATTTCGCCGCGAGCGTGGTGACGATGGTGCTGTTGTCGGTGCTGGTGGCGTATTTCCTCGACCCGCTCGTGGAGGGACTGGAGCGATTCCGTCTTCCCAGGGTGCTGGGATCGCTCGCGGTGGTGATTCTTTCGGTGGCGCTGGTGGCCGGGCTCGTCTATTTGCTGTACGACCGGGCGGAGCATTTCGCCAACGACTGGCCGCGCTACAGCAAAGTGTTGCGCGAAGCTTCGTCCGCCGTCGAGAGGCGCCTCGAAAAACTGGAACGCGGAGTTTCCCAGATCGCACCGGACGACGCCCAGCACCCGAAAAACATCGTGCATGTCGAAGAAGACTCTCCGGTGCGGAAATTGTTGGTGCGGGGGCTCGGCTCGCTCTATACGGTGTTGCTGGAAGTCACGTTTGTGCCGTTTCTGGTGTTCTTCATGCTGGCCGCCAAGCGCGACGTCTGGCACGCCACGCTGCAATTGTTTCCCACGGCCGAGCGGACGCGCGTGAAGGAAGTGCTCGACAACGTAAGCGTGGTGCTGCGCAGCTACGTGATGGGCAACGCGCTGGTCTTCCTGATCCTCGCGCTGGTGAGCTGGGGGTTTTTCTGGATGATGGATTTGGATTACCCGTTTCTCACCGGCGTGGTTTCGGGGCTGCTCAACCTCGTGCCGTACTTCGGCGCGGTGCTGGCCTGGATCCCCCCGATGCTGATCGGATTGACGCAGCGGCCGACATTCGGATTTTTCTTCATCGTGGCTCTGATGCTCAGCGTCTTTCACCTGATCGCCATGAACTTTCTCATACCGGCCATGGTGGGGCGCCAAGTACAGCTGAACGCGCTGGCCGTGACGATTTCGCTGCTGTTTTGGGGATGGCTGTGGGGCGGCGTCGGGCTGCTCCTGGCGATTCCGATTACGGCGACGTTGAAAGTGATCTGCGACCACGTCGAATCGTGGCAGCCGGTGGGGCGGTGGCTGGGCTCATGACGTGTGGGCTGTGGCCGCCAAGTATCCAATGGGACGAATTTCCGCGGGCAATCTCAATAGGCATAAGACCGCTGCCTTCCAGAGGTGATTTTCCTTATGGCGTTACGCGCGCGGATTCAAGAACTGACGGCCGGGGTGGAACACGATGGCGAGCAAGCAACTAATACTTACGCTTCTCGATGAGGCTTATGAAAAACGGACCTGGCACGGGCCGAACCTGCGGCAATCCCTCCGGGGAGTCTCTGCCAGGCAGGCTGCTCGGCGTCCGGCGCCGGGCCGGCACAGTATCTGGGAACTTGCCGTTCATGCGGCGTACTGGAAATACGCGGTGCGGCGGCGGCTCACCGGCGGGAAGCGCGGGTCGTTTGCGCTGAAGGGCAGCAATTTTTTTCGCCGGCCGGTGGAATTGAGCGAGCGCGCCTGGCGCGAGGACTGCGCGCTGCTGGAACGCGAGCACCGCGCCCTGCGCGCCGCCGTTGTCCGAGCGTTGCGCGACGGACACGCGAAGAAACTCTTGCGGCACATCTACGGCGTGGCGTTTCATGACGTCTACCACGCGGGGCAGATTCGGATGCTGCGCCGGCTTTGTACGTGATACGGAAACGTTCCTGGTTATCCTCGTCATTTGTTGACTCGCAGTGGGGCGCGGCCTAAGATGCTCTGCAATAATGGGTTCCCGCAGCGCCTATCCGGAACGTTATTGATCAACCCGGCGGTCCGCGCTGCATGCGGTGGGCCGTGGCCATGCTGGCACAGACTTTTTCTCATTTCCGCATCCTCGATAAGCTGGGCAGCGGCGGCATGGGCGTGGTATATCGCGCCGAGGACACCGCTCTCGGCCGCACGGTGGCGCTGAAATTCCTTCCGCGCGAGAGAGCCAAGGACCAGAGCGCTCTCGAGCGCTTCAAGCAGGAGGCGCGCACCGCCTCCGCGCTCAATCATCCGTATGTCTGCACCATCTACGAAATCGGCGAGGACTCCGGCGAGGTCTATATCGCCATGGAGTACATCAAAGGGCAGCCGCTCGGGGAGCGCGTTGGCCCGGAAGGTCTGCCGGTAGATGCGGTAATCCGCTTCGGACGGCAAATCGCCGCGGCGCTGGAACATGCCCACGAGCACGGAGTCGTTCACCGCGACCTCAAACTCTCCAACATCATGGCCACGCCCCAGGGCGACGCCAAGGTTCTCGACTTTGGTCTGGCCAGACGCATGGAAGAGTTAGACCTGACCCTGACCTCACTCGCCGATGCACCGCTCGAAAAGACTGTCGGGCTTGCGGGCACGATCCCCTACATGGCGCCGGAACTGCTCGAAGGCAAGGCCGCGAGTCCGCGCAGCGACCTGTGGGCGCTCGGCATCGTATTGTACGAGATGGCGGCAGGGCACCGGCCGTTCTCGGGTAAGAACTTCTTCCAGCTTTCCACCGCCATCTTGAAGCAGCCTCCGCCGCCGCTTCCGCGGCGCATCCCCTCCGGGCTCTGCGCCGTCATCCATCGGTGCCTGGAAAAAGAGCCCGCGCGGCGGTATCAGCGCGCGAGCGAAATCCTCGCGGCGCTCGAAGCGGTCAGCTCCGGTGCCCAGGACACTTCCGCAACTTTGGCTGCTGCCGCAGACGCCCCCCGGATGCCTGCTGCGTGGAAACGCGGGCAGTGGTTAAGACGCCTGACTCCTGTCTGGACTCTGGCGATCATTCTGACAGCGGTTGTGCTGGCGATTCCCGCTCTGCGGCAGCGGGTTCGAAACTGGTTGGGGCATCCGCAATTCCTGTCCCAGGTTCAACTCGCCGTTTTGCCGGCCGCCGTCAACGCCGCCGATGTTGAGACTTCCGCCTTTGGCAACGGCCTCGTCGAGACTTTGACGTCACGCCTCGGCCAGCTTTCCGCCAAACATGCGCTCGCCGTGATTTCAGCGACCGAGATGCGCACGCACCATGTAACCTCGCTTGCAGAAGCACGCGAGGAGTTCGGCGTGAATCTTGGACTTTCTCTGGGTGTCGAGCGCGCTGGGCAAATGATGCGGGTCAATTACAGCCTGGTGGATGCGGGAACGCACCGCCAACTGGCGGGCGGAACGGTCACCGCCGCCGCGACCGATCCGTTTGCGCTGGAAGACCGCGTGGCCGACAGCGTTGTGGAGACGCTGGAGATTCATTTGCAGCCGTCGGAGAAGCAGGGTCTCGCCGCGCACGGCACATCCCAGCCGGCCGCCTACGACTACTATCTCCAGGGCCGGGGCTATCTGCAGGATTTCCAGAAGCTCGAGAACATCGAAAGCGCCATCAGTGTCTTTCAGCAGGCCCTCACACTCGACCCAAACTACGTCCTCGCCCATGCCGGCCTCGGCGAAGCCTACTGGAGAAAATACCAGTTGCGCCCCGAGGAAGCTTGGGCTCGCCGCGCGCTGGACGCTTGCGAGCGCGCGGTTCAGTTGCAGGACAGCGCAGCGGCAGGGCGCGTGTGCCTGGGCCGGGTTTACATTGGCACGGGCAAGTATGAACAGGCCGTCGGGCAATACCGCAGGTCCATCGAGCTGGATCCAACTGCCGATGCCGCTTACAGCGGGCTGGCCTCCGCCTACGAACACCTGAATCAGCCCGCCGAGGCGGAAAGCACTTTCCAGCGCGCGATTGCCCTGCGCCCCAATTACTGGGCTACCTACAACTGGCTGGGTGGTTTCTATCAGCGGCACGCGCGGTACGCCGACGCCGCGAAGATGTATGCGCAGGTGGTGAAGCTGGCTCCGGACAGCTTCATCGGATACAACAATCTGGGCATTACCCACTTGGCGCAGGGGCAATACGCTGAAGCAATCCCGCTTCTGGAACGCTCTCTTGCGATTCGCTCCACGGGGGATGCCCGCTCCAATCTCGCCTACGCTTACTTTCAGACTCGCCGCTATGCGGATGCCGCCCGAGTTTTTGAAGAAGCTGTCAAGCTCAATGACAGGAGCTATATTGCCTGGGGCAATCTGGGTGACGCCTACTACTGGGCGCCGGGTCGCCGGGCCGATGCCTCTCCCGCCTATCGCAAAGCTATTGCACTTGGGGAAGAATCGCTTCGGGTGAACCCCCGAGATGCCGGAGTGCTTGCAAGCCTGGCGACCTACCATGCCATGCTGGGCGAAAAAAAGCCGGCCCTGGCTGCCCTCGACCGGGCTTTGCGCCTCGCGCCCGCCAGCCCGGATTTGCTGTTCACCGCGGGCTTGGTTCATCAGCAGCTCGCCGATTCCGAACGCGCCCTCGGCGCGCTGGAAAAGGCCGTTGCCGCGGGACTGCCCGTTGCGCAATTGCGCGACGCCCCTAATTTTGATACGCTCCGCGGAAACCCTCGGTTCATTAGGATCCTGTCGCACTAGAATTGGAATTGCTCTCTTGAGGAGGCAGTTATGGTCCAGTACAAACCGGGCTCATCGCAGTACAAGCGTGTCAGACCGTTTCTCCTGCTCCTGACCTGCGGCGTGTCGTTCAGTTTTCTGGGTTGTCCGCAGCATCCGAAAATACGCACGGCCAGCTTTCCCTGTGGACATCAGGACGTGCAGTTGAGTGATCAAACGGGCGTGGACAAAAAAAACGTGTTTGTCTGTGACGGCGACACCATCACCTGGGACCCCACCGGGCACCGGCCATTCAAAGTGGAATTCACCCAGGAGTCCCCCTTTGGAAACCCTCAGCTCACTTTCGACGAGAACAATAAGACGACGCCTCCGATGCCCAAGACTGCTGGGGCGTGTTTCAAATACAAAATTACACTCGATCATGACCCGAACAGGTCCTTCGACCCACAAATCATCGTCATGGGTGGGAATCCGTAGCGCTTCACAAATCTCGCAGCGTCGCGACGACGCCGGCGGGGTCTTTCGCGTTCTGGAATAGCCGGATTGCGGCGATTCCCGCAGCGCCGGCCTCGATGCACGGCCGCGCGTTTTCCAGAGTGATTCCGCCGATGGCCAGAACCGGGATCCGCAGGCCTGCGCAAACCTCGCGAAGACGTTCGAGCCCCTGAGGCGCGCCGAATGCAGCTTTCGATGGCGTGGCAAACGCCGGCCCGAAGAAAATGTAATCCGCTCCGTCGCGCTCGGCCTGGCGCGCGGATTCCAGGGAGTGGCACGAGGCGCCCACAACAAAGCCCTTTTCCACCTGGCCTGCGGCCCGCGCCTTGCGAATCCACGCCGCGACTTGTGCAACCGGCAGCGACGTTTCTCCGAGATGCACGCCGTCCGCCCGCGCTGCCATGGCCACATCGAGCCGGTCATTGATCACCACCCGCGAATGGCCTTTCCCCTCCGCAACGGCCTCCCCCGCCAGAGCCAGCAGCGCCGCGCCCGGCCACGTAACACAGAATCGTTTTAGTTGTGGGGGACAACGTCGGACGTCCACCGCCGCCGAACCATGCCAATCGCCAGCCCAATGTCGAGCAGGCCGAGCCCGCTTACCGCGCCGCGCACCGATGGGTTCAGCATCACGCCAACCAGGCCCGGAAAGCGGCTGAGGAAGTAGTTGTGCTCCCAGATGCTGAACCAGGGCAGCAGAAGAAGAAACACGCCGAGCTCGAAGAACAGTAATACCACCAGAGCGTAAAGAACTCGGTTCATGGGGTCCGGCGCCGGGGCTAATTACAGTCTCGGGATGCGCTCACCAAGTCAGAGTAGCACAAAGCACAAGAGGAGGAGAGTCAGCGGCTCTTCTCAAGCATGGCGATGCGGTCGGCGACATCGCGGTAATCAATATTCATGGCATAGACCTGCGAGAAGCTCTTCAACGCGGCGGTCTGGTCGCCGGCGGTCTCCTGGGCGACTCCCAGGTCGTACCGCAGCGCCATCACCGCATCCGGGTCGAGGTTGGGTGTCCGCAGCGCGCGCTCGTACCAGATTGCGGCGATGTGCGCCTGGCCTTTATCCATGAACGACAGCCCAAGAAACGTGCAGCACTGCATCGCGTAAGGGAAGGCCCGGCCACGCTCATTCTCCTTGGCGACTTTCTGGAATTCGCTGATGGCCTCTTCGAGCAGGCCCATTTCGCGGAAAGCGATGCCCAGGTTATAGTGCGTCTCGAGATCTTCTTCCTCACTGCCCATTTCGCCCAGCTCGGCGCGGAACTCATCAAAGACGTCCTTGAGCGGGTCGGTGAACCCTCGGGAAGAGGAAGAAACCGCGCCCATCGGGGGCGATGGGGATGCAGGGGGTGCAGCGGGTCTGCTGGCCGGGACTGCCGCGGCCGGTGAAGGCGGCGCGTCCGGCGCCAATCCCAGCTCATCCAGCTCGGCGGCCAAATCTGCCAGAAATGCCTCTGTGGAGACGGCAGGCGCCGGCTGCTTCGCCGGCGGAGTCTTGGCAGGCGGCTTTGCGGCGCGGACAGGCGCGGCCGGGGCAGGTTTGGCCGGCTTTGCTTTAGGCGCTTCAGGTTCGATAACCAGTTCGTCGGTCTCAGCTTCCAATACAGGCTCAGGTTCGGCGGGAGCTTGCTCTTCCTTCGGTGGCGCCTTTTTCCCTCCGGGGGCTTCGAACTCGATGGGCAATTCAAACTCGGTGGCGGGCGGCGGGGAAGGCGGAGCCGCGGGAACAGGGATTTCCGGCTTGGCCAGTTCCGCGCTGAATAGCGCCTCCAGCTCCACAGCCTCGTGCTCGGTGGCCACGGAAGAAGGCGCCGGCTCTGGAGGCGGGGCCGCCGGCGGCGCTTCGGCCTTGGCCGGGCCTTTCAATTCGACCATCGCCGCCCACTCTTCGGACAGGTCCACTTCGTGAACCGCGGATTCTTCCGCGGGGTGAGCTTCGGTCTCTGCCGCCTGCGGTTCCGGCACAGGCTCCGCAGCGGGTTCGGGCTCGGCGGCCTTGGGCAGGGATGCGGCGGCCAGCTCTTCGTCGGCCATCCCTGAAGCGCGTTGGTAGCGGCGGCGAAGCTCGGCAAACCGCTCGGTGTTCTTGGCGTCGCCCTTTTCGCGGTAGATGGTCTCAAGACGCGCCGCCAGCTCGGCCGTCAGGCGGTCCTCCCCGGCCCCCAGATACAGGTCGAGGAGTTTTTCGAGCGACTCGGCGTGGCGGGGAGCGCGGACCAGTACAGTTTCCAGAACCGTGATGGCCTTTTGTGTCAACCCGTAGCTGGCGAAAAGGTCTACGTCAGTGAGTGATTGGGAGATGAATTCGCGCGTATCCGCATCCAGGTCCGCATCCACAGTGGGCACTGCCGCTTGAGCGTCCACCAGGGGGGCCGCGCGTGGTTCCAGGGCAGCCGGAACATGCTCGGTGTGCACTGCAACGTGCGCCGATTCCGCAAGGACCTTCCCTTGCCGCGCGGCTGCCAGCCTGTGCTTGGCCGATTCATTGTCCGGCTGGCGCTCGAGGAGTTGCGTGTATGCCTTCTTGGCCTTTTCAAAATCCCCTGCTTCGGCTGCGGCGTCGCCGAGTTGGCTTAATGCATCCGGCAAGCGGAACGAGTCGCTGATCCGTCCGTAGGTTTCCACCAGCCATTCCAGCGGTGTCAGGTTGCCCGGAAGCTGGCCCGCAAGCCGCGTGAGGATTTCCGAAATCTTGTCGTGGTCCCCCGCGTCAATCATGGGGATGCGAATCTGGTCGGCCACGCCCAGGGCGCGCTTGGCTTCACCGGCTTCTAGCAACGCGATGCAGACCTTGGAGACCATCTCGAAGTTCTTGGGATCGTGTTCGAAGATCTTCATCGCCAATCGCACGGCCTGGTCCCAATCTTGTCCGCGGAGGTACTGGTCTATCAGCAAATCAGCTGTTTCGCCGCCGGTTTCGAGCCCCGATATTTTTTCCAGCAGATGCGCCGCATCGCCGCGCTTGCCGCCGGCGGCCATGGCCCGCGCCTTGATCGCCAGAGCCGCCTCGTTTTTCGCCGCGATCTTCAGGGCTCTCTCGGCGAGCCTTTCCGCTTCCGTGTGGTCGCCGCGCCCGAGGACACGTTCGGCCGCGCTGACGTACGCTTCGACGGCCTCTTTGTCCCTGCCCATGGCATGGTAGAGGTCCGCCAGGCGTACCTGAATCCGGAGATTATCAGGCTCAACCTCGAGAAGCTTTTGCAGCAGCGCCACGCCCTGATCCTTACGGCCCCCCTTCAGGTGCACCTCGGCAAGCTGCAAGTAAAGCGGCCTCGCCTCGCTCATCACTCCTTGCTGGACGTACAGCTCGGCCAGCTTCTCGAGCGGCCCAGTCTCCTCGGGCGCCAGCTTTGCGATTTTCTTGTAGATGGCGATGGCTTTGGTGACAAAGCCGTCGCTCAGGAAGACCTGGGCGAGGCGCTCGAAATACTCGATGGCGCGCAGGGTTTCGCCCAGACGGACGTACAGGTCGCCCACGGTCATCAGCGTGACCTGGTCGCGCGGCTCGTACTTCAAGACACTTCCGCATCGGAGCAGGCAGACTTCTGCTTCCTGGCTCCGTACTACCCTTGTTACGCTACAGGCCCCCCGCACCCAAGTCAACGCAACCGCAAATCGGTGTGAACAGCCAGTAATCACTTAGGGTTACGGCACATTGCGGCGTGGCAGAAAGGCTAGCCTCCGGTGAGGCAAGGAACATCGCCGGGCCGTTGAAGATTCCCCAGGCCTATGAAACCATCCGCGGCATGTCACAAACCTTGTATCGGCGGGATCTGGCCGAGTTGCACAACACCTATTATTCCGGCTATGCGCGGAATGCTGCGCCGAGCGTCATTCTCATGCTCCATGCCGCGGGCGTCAGGAGCGGAGTGGTATGCGATCTGGGATGTGGCGGCGGCCAATTGACAGGTCATCTGTTGAAGGCAGGGTTCAAGGCAGTGGGGCTCGACGTGTCACCTTCGATGATTCGAATCGCGAGAAGGCAGTACCCTGACGCGCGATTCATCCGAGGCTCGATTGATCGGGTGGCCCTGCCGAACTGCGCTGCGGCAATCGCCGTCGGGGAGGTCGTCAACTACCTCGGTTCCAGGGGGAGGATGCAGCAGGCGTTTCGAAACGTATTCCGGTCCTTGAGGCCGGGAGGCGTGTTCCTGTTTGATGTGAAGGAGCCCGCGCGGCACGCTCATGCACCAGCGCAGCTGCATGTTCGCTCCGGACCGCGTTGGGCGCTCTTCGCGCAAATTAAAGAAAACCCGCGGCGCAATGAGCTGGTTCGCACCATTTCCAGTTTTCGGCAACAGGGCCTCTCTTATCGCCGTCAAAATGAAGTTCATCGTCTCTCCGTTTACAAGGCCGGCGATGTCGCCCGCTGGCTTCGCTCCATTGGATTCCACGTGCGCATTTACAAGGGCTACGGAAAGTTCGTGCTCTCGGGAGGCAGGAAGGTTCTGCTGGCCCGCAAGCCTCGAGCGTAACGTGTGTCGCGCCTAGTGAATACCAAGCGGTACAAACCCCGAAGATTACGCCTTGCCTGAGCCGACGCGAGCGGGTGCGCCGGAAACTGCGTTGTGAGCTTCGCGCAGCCCGGCTTCGATGGTGCTCTCCCAGTCCAGATGCGGCACCGGCGAGCGCTGGGCGGCCTGGTACAAACGGATTCCATCCGCGGGCCGATTGA
>WNGH01005288.1_pt1 | contig 12304 bp, 14 predicted proteins | sample 5400631 | NCBI WGS metagenome assembly WNGH01 (sample SAMN13153373, study PRJNA577476) | soil metagenome | isolation source: 115 cm soil or saprolite under Garry oak tree replicate 1 | place: USA:California | collected 2016-06-15 | reverse complement strand
AGCAGCGCTGCCCGGCGGCACAGACCGTTTTCCGCCAAACCCTCCTAGCGGCGTCAGCGGCGCTGAAACCGGCGTCCGCGCGCCTTGCGGCCGCGCCCGGGGCGCGCCCGTTTCAGGGTCTCGAGCTCGTTGAGCGACTCGCCGGCGCCCAGCACGACGCAGGTCAGCGGGGACTCCGCCCGAGCGACCTCGAGGCCTGTTTCGGAACGGATCCGCTGGTCGATCCCGCGGAGCAGCGTTCCGCCGCCGGCGAGGACGATCCCCCGATCGCTGATGTCGGCGGCGAGCTCGGGCGGGGTGCCTTCGAGCGTGTCCTTGACGGCGGTGACGATCCGCTGGACCGGAGCATCGAGGGCGTTGCGGAGCTCTTCCGATCCGAGCTCGAGCCGCCGGAGCATCCCGCTCTGCAGATCGCGGCCTCCGACCTGGCATTCGAGCTCCTCTGCGAGCTCCCAGGCCGAGCCGGCGTCGAGCTTCGCCTGCTCGGCCGTCTCCTCGCCGATCAACAGCCCGTAGTGCCCCTGGACGTGCTTGGCAACCGCCTCGTCCATCTCGTAGCCGCCGACCTTGATCGACTGCGAGCTGACGATCCCGCCGAGGGAGATGACGGCGACCTCGGTCGTGCCGCCGCCGATGTCGACGATCATGCTTCCGCGCGGCTCGGCCACCGGGAGGCCGGCGCCGATTGCAGCGGCCATCGGCTCCTCCACCAGGTAGACGGCGCGAGCGCCCGCGGCGAGCGTCGCCTCCTGGACCGCCTCCCGCTCGACCTTCGTGATCCCACTCGGGACGCAGAGGACGACCTGCGCGAGCGGGAGCCGCCCGCCGCCGCCCTTGCGGATGAAGTACCGGAGCATCTGCTCGGTCATCTCGAAGTCCGCGATCACGCCATGCCGGAGCGGCCGGATCGCGCGGATCGAGGCCGGCGTCCGTCCGATCATGCGGCTCGCGTCGGCTCCGACGGCCTGCACCTCGCCGGTCCGGTCGTCGACCGCCACGACCGAGGGCTCGAAGACGACGATCCCCTCGCCGCGGACGAAGACCAGCGAGTTCGCGGTGCCGAGATCCACCGCGAGCTCCCGCCCGGCGAATGAACGCAAAAAAGCCACAAAAGACCCCGGAGGACCCTAGCGCTAGACGGCGGCCTGCAGGAGCGTGATCGCTCCGGCGAACAACAGCACGATCCCGATCGCCCGCAGGAGCTGGCGCTCGTCCAGGCGGCCCGTCAGGCGGGCGCCGAGGAGCGCTCCGGGAACCGACGCGGCCGCCCCGATCGCGAACGCGACCCAGTCGATCCCGCCCGGAACGTGCCCGACGACCCCGGCCGCGCCGACGAAGACGCCGACGAGCAGGTTGGTGCCGACCGCTCGCACCGGTTCCTCGCCGACGAAGCGCAGCAGCGCCGGCATTCGCAGCGAGCCGAGGATCAGGCCGACGACGCCGCCGAGGAAGCCGATCACCGCGCCGCTGGCGACCGCAGCCGGGATGTTGAGCTGCTCCCGCCGCCGGATCGGGCCGCGCGGCCGGAGCAGGTCGACACCGAACGCGATCAGCAGGACGCCGATCACGACGAGCAGCGCCGTTCCCGGGAGCTCTCCCGAGACGAGCCCGCCGAGGACTGCTCCAATGACCGAAGGCGGCGCCATCCACCAGAACACGCGCCAGTGGATCCGGCCGGCGCGTACCTGCGTGACGGCCGCCGTGGCGGCCGCAACGCCCGAGACCCCGATGTTCGCGCCGGCTCCGGCGGCGGGGCTCGAGGAGATGAGCAGCAGGGCAGGCAGGCGGATGTTTCCGAGCACGAGACCGACGAGCCCACCTGCGAGCGCGGTCACGAAGCACCATGCCGCGACGGCGGCGAGCGCGAGCGCGTGCAGGGCCACACGGGTTGAATACCACTTGATGAGCAACCGGATGCGACGCGTCAACGAGGCCGTCCGCCAGGTGTTGTCGGAGGCGGTCGGTGAGCTCAAAGACCCCAGGATCGGTTTCGTCACCGTCACGGGAGTCGAGACCTCGCCGGATCTGCGGCACGCGCGGGTCTTCGTCAGCGTCCTCGGCTCCGAGGAGGAGCAGCGACAGAGCCTGGCCGGCCTGGAGGCGGCGCACGGCGTCCTGCAGGGCCGGCTGGCCCGCGAGCTGCGGCTGAAGCGGACACCGCAGCTCGCGTTCGAATACGATCCGACCGTCGAGCGCGGGGTCCGCATGACGCAGCTGATTGATGAGCTCGCCCCAAACGACGAGTGAGGTAGCGGCGGTCGCGGACGCGATTCGCTCGCACGACCGCTTTCTACTCGTCACTCACGAGAACCCCGACGGCGACGCGCTTGGCTCGATCCTGGCGCTCAAGCTCGCGCTCGACCAGCTTGGCAAGGACAGCGTCATGTACCTCTACGGCGATGCTCCGCTGCCGGTCGAGTACGCGTTCATGCCGCTCGACGAGCTGCGGCGGCGGCTCCCGGATGACTGGCGCGAGCGTGTCTTGATCGCCGTCGACTGCGCGAACGAGACGCGGATCGGCCCGGAGCCGGAGCCGCTCGACGGCGCGCCGCTCGTGCTCGACATCGACCACCACCACGACAACACGCGTTTCGGCCAGATCAATCTGATCGCTCCGAACGCCTCGTCGACTGGCGAGGTCCTGCGCGACGTCTTCGCGGAGCTTGGTGTTGAGCTGACACCGGAGATCGCGGAGGCGCTCTACATCGCGCTCGTCACGGACACCGGGCGCTTTCAGTACTCGAACACGACCGCGAAGGCGCTGCGCCTGGCCGCCGAGTTGGTCGAAGCCGGGGCGGACGTCCACGCGATCTTCCGCCGCGTGTACGAGACGGTGCAGTTCGCGAAGCTCAAGCTGCTCGCCCGCGCGCTCGAGCGAGCACAGATCTATGACGGTGGGAGGTTGGTCGTCTCTTACCTGCTGCGGAGCGACTTCACGGACATCGGCGCGGCCGAGGCGTACTCGGAGGGGATCATCGACTACCTGCGCATGGTCGAGGGCGCGGACATGGCCGCTCTGATCCGTGAGCCGCGGGACGGGCCGGCGCGCCGGGTCAGCCTGCGCGCGAGCAACGACGAGCTCGACGTCTCCGCGATCGCGCGGAAGTCGGGTGGCGGCGGTCACCGGCAGGCGGCCGGCTTCTCGAGCGACGATTCGATCGAGGAGATCACCGAGTTCATCAAGCGCGAGTTCCTCGCGAGTGCCCCCACGCGGACGTAGTCCCAGCGGCCTGGTCCTGGTCGACAAGCCGGCGGGGCCGTCGTCGTTCGCGATCGTCGCAGGCGTCCGGCGTCGCACGGGAGCGCGGACCGGCCATGCCGGCACGCTCGATCCGTTCGCGACCGGCCTTCTGCTTCTGTTGTCCGGCGCGGCAACTAAGCTGGCTTCATGCTTCGTCGGACTGGACAAGCGCTACGTCACGGACGTGGATCTGAGCGCGCGCACGTCGACGGGCGATCCCGAGGGCGAGGTGATCGAGCGTTTGGAGCCGCCCGACGAGCAGGAGCTCGCGCAGAAGCTCGAGGCCCTCCGCGGTGAGATCGAGCTGCCGATCCCGGCCGCCTCTGCGGTCAAGATCGGCGGTGAGCGCGCCTACCGGTTGCACCGGCGCGGGGTCGAGGTGGAGATGCCTGTTCGCCGGTCGCGCGTGGACGCGCTCGACGTCATTGCGTATAGAGACGGTGTCGCACGCCTCGACCTCCGGGTCAGCTCGGGCACGTACGTAAGGGCGATCGCGGAGGCCCTTGGCGGGCACTGCGCGACCCTGCGCCGCACGGAGGTCGGGCCGTTCACGGTCGAGGAGGCCGACCCGGAGCGGATCGTGCCGCCCGACGAGGCGCTGGCTCGGATCGGGCTCGCCCCCGAGGGCGGCCCGGGAGCTGCGGGATGAAGGTCGTCCACGCTCCGGGCGAGCTGGAGGCTCGGCCTCGCGCGGTCGCGCTGGGCACGTTCGACGGCGTCCACCTCGGCCACCGGCGTGTGCTCGAGGCCGCGCTTGCGACAGCGCCGGCGCTCACGCCCGCGGTGGTGACCTTCTGGCCCCATCCGAGGACGGTGCTCGGCAACGAGGTGCGGCTGCTGACGACGCTCGAGCGGCGGCTGGAGCTGCTGGCGGAGGCGGGCGTGGAGGAGACGCTGGTGGTCGGGTTCACCCTGGAGCTGGCGCGGATGGAGCCGGACGCCTTCGTGGACGAGCTGCTGCGGCCGATCGGGACCGAGCTCGTGGTCGCGGGGGCTGACTTCCGCTTCGGGCGAGGGCGGCGCGGCGATCTTGCGACCTTCGAGGAGCTCGGGCTGTCCGTCGAGCGCGTCGAGCTCGTGCCCGGAATCTCGTCGACGGCGATCCGCGAGCTGGTCGGCGCGGGCGACGTCGAGGCCGCGGCGCGGCTGCTCGGCCGGCCGGCGGAGGTCGAGGGAGCCGTCGTCTCAGGCGATGCCCGTGGGGGGACGCTCGGCTATCCGACCGCGAACCTGCGCGTCGACCCGGATCTGCTCGTGCCCGCGTACGGGATCTACGCGGGCTCGGCGGCCGGGCACCGCGCCGCGGTCTCGATCGGGACGAACCCGCACTACGGAGGCAGCGAGCGCCGCGTCGAGGCCTTCCTGCTCGACTTCGAGGGTGATCTCTACGGGGAACGTCTGATCGTCGAGCTCTGGCGTCGCCTGCGCGAGGAACGGGCGTTCGCGAGCGAGGACGAGCTCGTGGCTCAGATCACACGGGACGTCGAGGCGACTCGCGCGGCCGAGCGGCCTGTCTGAGCGAACTTCACAAACGCAAGTTTTCGCAAAGAGCGGAATCTCTCGGTGTGCATGGGAGACCGAGAGAGCTCCAAGCAAGCGCCGAAGCTCGAAGTTCTGCACACCGTCCGCTGCCTCGGCTGCGGCACCGTCTACTCGAAGCCGGAGCGGGGGGGCACCGTGACGGTGAACCCAGGCTGCCCGGACTGCGGCTACCTCGGCTGGCTGACCACCTCGTCGGCTACCGCACTTGCGCTGCGGCACCGCTTCGCCGGGGATCCCCGGCGGCGTCACTCGGCGTAACGAGGCTGACGCCGCCGAAGAAGTGGTGCTGCGCGGGCCAGACGCGCACCTCGAAGCCTTTCCGCTCGAGGGCGCTCACGGTCGCATCCGAGAAGCCGGGCTCGAGCTGCACGCGTCCGCCTGCAGCATGCAGGCGCGGCCGCGCCACGGCCTCGGCCGCCGGCAGCCCCTCGTCGAGCACACCGGCGGCGACCTCGATCAAAGCGCTGCGAAGACGCGTTCCGCCGGCCGCGCCGATCGCGAGCTCCATGCTGCTGTCTCGCAGCACGACGCTCGGAGCCATCATGCTGCCCATCCGCTCACCCGGTTCGAGTGCCCCGCGGACGAGATCGGCCTCGCCGAGCATGCTGTTCAAGTGCAGGTCGAGATCCGGTAGGTAGTCGCCCGAGCCGAGGCCGAGGCTGGTGGTGAGAACGCACGCATTTCCTTCCGCGTCGACGACCGTGATGTTTGTCGTGTCGCCGGCCCCGTCCGTCCTCTCGCCGTCCAGAGCCTCCGCGAGGGCGACGGCTCGCTCGGCCTCGGCGAGCCCTCGGAGCCGGGGAACACGCGGCAGTGTCTCGGGCAGGCCCGAAAGATCGCGGCGGCTGTAAAACGTCGCACTCAGATAGCCGACCTCGACGGGCGGGCTCCACTCGGCGCGATAGGTCTCGAGGTCTTCGCCGGTGACGAGACCGCCGCGTTCGAGCATCAGCGCGAGCAGCGCGTCCGCGATCGAGCCCGAATACGCCGAGGCGGCGCCTTCCTCGGCCATCAGCTCGAGCGCCCGCACGAGGCCCGGCTGCTCGAGCCGGTTGCCGGTCTCGAGCAGGACGCCGCCGGGCGCGTAGATCCGCGCGCCCTCGTTCATGGTCATCACCGGCGAAAGCATCGCCAGGCACGAGGCCTGTGCCGGCGACATCTCGACCCCGTCGCGGGCGAGCCGCAGCGCGGGCTCGATGAGGCGCGGCCAGTCGAGCCGGCCGTGGCGGCGCCAGAGCTGATCCAGGCCGGCGGGCACGCCGGGCACGCCGCATGACGCGATGCCGACCGCGTAGTGGACGAGCTCCGCGCCGAAGGGCACGTCGAGCTCGAGCAGCTGAGCCTCGCGCCGCTCCGCGCCGAGACCGGGGACAGCCACGAAACAGTCGAGGTTCTCGATCTGCGCGCTCGCGGCTTCGTAGTAGATGGCGTGTCCGCCGCCGAGCAAGCCGGTCATCACCGTCTCCGCCACGCAGGAGGCAAGCGAGGCGGCGACGGCGGCGTCTGCGGCGCCCCCGCCCGCCTGCAAGATCTCGATCCCCGCTCCGACCGTGGCGGGGTGCCCGGCTGCGATCGAGGCCGTCACTCGGTACGCGCGGCGAGCACGCCGATGCAGACGAAGCCGTCCCGCGGGGACGTGAGCCGCTCGCCACGCCGGTCGGCGTCGACGACCTCGAACTCGCGCTCGTCGACCGGTCTGGCGAGGAACGGGGGATAGGCGACGTTCTCGCCAGAGAGCGGGTCGAAGAAGGTCACCGCCACGCTCAGGCGGCCGTTCTCGGGCACGACCTCGACCTCGATGCCATCGCCGGCCGGACCCGCTCGTCGCTCCCGAGCTCGCCGACGCCGTCGGCGGCGACCACCGTTTCGCCGTCGTGCAAAAGGCCGACCGCGAGCCCAGGAACGCTCCAGCGCGCTCGCGCCTGCGCGGCCCATTCCGCCAGCTGTTGCGCCGAAACCTGCTCCACCAGAGGGCTGCTACCCTACTGCGAGACCGCGGCCTCGGCCGTGCGCGTTCCTTGGCGCGCCGGGCGGAGACCGCGGAGACGCATATCTAGGAGGAAATCAGTGCCTCTCACCAAGGAAGCAAAACAGGAGATCATCGGCCAGCACGGCCGCAGCGAGGCGGACACCGGCTCGCCCCAGGTGCAGATCGCGCTCTTGACACGGCGTGTCAACGAGCTCACGGAGCACCTGAGAGCGCACCCGAAGGACCACTATTCGCGGCGCGGCCTGCTCAAGCTGGTCGGCCGCCGCCGGCGACTCCTGCAATACCTGCAAAAGCGCGACCTCGAGGGGTATCGCGCACTGATCCAGGAGCTCGGCCTCAGAAGATAACCGAGCCGAATCGAGGGTGGAAGTTTGAGCGAACGCGCCGAGGACGCGTTGACTCAAACCTCCACCTTCAAGAAAGAAGTGGAGGAACAATGAGCATTGCAACCCAGGGCCCGACCACCCTCTCGGTGGAGATTGCGGGCCGTGAAATCACATTCGAGACCGGCAAGCTGGCCAAGCAGGCCGACGGCGCCGTCGTCGTCCGTGACGGCGACACGATGGTGCTGGCGACCGCGCAGGGGAAGACGGAGGCCCGCGAAGGCGCGGACTTCTTCCCGCTGACGGTCGACGTCGAGGAGCGGATGTACGCCGCGGGCAAGATTCCCGGCGGCTTCTTCAAGCGCGAGGGACGCCCGACCGAGAGGGCGATCCTGACCGCGCGGATGATCGACCGCCCGATCCGGCCGCTCTGGCCGAAGGGCTTCAAGAACGAGGTCCACGTCGTCGCGACGACGCTCTCGGCCGACCTCATCAGCGCCCACGACATCCTCGCGATCAACGGCGCCTCGGCGGCGTTGATGATCTCGCCCCTGCCCTTCCTGGGGCCGGTCGGCGCAGTCCGCATGGGCCTGATCGACGGCGAGCTCGTCGTCAACCCGACGCTGGCCGAGGTAGAGCAGGGCGAGAGCACGCTCGACCTGATCGTGGTCGGCACGAAGGACGCGCTGACGATGGTCGAGGCGGGCGCGGGGGAGATCCCCGAGGAACTGCTCCTCGAGGCGCTCGAGCGCGCCCACGAGGAGATCCGGAAGCTCTGCGAGCTGCAGGAAGACCTGCAGCGGCAGGTCGGCAAGGCGAAGTGGCTCGACAGCGAGCTGACGGAAGAGCTCGAGCGCGAGCACGGCGACAAGATCCGCCAGCGCATTTCCTCGGACGGCCTGCGCGAGGGCGCGACCGCGGTCGAGGAGATCGTCGAGGAGATCAACCCGCCGCTGACGATGGAGTCGACCGAGGACGAGATCATCAAGCGGATGCAGATCCGCGCCAGCCTGGCGCTGATCCTCGAGCGCATCCGTCTCGAGGCCGTTGACAGCCCGGTCCGCGAGCAGTTCGAGGAGGACCTCAAAGCCCTGACCGATGCCGAGCAGGACCCGAAGGAGCTGAAGTCCGCAAAGCGGCAGCTCCTCTTCAGCCGGATCGAGGAGCAGGTGCAACTGCCGTTCCCGGTCGCACAGGCGTCCGGCGACGGCGACGAGCCCGCGGCGAAGGACTCGATCACCCGCCAGTACATCAAGAAGGCTGCCGAGGCGATCTACAAGGAGCTCGTCCGCCGCAAGATCGCGGTCGAGAAGCGCCGCCCGGACGGCCGCGGCTCGGAGGACATCCGCGAGATCACCTGCGAGGTCGGCGTCGCGCCGCGCCCGCACGGGTCGGCGCTGTTCACGCGCGGCCAGACGCAGATCATGACGCTGCTGACGCTGGGCACGGCCAAGGAGGGACAGCGGATCGACGACCTGTCGCTCGAGACCGACCGGCGCTACATGCACCACTACAACTTCCCGCCCTACTCGGTCGGCGAGACCGGGTTCATGCGCGGCCCGAAGCGCCGCGACATCGGCCACGGTGCGCTCGCGCAGCGCGCGCTCGAGCCGATGATTCCGTCCGCGGAGGAGTTCCCGTACACGATCCGCCTCGTCTCCGAGACGCTCGAGTCGAACGGCTCCTCGTCGATGGGCTCGGTCTGCGGCTCGACGCTCGCGCTGATGGACGCCGGCGTGCCGATCAAGGCACCGGTTTCAGGCATCGCGATGGGCCTCGTCAAGGAGGGCGACGACTACACGATCCTGACCGACATTCAGGGAGCCGAAGACCACCTCGGCGACATGGACTTCAAGGTCGCGGGCACGCGTGAGGGAATCACGGCGCTGCAGATGGACATCAAGATCACCGGCGTCACGCAGGAGATCCTCCGGAACGCGCTCGAGCAGGCGAAGCGGGCGCGGGAGTTCATCCTCGACAAGATGCTGGAGGCGATCCCGGAGCCCCGCAAGGAGCTCGCGGGTCACGCGCCGCGCATCTCCTCGGTCAAGATCGATCCCGAGAAGATCGGGATGGTGATCGGCAAGGGCGGCGAGACGATCCGCTCGCTCGAGGCCGACTACGACGTCCAGATCGACATCGAGGAGGACGGCAACGTCCTCATCTACGCGACCGAGGGCGACAAGGCAGAGGCCGCGATCACCGCGATCACGCAGCTGACCAAGTCACCGGAGGTCGGCGACGAGTACACCGGCAAGGTCGTCAAGACCACCCAGTTCGGCGCCTTCGTCGAGCTGACGAAGGGCACCGACGGGCTGCTCCACGTCTCCAACGTCGGCCCCGGCCGCGTCGGGCACATCGAGGACGTGATGACCCGGGGCGACGTCGTGGACGTAATCGTCCAGGAGGTCGACAAGGACCGCGGCCGGATCGGCCTGAAGCTCGTCGCCAAGCACGAGAACGGCACGCTCGTCCAGCCGGAAGAGCTGATCGAGCGCGCCAAGAACGCCCCGCCGCGACCGCCCGAAGAGGACCGGCCACGCGGCGGCCGTGACCGTGGCCGCGGAGGCCGCGGGCGCGACCGCGAACGGCGGTAGGAAGAACGTGAGCGGCGGCGCGTCCCAAGGGCGCACCGCCGCCCCTTACCCTCGCACCGGAGTCCCGGCATGACTCATGACGTGATCGTCGCACTGGCGGTACTCGGTGTCGTCGGGCAGGTCCTCGGCGCCGGGCTACTGCTCATCGGGGCGCTCGCGCTCGTCGGCGTCCGAGGCCCGCTGCGGGCGCTTCGGAGCGGCGTCGAGGGCTACGAGTTGTGGCTCGCCTTCGTCGTCGCCGCGATCGCCACCGGCGGCAGCCTCTTCTTCTCGGAGATCGCGCACTTCGTTCCCTGCGAGCTCTGCTGGTACCAGCGGATCTGCATGTATCCGCTCTCGATCACGACGCTGCTGGCGGGGCTGTACGACGATCCACGCGCCGCGCGTTACCTGCTGCCCCTGCCGGTCGTCGGCGCCGGCGTCTCGGTCTACCACCTGCTGGTCGAAAACCGCGTCGTCGGCGAGTCGCTCACGTGCCGGATCTCGGCGCCGGGCGGCTGCACGGTCAAGTGGATCAACGAGTTCGGCTACGTGACGATCCCGACGCTCGCGCTGACGGCGTTCGCGCTCGTGTTCGCGTTCCTCTTACTCGCCGCTTACGAACCGCGGGCTACCGTTGTTGTGAATGAGCGGTAAGCAAGCACGCCGTCGCAGGCAGCAGGTGGCTGCGCCGCCTCCCGTCGCGCGCAAGGGGGCGCGCCGCCGCGCGTCGCCGAAGGTGCTCGTGATCGCCGCCCTGTCGGGACTCGTGATCATCGGCGCTGTCGTCGGGATCGCGCTCGCCGTCGGCGGCAACGGCTCATCCTCAGCCGCCACGATTCCGACCGTCGGCTCGCTGACGAACGCCTTGCCGAACGCCGCTGCCGTGCAGCGCGAGTTCGCCGGCATTCCACAGAACGGACTCGTCCTCGGCTCCGCGAAGGCGCCGCTGACCATGGTCGAGTACATCGACCTCCAGTGCCCGAGCTGTCGCGCGTTCGAGACGAGCGTGGCGCCGAGCATCGTCTCCGAGTTCGTGCGCGCCGGAAAGCTGAAGATCGAGGCGCGGCCGATTGCGTTCATCGGTCCCGATTCGATCCCCGCCCGCCAGGCGATGATCGCGGCTTCCGAGCAGAACCGCGCCTTCAACTTCGCGCAGCTGACCTATGCGAACCAGGGGACCGAGAACACCGGCTGGTTGAACCAGACGTTCATCGAGCAGGCCGCAGCGAGCATCCCCGGCATCGCCGTACAACGGCTGCTCGATGCGCAGAACTCGAGCGCCGTCAAGAACGTGACCGACAGGATCGACGCGCAAGGGTCCGCGGACCGCGTGTCGCAGACACCGACGCTGCTCCTTGGCAAGACGGGCTCGAAGCTCAAGCCGGTCTCGTCGGCGGCCACCTTCGACGCAGCGAAACTCGCGAACGCGATTCGCAGCAGCCTGGGCTAGACGAGAAGCTCGAGCGGGACGTGGGCGCCGTGGGCGCTTACGTCCCGATCCTCGCGCAATGCGATTGAAACGGCCTGCGCGCGGCTTCGAACTTCGAGCTTGCCGAGGATCCGCTGGATGTGCGTTGCTACCGTCTTCGGGCTGATCACGAGCCGGTCCGCAATCTCATCTTGCCGGAAGCCCTCGGCGAGCAGGTCGAGAATCTCGTTCTCTCGTCGGGTCAACGACTCGAGCTTCCCGCTCGAGCTCGCGGCGTCCCCGTTCGAGCGTGGCCGACCCACCAGGCGTGTGACACGCGCGATCAACTCGGCGGGATCGACTGGCTTGACCAAGTAGTCGTCTGCCCCTAGCAGAAGGCCGCCGGACCGATCGAGCGGGTCGGTGCGCGTCCCGGAGATGAAGATGATCGCAATCGAGTCGCCGTAGCGCTGGCGCAGCTCGCGGCAGACCTCGTAGCCGTTCAGGCCGGGCAGCTGAACGTCGAGCAGGATCGCTGCGGGACGCTCGTCGGCGACCGCCGCCAAGACCTCGTTGCCAGTCGCAAGCTCCCTCGTTTGGTACCCGATGCTCTCGAGCAGCTCGCTGACGAACGACCTGAAGCCCTCGTCGTCGTCAACGAGGAGAATCCCCCCGCCCGCATTGTTTTTCACCAAGCTCTCCCTACCTCTAGTAGCTGTGTTCTAACGGAATTCGCGTACTCGTTCAAGGAACGCGCTACATCGTTTTACAGTCGATTCCGTAGTACCAAGATCCGGCAATTTCCGACTATTACCCAGGATCGGCCAGTCCTATCCTCCTGTGGACGGCCCTGTGGACAGACTGTCCTCGGGGTTCTGCGGTCGACCTGGGAGGGGTGGATATGCACGAACGAAGGCGTCGGTTAGCGCGCATCGGGCCGGCGGTTACTTGTGAGTCATGTCTTTGCAATCTGCGGAGGAGGTTCTCGTAATGGCAACACGAATCTTGGGGCCGACAGGGAGCAAGAAGAGACGGCGCTTCCTGTTCGTGCCCATGTTGTGTATCGCCGCGCTCGCGCTCTTCTGGATCGGGAGCGCGCAGGCGGTGCACGAGCTGGGCGTGTTCCAGCTGGATGGGAATCCGTGGGTGTTCGCCCCGTCGGGGACGAACGCGTCGCAGCCGAACTACGCCAGTCGCACTGACGCGGGCCAGCTCCCGGAG
>WNGH01005763.1_pt1 | contig 12307 bp, 9 predicted proteins | sample 5400631 | NCBI WGS metagenome assembly WNGH01 (sample SAMN13153373, study PRJNA577476) | soil metagenome | isolation source: 115 cm soil or saprolite under Garry oak tree replicate 1 | place: USA:California | collected 2016-06-15 | reverse complement strand
AGGCCATCGCTCAGGCGCAGGACGAACGGCGCAGCCTGGTCTTGACCCATGCCAGATATGGCCGCGAGACCGGCCACAGCGGCGTGATCATCAACCTGGCCAACGTGGTAGCGGTGCGGGTGTCGAAGACAGACAGTGCGGCGACGGGCCAGTACATGTGACAGCTGGCCCGGCGAGGGGGAGAACGCAGCCACTTGGATCTGCCTCCGGCTTCGGCAGGCAGCTGCACGAGGACAATCGCAGACATCTTGTGGGTGCTGGACGCGAGGGTCGTCGCGCCCGGCCCTGAGGGCTGTCACCGCAGCCAGGTCGGATGGCATCGCGCTTTCCGGAGAATCCACAGGCCATCTGTTCGTGTCCGAGGGGACTTGAACTCCCGATTGCGGGAGAACACCGACGGGCACGCAAGGGCATCTGACCTCGCCATTGACCTGCCGCACCGGCTAGCGGGCCGAGCGCGGACAGCATCCGGGTACACCCGGATTCCCCGGCGGCAACATCACGGATCACATCACGGGCGGCCCCGCTTAACACAGCGGCCCCGCCGAGGCGTGAGTGCGCCCGGCGGGGCCTTGACCCCATCCCTCCGCCTAACCGAGAGGACAGGACCATGACTGAAACCGTAGACCAGGCGCAGGCCCAGCCGCCACGTGCCCTGGCCGGCGTCATCGAGGACGCCACTTCGCTCTCCTTCGTTTCGACTAGCCATTTCGAAGGATCGCGAGGTGGCCGCCTCACCTCACGGCGACGCCCTATTCCGGCAAAGCAGTCACATCAGTACCGGTTACCCCATACACCACTTCCGTGGACGTGAACCCCAGGGACGCCCGGCTGGATGACACTAGCAGTGCTGCGCCCGTCAAGCTGACTGTAAGACCGCAGCGGTTCGCCGGGCCAGTGCGCTGCTGGCGCCCAGGATGGGACACCGGCAGCGGCCGGTGCGGGCCAGATCGCGAGTCAGGGCACAGGGGCCAGCAGCTGGCAGGTAGGACGGGCATTTCGCAGAGCGCAGAACCGGCCAATCTGAGCGCCCTTTAATCTCGATCCGGCCCTCAGCTCCGCGAGCGCCTATTCGGCATCGTTCGGAGCAGATCTCGCGGCGTGACGACCAGCGGATCCGATTACTCGCTGTGATGACCATAGCATCGACTTCGCGGCTGTCACTGGGCAGATCCTGATGGCCGTCCACACCGGACGTTGTCCACGGAGCGGAGGGAGATCAACCCGTTCCCCGAACCCCATCCCTGGGCGACCACTACAAAATTATCCCGATCCCGGCACGAGAACCGCGGTAGTTCCCGAGTTCGGACGTCCTACAGCCAGACGGTGTGTTCGTCCCGGTAGCAGGGCCAGGGCCTTTGGGGAGCATCGGGGTCCGCGAGCATGAACCTAACACCCTCGATCCAGGTCTTCTGCTCAGCCAGCTCGATCAGGTAGCGGTCCAGTTCGCGGCGGCGCATCTGCAGGGTCTTTGAGTATTCCGCGAACAGCCCGCCGGGTACCGGCCACGATCTCTTGCTGACCATCTCCATGACGACTTCGCCGGGGGGTATTTCCCCTGTTCCGGCCCAGACCCATCTGGCCGGGATGCCCGCGTCGCTAACCGACGCCGCGAGCGCCGGGCCCGAGGTCTCCACGGTGAACACGGCGATGTCGCCGATCAGCCGGGCGCAGGCGACCGGGTGGAGGGGATAGGCGGCGAATGGGACGCGAAGCGGGTCACGGGAGACGCTGTCGAGGCTGGTGGCGTGAATGTTGGAGGCCTGCCGTGGACCGAGTCCGGCCCGGCGCAACGCCCCGCTGAACTTGCGCTCCAGCTGATCGTTGAACTGGTCCTCGGTCCAGCCCTGCGCCCGGCTGCCGTACAGGTCCGACACCAGCAGCGCGCGATCCCCGCGGACCTTGGCCGCGAAGATGCCCTCCCTGGCGGCCCGCTCCGTCCCGATCCGCAGCAGGTCCAGGTGGGTCCGGTACGGCAGGTCCAGATCGTATAGCCACTCGCCGCGGTCATCCCCGGGCAACGGGCCGGTCCGGCCAAGTGCACGGCGGACGGCTTTGATCCTGCGGTCCTGCACGGAGTTATGGCGCTTCGCGTTGGTCTTGACCTCGATCTGCACCGGTCCCTCGTCCGTGAACGCGGTGATGTCGCCGATCCGCAGGCAGTTGGTCAGGTCGTGCATGAGCGCGAACTGGCCGTCTTCTCTCCGTGCCTGCTCGACACGCGCGCGCTCGGCGGCGAGCCCCAGTTTCCCGGCCATCATCCCTGGTGACTGGTTGCGGGCCAGCGCGGTGATGTACTGGCGCTCGAAGCCGAACACCCGCCAGGCCAGCGCATCGCCAACGCAGCGGAACTGCCGCGCGACCCGCTCGCAGATGTCGAGCTCCAGCCGCCAGGTCGACAGCAGGGAGGGATCCAGCCCTGACTGCGGTTCGGGTGCTCCGACCTGCGGAGACTTTCCGTTGGCCATACGCTTGACAGCCCGGTTGAAGGCGTGGTGGTCCTCTTCCACCGCCAGGACCTGAGCGAGCAGCGCCTGCTGGAACTCATAACCCTCATCCACGTCGGTGCAGGCGCGCAATTGCCGGATCAGCTCCACCAGGGTCTCCTGGGCAGCACGGTGCCGCGGGTGGTCCAGCACCTGCTGGAACGAGTCCAGGTAGTCGTCGAGCCTCACACGGCCAGTGTCACCGACCCCACCGACATTCACGAACGCTTTAGGCGCGTCGCGCGGCGGAGAAGTTGGGTTCCCTCTGCGCTGGTGCTCGCGGTGGCCGTCGGCGCATCGTCAGCGGGTGGGGCCGCGTGGCCTTGGTGGTGGGCGTCGCGCTGGTGGCGGCCCGCCTGGAGCCGGACCGGGTTGTCCTGGTGTCGCTGGCCGGGCTGGCTGGGGGAAGGACTGCCCGGCAAGCTGGGCGGCGGTGCTAGCGCGCTGGGCCGGGCGCAGCTGTGCGGGCGGTGCTGGGCGGGCTGCGGTGTGCAGCTGTTCGGCGGCTGTGTGGGCTGCGGCGGCCTGGGCGGCGTGCTGCTGGGCATCGCGGAGTTCGGCGACGGCTTCGGCGAGCGCTGCCAGTCTGGTGATGAGCATGATCGGGGCCATGGACCGGTCGCCGGTCAGGTGGGCGAACGCGGACAGCAGCCGGGCGGCCTGGCGGAGGTGGTTCCCGGCCAGGGACGCTGGCGGGATACGGCCATAGGGTGGGCGGGCGGCGCGGTCGTAGGCGTCGGCGGCTTGCCGGAGGATGCGGCTGCCGAGCACGGCGGCCGCCACGTGCAGGGTGTCAGAGGTGGCCCAGGCGGCGTCGGCGGCAGCCGGGTCGGTCCGGGCGAAGTTCCGGATCTGCGCCGCGGCGTCGGCGGCGATCCGGGTGGCGTGGTCCCAGACCGCGTTGCGTTCCTCGGGCGTCAGGTACGGGCGGCCGGGCGTGGCCCGGTCCAGTGCCCATCGCTGCCGCAGCTTAGGCCAGCTCAAGTCGGGTGCGAGTTTCCCGCCGCCGTACCAGACGGGGCCGCCGTCCTTGGTGGTGTCGCCGCCCAGCGCGACCGAGTACCCGCTGACCTGACCCGGGTCCTTGACGCTGAACCTTTGGTGCACCAGCAGCCCGGCCTGGCCGAGGCGGGCGAAGAACTCCTGCTCGCTGCCCGCTCCGGCTGCGGCGGTGGTGACCTGCCGACGCAGCGTGATGCGGGGGGCCTCGTCCAGGCCGCGGCGGGCGGCCTTCTCATTCTCTGCCCGGGTCGGCCGGCGAGCCGCGGTGCGGTCGGCCGGGGCAGTGGAGCGCAGACCGTAGCGCTGCTCGGCGGCCATGCAGGCGGCGCGGACTTTGTACCGTTCCCACGACAGGCTGGGCTTACCGCCGTCCTGGCGGGCCAGCATCGCCACGATATGGATATGGTCATCACCGTGGCGGACAGCGACCCAGCGGACGGCCTCGTCTTCTTGACCGTAGGGTGACAGGCCCGTGCGGTCCATCACCTCGTGCGCTATCTGGGCCCATTCGTCGTCGGAGAGCATCCGGTCATCGGGCGCGGCGCGCATCGAGCAGTGCCACACCGGCCGCACGTACGCGCGGTTGCCGAGCGCGGCCTGCGGCTGCAACAGCAGGCTGGTCAGCTTGGTAACGTCCCGTTTCCCATCGGTTCGCAGCGGGGGTTCCAGGTCAGCGGGATGCCGCCAGCCCGCAACGATATGGGGATCTGTATGTTCTTCCCGGCGGCCGGGGCCGAACAAGTAGTACAGCAACGGCTGGACGTGTTCCCCGCGCGGGGTACTGATCTTCCCGATCACCGTCGTCGTCGCCGTGACGTCACCGAAGGGCTTTGCGTACCGTGTCGGCTACGGCGTCGATGTGGTCGGCGCGGCGGGTGCTGTCGGCCGCGTAGCGGAGCAGCTCTCCGGCGGGCTGCCCGGTGGCATTCAGCTTGGCGACTGCCTGGTTCAAGTTGATGGCGATGCGGCGGACCAGCCCGGCCGCGCGCATCAGCTCGATCAGCACCAGCTCCAGCGGGTCCTGGCCGCTGATCGTGGTGCCGTTCGCGGCGGCGTCCAGCGCCGCCTGCGCAGCGTACGCTCGCCGGGCCATCCCCGCCCGCCCGGCCGCCTCCACCAGGATCGCGTACTCCTCGCCAGTCAGCGTGAACTCCACCACCCGGGTGCGCGGGACCGGCTGCCGGGCCCGCCGCCTTCCCTGCCTGCCGAGACTGGCCTGGCTGCTGCCGTTGATGGTTCCTGTCATTTGCCATTGCTCCCGCTAGCTGCGGCCCAATTCCTGACCACCTTTGTTTTACCTCCCGCCGAATTACTCAGGTGGGAGGCTTTCCTAGTAGCCATGGTCTGCTGCCAGTGTAAGTCGGGACCGCGCCCGGTCCAGACGTAAAGGGGGGATTAGCCCCACATCTTGCTGCGGTCGCTTCCGGCCGTTTCCGGCCCCGGTCAAAGACTCTGGTCTATGACAGCCCATATCCCTTCCTCGCCGCTGGTTTGGCGGTCACTGGCGCACGCGGGAGTGAACCGGAGTCCTCGCTAACCTCTGGTTCCCTCGCTGATGCCGAGGGTGGCCGGCTACGCTGAACCGCAGGTCAGCGGCCGGTCCTGTGTGTCCGATGGGGCGGGGGTGGCGCACTGGTGCCGAGCCGGTGATGACCGCGTGGTGGTGTTCACCGCAATGCCGGGCACGTAGCACAGGGATGTATCCCCGGTTTAGGTGTCAAGCCAAAAAATTTCGCGGTGCTAATTAGTAATAGCCAGTGTTGCTGGGTGATGCTGAATGCTGCCCAGTAATGCCCAGGACGGTCTAACGCGGTCTATGGTGGCGCACGTTGATTTGCCAGCAGCAGCGAATAGGCGGGTACCGTGAAATGCGGCAAACGCCGCACGTTAAAACAAGGACAGCAGCGGCTGAGTGAAACCGGGGGACCGCCCATGACTCAGCGGGGAACCGGGTCTTAATGGGCCGGGCAGCGGCGGTGGGCAAGCGGGCTGCGTCGGGCCGTCCGGTCCCGCGCCCGCGTGAGGCGGGACCGGACGAGGACCGCCCGGCCGCAAACGGGCAGGAGGTGGACCTGGATGCCTACATCGCCCGGCTGCTCGATGCCGCACCCCCGCTGACTGGCGAGCAGCGTGACACGCTCGCGTTGCTTCTGCGCCGCCCGTGCCGCAGGTGAGCGCCGGGACCGCCGCATGCCCTGGTGGTATGGCCAGCGCGGCGCGCTGCCGTGCCCGGTCAGGAGATCTCGTGCCGCTCCCAGCCGGGGGGCAGCTTGGGCAGGCCGATCAGGACGTCGAGGCCGAGGTGTTCCCGCAGCAGGGATTTGAGGTGGCGGCCTTCGATGATCTCGATCCGGCTGCCATTGCGGGCGGCGAAGTCGCGGCTGGCCTTGCCCACCCAGGAGGTGGTGACCAGGACGCCCTTGGCGGCGTTCTTGTCCTCCATCACCCCGGCCAGCGCGTGTACGGCCTCCACGCCGACGATCTTGCTGTACCGCTTGGCCTGGATGATGCACAGCCCGCCGACGATCGGGTCCTCGTTGACCGCGACCGCGTCCACGCCGTCGTCCTTGGAGTCCTGGGTCTTCCAGGACTTCATGCCCATCGCCTCGAACAGCTTGCGGGTCAGGTGCTCGAACTCCCCCGGGGAGAGAGCCAGCAGGTCCGGGCGGCTGTCCAGGCCGGCGATGACGTCCATCTCCTCGACGAACTTGTACTTCGACAGATCGAACTTCAGGACGGGTTCGACCGGTACCAGGTCCCAGGGGTGCGGGGAGATCAGTGCGTTGAGATAGCCGCGCAGGCACGCCTTGGGGTCCAGCTCCGGTTCGTCCAGGACGATCTCGGCGAAGGCGTCCCGCATGGCCTGGACGCTGAGCAGCAGCGGCCGGACTGGCTTGCCGGTGGCGCGGTCCTTGGCCGAGACGTAGCCGTTGAACACGATCCCGCCGACCAGCGTGGCCGGGGCGACGTCGAACGCCTCGGCCAGCGTCCGCAGCGCCACCCGGCCGATCAGCTTCTCATACAGCTTGTTGACCTCGGCTGGCTTGCGCGGCTCGGCCTGGATGAGGTCCTTGGTCTTCATGTACCGATAGCCGGTGACTGCGGGGATGACCTCCTGCCGGGGCAGCTCGTACTCCACCCACAACTCACGGGATTCCGGGATGTACCGTGCCGCGCACGACCCGTCCAGGCCCTGTGGGTACACCGAGGTCGCCAGCGCCTGCTGGATCGCCGCCACGAACGCGTCCGGGCCATGCGCGTTGAAAATGGCCTCGGCGCCGCGGCTGTGCGCGACCAGGTCACGGTTGCGGTCGGCCAGCAGCCGCTCGAACGCGGTGACCGTAGCCCGCACTGCCTCGGTCCGGAACTCGGCTTCAGCCGCCCGCCGTTCCACCGCCCGGCGGCGCCGGTCCACCTCGCTGGCCTGCTGGTCGCGGCGCTCGGCGGCCTCCCGCTGCTGCTGCTCGCGGGCCCGGGCTGCCGCCTGCCGCTCCTGCTCCCGTACCTGCTGGGCGGCCAGCCGCTCCGCCTTCGCCGCCGCCTGCTGCCGGGTTCGCTCGGCCTGCTGCTCCTCCCTGAGCCTGGCCTGGGCCGCGCGTTCCTCTTCCCGGCGCAGCTGCGCGGCCTCCTTTTCCGCCTGAGCCGCGACCCTGCGTTCTTCTGCGGCCCACGCCCTGGCGGCCTGTTCTTCCAGCTTCTGTTGCTGCAGCCTGGCCTTCTGGCGAGCCTCATACATCTGGGCGAGCAGCGACTTGCGTCTGGGCATCACGTCCTCCGGGCGGGCAGGAGCGCATCACGGCCGCGACAGACCGCAATACGGCTCCTACTTAACGCAACGGACAAAGCCGCCTCATCCAAGAGCCCGCCCGCTGCCAGAACCCGCCGCCCGCGCCGACGCCAGGCTGACCAAGACACTTATCACGCGCCCGTGGTGCCGCGCCGACGGAAACGCCCGGCACCCAGGCAGCGGCTAGCCGGGCTGCTTCCAGGTGACGGTGACCGTGGCCGGGTCGAACGGGCGGCGGGCGCCCCGGCCCGGCGAGTGCAGCGTGATGCCCATCAGCGTCTTGATGATGGCGCGCTGGCGGGACAGGTCCAGCGTCTCCCACACTGCGGCGGCGTTCTCGGCGGCCACCAGCGGAGCCAGCACGTTCTCCCGCGCCGCGGTCTCCAGCTCGGCGCCAATCTCATCCAGCCGCAGGCTGGCCCGCCCCGTTGCGGCGAGCAGCTGCGGCCGGGTGATCAACCCCAGAGCGCGGTCGGCGGCCATCTCCTCCAGGTTCTTGCGGATCGCCGTCGCCTCCTCCCGCAGCGCCACCACATCCGGCCCGCTGTCAGGCGCGGCGACCAGATCGGCGGCGTCCGCGCGGGCCAGCCGTCCGGTGACCAGCCTGGTGATGAATTCCTCGACCGGCTCGGCCTGCCGGGCCACGTGTTCGCCGGGCCAGGACCGGTTTCGGGTCGGCATCGAGCAGCGGTAGACCCGGTGCCCGGTATGCGACGGACCCCCGGCGACCACGTTGCCGCACGGGCACAAGGCCAGCCCGCCCAGCAGCGTCCGCACCCCCCGCGGCGGCTTGCGGGACGGGTCTTCGAGGATGCCGCGCACCGCCCGCCACGTCTCCTCCGAGACGAGCGGCTCCCACTGGCCCTGACCGACGATCTCCCCGTGGTAGACCGACAGGCCCGCGATCCGCGGGTTCAGCAAGATGCTCCGGATGCTGGTCCGGTTCCACCGGGTCGTGCCGCGCCGGTCCTGCTGCGGCGGCGTCAGCTCCAGCTTGGTCCACTCCCGCATGATCCCGCTGATGCTGCCCCCGCCCAGCAGCGCCGCGCACGCCTCCGCGATGGCCGGGCCCTCCACCGGGTGCGCGGTCACGTGGTCCTCGCGGTACCCGAACGGGCGCGGGCCGCCGGTGAACCGCTGCCCGTTGATGGCCGCCTGCTCGTTGGCCAGCTTCTGCCGCTCGGCCTTGCGCTCCTGCTCGGCCTTGGCGACCGCGATCAGGATGCGGGCGTGGAGCCGGCCGGAGTCGGTGCCCAGGTCGATGTTCCCGTCTACCTCGGCGAACCGGACCCCGGCCTTGTCGAAGCGGGGGATCAGGTACTCCAGGTCCAGCGGCTCGCGGATGAACCGGTCCCACTTAAAGCACAGCACCGCGTCCACCGCACCCGCGTCGACCAGCCGCATGGCCTCTTCATAGCCCGGCCGGTACTTGCCTGGTTTGGTCGGGTCCTTGCGGGTCACCCCGATGTCGTTATCCGACAGCCGGTAGACCACCGTCCAGCCGCGCTCGCGGGCCTTCTGCTCCAGCTTGGCCATCTGGTTGGCCACGCCATGCCCGTCGTGTTCCTTGTCCATGCTGATCCGGACGTAGATCAGGCAGCGGATGACGCCGTCGAGTGGCCTGCTGGCCTCGGCTAGCTGTATCGCGTCGCGGATCGTCATATGTGTTAATATAACTGATGGGAGCCGAAGTGCCGACATGATCACCACCTTAAGCAGGACCCGCGCTGGACGGTCGACCAGCTTCCCTACGGGACGTTCGGTGGACGACCCCGACCGGACGGCAGCACATGATCGAACCCACCCGGTACCCCGTTTAGCAGGTAAAACAGAAAATTGAACGTGTTCAAGTAACCAGCTGACCCGTCTGGGTGTCAGGATTCGGATTCCCGCCGTCCCGTAGGGTGGCAGGCATGGACATGGCGACCGCGCTCGCCGAGCTGGGGGCCACCGAGACCAGCATCGACGCGGAGACCAGGGACCGGCTCGACCGCGACGGCTACGCGCCGCTGCCCGGCGTGCTCTCCGCCGCCCAGCTCACCGCGATCCGCACCCGCTTGGCCGAACTCCTCGCCGCCGAGGGTGACCAGGCCGGGATCGAGGTGCACCAGGAGGCCGGGACCGACCGGCTCGCCGACCTCATCAACAAGGGCGCGATGTTCGACCCCTGCTTTACCGACCCGAGAATGCTGGCCTGCATCGCGCACGTCCTGGGCGACTTCAAGCCCTCCTCGCTCAACTTCCGGGCCGCGCTACCGGGCCACGGTGCCCAGTTGCTGCACGCTGATTTCGGCGGCCCGGTCCCGCCCGAGGGCTATCAGGTCTGCAACTCGATCTGGCTGCTCGACGACTTCACCGCTGATAACGGCGCCACCCGGGTGGTACCCGGCTCCCACCGCAACGGCCTGGCGGCGCGGGAGGCGCTGGCCGACCAGTGGGCCCCGCACCCGGACCAGGTCTTGCTCACCGCTCCGGCCGGCACCGTCGTGGTCTTCAACAGCCACCTATGGCATGGCGGCACCAAGAACCGCAGCGACCAGCCCCGCCGCGCGCTGCACTCCTACTTCGGCCGCCGCAGCCGAGGGCAGCAACTCGACCAGAAGAAATACGCCAGGCCGGAAACCCCGGCCCGCCTGAGCCCGGCCGCCCGCTTCATCCTTGACGTCTAGGAGCGCAGTGAACGACTATCCCGCCTCGATCGTCCCGGTAAACCACGTCGCGCCGGTGCCGCGCCGCATCCGGGCCTACCTGGGTGCCGAGAAGGTGCTCGACACGACCCGGGCCCTGTATGTCTGGGAGTGGCCGCACTACCCCCAGTACTACATTCCGCTGGACGACGTCCGCCGCGACCTGCTCGTCTCCGAGGGGCACACCCAGCGGACCGGCCGCGGGCTGGCCGAGCTGCACGGGCTGACGGTCGGCGAACTGCACCGGCCACGGGCGGCCCGGCTGATCGCCGATTCGGCGATCGACGGCCTGAAGGGCACCGTCCGTTTCGAGTGGGCCGCGCTCGACGCCTGGTTCGAGGGGGACGAGCAGGTCTTCGTGCACCCGCGCGACCCGTACACGCGGGTCGACGCGCTGCGCTCGAACCGCCGGGTGCGGATCGAGCTCGACGGGGTGGTGCTGGCCGACTCGGCCTCGCCGGTGATGGTGTTCGAGACCGGCCTGCCGGTGCGGTACTACGTCAACCGCACCGACGTCCGCTTCGAGCATCTGGTCCCGAGCGACACCGTGACCTCCTGTCCCTACAAGGGGATGACCAGCAGCTACTGGTCGGTCCGGGTCGGCGGCCCAGCGCACGAAACAGTGCACAAGGACCTGGCCTGGGCCTACGACTTCCCGACCCGACAGCTGCTGCCCATCGCCGGCCTGGTCGCCTTCTACAACGAGATGGTCGACGCCTACCTCGACGGCGAGCTACTGGACCGTCCGCAGACACATTTCTCCCGAACGGGCGGGAGTGGGAGCTGAGCCGCGGATCAGCCGTTCCGTAGCTGGGCCACGACAGCGTCGGCCTGCTCCAGGGTGAAACCCCGGCTGAGGCTGGACATCGGCACCACGCGGTTGCCGCCGGCCAGGAAGACGACGTTATCGGTCAGGCAGGCGCGCAGCTTCGGGTACCGTTCGGCGATCGCGATCTGCTCGCGCAGCATGGCGTCCTGCTTGGCGGCCATGGCCGGCACGACCCGCTCCTCGTAGGCGCGCTTCACCCGGCGGCTGATCGCCCCGCCGATGAACTTCGTGGCCGCGTCCATGACCAGGCCCGCCACAGCGTCCTCGATCGAGTCGTCGCCACTGCTACTACTGCTGCTCGAGCTGCTCGTCGAACTGCCTCTGGACCACCGGCTGGGTCGCTTCTGCCCGCTGTAGCCCGGCGGCGGCGCCGAGTCCGAGTAGTCCGGCGGCGGTGGTGGCGGGGGCGGCGGCGGCAAGTCAGACGACAGCGGCGCCGAGGGGAACCCAGACGATGATGAGGGAAAGCCCGACGCAGGCGGCGGCGGGGGAGACCCCGGCGGCGGCTGGTATCCGGGCGGTGGCCCCTGATATCCCGGCGGCGGCTGATATCCCGGCGGCCCCTGGGACCCGAGCCCGAACTGTCCGAGCCGGGCGCGGGCCATGCCCGCGAGTTCGTCCACCGAGTGCACTGCGGCGGCGCTGCCGCACTGCGGGCACACCGCCCCTACCTGGCCGTAAGTCACCGCCTTATTGTGCTCTCCTGGCGTGCTCCAGGGGAAGATTTTCGGTATGGAACAGGACAGCGACACCAGCGTGGAGCTCGTCGAGCCCGGCGTCGTGCCGGTCCAGCGCTGGCGGCCCGTATCGGAGGCAGAGGCCGGGGCCCGTTCGGCCATGTGGGGAGGAGTGGCCCGCAAACCTCCGGCTAGGATCCTGCCCCGGCCCGCAGCCGGCCTGCCGCCTCCGTCATCGCCGTGAGCTTGCCGAACGCGACGTCGCGCGGCAGGTACTTCATGCCGCAGTCCGGCGCGAGCACCACGCGCTCGGCGGGCACGTACGGCAGCGCCCGCTCGACCCGGGCCAGCACCGTCTCCGGGGACTCGACGGTCATGTCGTTCAGGTCGAGCACGCCCAAGATGATCGTCTTGCCGTCCAGCGTGGCCAGCACCGAGGTATCGAGCCCGGACTGCGCGGTCTCGATCGAGATCTGATCGGCCCGGCACGCGGCCAGCTCGGGCAGGAACGAGTAACCCGCCGGCCGCTCGTGGATGATCGCGGCGTAGCCGAAGCACAGGTGGACAGCGGTGGTCCCGGTCGCCTCCTCCAGCGCCCGGTTGATGACCTTCACGCCGAACTGCTTGGCCGGCCCGGGGCGGGCCTGCAGGTAGGGCTCGTCCAGCTGGACGATGTCGGCGCCGGCCGCGAACAGGTCCCTGACCTCCTCGCCGACCGCCTCGGCGTACCCCAGGGCCAGGGACTCGGGGTTGCCGTAGTAGTCGTCCTGGGCCTGCTGCGACATGGTGAACGGCCCCGGCACGGTGATCTTGACGGTCCGGCTGGTGTGCGCGCGCAG
>WNGH01005285.1_pt1 | contig 12307 bp, 10 predicted proteins | sample 5400631 | NCBI WGS metagenome assembly WNGH01 (sample SAMN13153373, study PRJNA577476) | soil metagenome | isolation source: 115 cm soil or saprolite under Garry oak tree replicate 1 | place: USA:California | collected 2016-06-15 | reverse complement strand
CGCGGTCTCACAAGATATAGAAGTCTACCACCATTATATCTGCACTTCGCGCGGGGAGTTCAGCGTATCGAAAGACGTCGTCGTGCGGACCCGAAGCGGGTGGTTTAGCGACCGCAGCGTCTGTTACCTGGCGGCAGGCAAACCGGTGGTGACGCAGGACACGGGCTTTAGCAAGTCTATCTCGACCGGGCGTGGACTGTTGACTTTCTCCACGGCGGAGGAGGCGCGTGCCGCGCTGGATGCTATTAACTGTGACTACCTGACCCACGCCCGCGCCGCCCGTGAGATCGCCCAGGAGTATTTTGACTCCACTAAGGTGCTCGCGAAAATGTTGCTGGACGTGGGAATTGGTTAACAGAAAGACGATCCGAGGAGGGTGGTACCGTATGCCCAAGGTCATCGTTGGTAGCGGTTTTGTTGCCCAGTACCCGCAAGGCGGGGGAGTGTTCTCCGTCGTTCTCCAGTATCTCTTGGGGTTACGCCGGCTCGGCTGCGAAGTCTGCTGGCTTGAGTTGCTCTGGCCACAAGGGGCACACGACCGTACGCTGATCCGGACTTTCGCAGACCGGCTGGCGGACTTTGGGTTAGCGCAGGATTTCTGCCTGATCTATTTCCCCAACGGGGAATGGCCAGCGGCCGGGGACGAGCGTGAATGGTACGGCTGGTCGCCAGAGCACTTTTCCCGCTTTTGTGCGGAGGCGGACCTGCTGCTAGACCTGTGCGCGAGCGTCCGTCCGCCGGACCTGCTGACCGCGGTCCGCCGGTCTGCTCTGCTCGACCTCGACCCGGGCTTCATGCAGTTGTGGATGAACGAGTGGGATATGGGGCAGGATAGGTATGACCTGTTCTTCACCGTGGGGCAAAACATCGGCCGTCCAGGGTGTCCCGTCCCCGACGGAGGAGTGCAGTGGCGCACGTTCTGGCCACCCGTTGTCCTCGACTTGTGGCAGGCCAAAGACGGAGAGGTTGCGGCACCCTTCTCCACCGTGAGCCAGTGGTGGGGGTATCCACCGGTCTACTATAACGGGGAAGAGTATGATGGCTCCAAGCGGACGGAGTTTCTGCGTTTTGTCGATTTGCCAGTCTTGACCTGGTGTCCTTTTGAATTGGCCGTGAATCTCCATCCTGGTGAAACCGAAGATAAACAACTGCTGCGGGAAAAAGGCTGGCACGTACAGGATGCGCACCGCGTCGCCGGTGACTTTGCCGCATACCGGCAGTATGTCCAGCGTGCCTGCGGTGAATTCAGCGTGGCGAAACCCGGCTATATCAAGTCCAGGAGCGGGTGGTTCAGCGACCGCAGTGTCTGTTATCTAGCGGCCGGGAGGCCAGTGTTGGTCCAGGAGACCGGCTTCAGCGCTTTTTTGCCGACCGGACGGGGGGTCGTGAGTTTTGCCACGCTTGAGCAGGCGATTGAGGGAGTGGCAGAGATTCAGCGCAATTACTCTCTGCACAGTCAGGCTGCGCGTGAGCTCGCGCAGGAATATTTCGCAGCTGAAAAGGTGTTGAGCAAGCTCCTATACGATGCTGGCTTGTAGGCGCAGTGTCCGCTTGACAAGAAAGGGCTCAGGCAGGAGCGGCGTTGGCGCAGTGACAGAAAGAGCGAAGGTCGAGCAGAGGAAACGCCGACGTATCGTGAAAGGGAAAAGAGTTCTTTTCTGCCTCCTGACCTTCATGCTGCTGCTGGCTCCCTGCGCCCAGGGAAAGCCCCCACAGCCGCTCGAGGCGCTGCTCTCACAACACACTCGCCTCATGGTCTTTTCCCCTCACCCGGATGATGAGACTCTCGGAGCCGGAGGCCTGATCCAGCAGGTGCTGCGTGTGGGGGGGGCAGTCAAGGTCGTCTTTGTGACGAGCGGAGATGGTTATCCTGAAGGGGTGGAGATGGAGGAGCACATCTCTCACCCCACCGCCCAGGACTACCGCGAGTATGGCGAGCAGCGCCAAGATGAAGCCCAGCAGGTGCTTGCCACCTTGGGGCTGAAGGAGCAGGATATTATCTTCCTCAGCTTTCCCGACGGTGGGCTGTGCTACCTGCTCGGGCAGTACCGATGGGATAAGGAACCAGATTATAGGTCTCCGTTTACCCTCCAGGACCGCCCTCCTTCCGACGATGTCATTGTTCCCGACACGGAATATAACGGTGAGGATCTGACGCGCGAGATTAAGCGGGTGTTGACGGATTTTCGTCCCACCCTCCTAGCCACTACTCATCCAAGGGATCAGCACCCGGACCATTGCGCAACCTACTTTTTTGTGCGGAAGGCGCTGCGCGAATTGGGAAAGAAAAACCCCATCTGCCATGCCCCGTTGCTCACCTTTCTGATTCACTTTGGCCAGTGGCCGATTGCTGAAGGCGCCGGTACCGGGGCACGGCTCTCCCCGCCCCAAGGCTTTCCGGAGCAAGAGTGGATCGCCTTCCCTTTAACTCCTGAGGAGGTGGAGACCAAACGCCGGGCACTGCTGCAGTATCACAGCCAGATGCTGGTGATGGGCCGTTATCTGCTCAGCTTTGCTCGGTCTAACGAGCTGTTCTTGTTGGAGCACGGGAAGGCGGGGCCAGAGAGAGCGAATATACGATGCTGCGGGAAGTAGTGGCGGCAGGTCACACCGCAGAGGGTGGAGCCGCTTGTGTGTTCTTCTTAGCGTGCTTCCGGTAGAATTCCGCACTAATGGACCCGCCACCTAGGGAACGGCTCATGTCGCTTGATGCCTTTCGCGGCATCACGATCGCGGGGATGATCCTGGTCAATAATCCAGGAACCTGGAGCGACATTTTTCTGCCCCTTCAACATGCGCCGTGGCACGGCTGGACGCCGACCGATTTGATTTTCCCCTTCTTTCTCTTCATCGTTGGCGTCTCCATGTCCTTCTCCTTCTCTTATCGTATCCAGCAAGGCCGCAGTCTGAAGAAGCTCTATGTCCAGGTCGTGCGGCGCACTGCCATTCTCTTTCTTCTCGGCCTCTTGCTGAATGCCTTGTATTATCTACCTGGTGGGTTTGCGCTCTCCGTCCTGCGTATCCCTGGTGTCCTGCAGCGTATTGCCGTGGCCTATCTCTTCGCCTCGCTCCTCGTCTTGAAGCTGGGTCCCAGGGGACAAGCCCTCGCAGCAACGTTCTTCCTGTTCTTCTATTGGGCCTTGATGAGCCTCATGCCAATACCGGGACACGGCGCCGGCGTGCTGAGCCCAGAGGAGAACTTCGCCGCTTACTTCGACAACCTCCTCATCCCTGGCCACCTGAAGGGCACCACTGATCCCGAAGGCATCCTGAGTACGATCCCGGCCCTCTCCACCGTGCTCTTCGGGGTGCTGACCGGGCATTGGCTCCGCTCACCCAGGGAGCCCTACGAGAAGGCCTGCGGGCTCTTGGTGATGGGTGGTGTCGGTATTGGGCTCGGTGTTGTCTGGGATCTGTTCTTTCCGATCAACAAGAATCTCTGGACGAGCTCGTATGTGGTCTTCACGACCGGCATGGCGCTCGCTTTTCTCGCCTGCTGTTACTGGTTGATTGACCTCAAGGGGTATCGGCGTTGGGCGACCCCCTTTGTCGTTCTCGGGCTCAATGCCATCACGGTCTACGCGCTGTCCATCGTGATGGACCGGATCCTGTGGTGGTGGTACCTCACGCAAGCGGACGGCTCGGAGGTTCCGCTCAAGACGTGGATTTATGAGCACTGCTATGCGTCATGGGCCGGACCGTGGTTTGGCGAGGCGTATGCCTCGTTCTTCTACGCCTTGACGTATGTGTTGCTCTGGCTGGGACTCATGTGGCCTCTCTATCGCAAGAAGATCTTCATCAGCATCTGACGTAGGGCCAACCGTTTGATCGTCAGAAGTATGCGGCTTAGAGCGGATTTCGTTTGCATTTACCCGCAGTAGCAGCAGGTCCTGGATGCCCGCCTGTGCGGGCATGACGGAAAAGAGCTTCAGAGCAATGTCATTCCCGCGAAAGCGGGAATCCAGTTTTTGGTAAACCCATTGGCAATTTGCTCTAGATCTTGTACTTCTGCAGCAGGTTGCGCGCGATGACCAGCTTCTGGATCTCGCTTGTGCCCTCGCCAATAATCATCAGCGGCGCGTCTCGGTAAAACCGCTCCACCGGAAACTCCTGGGTGTAGCCGTAGCCGCCCAGCACGCGCATCGCCTCCAGGGCCACTTCTTCGCACGACTCTGAGGCGAACAGCTTGGCCATGCCCGCCTCCAGATCGCAGCGCTCCCCCCGGTCCTTCGTGGTAGCCGCCTGGTAAACCAACAGACGTGAGGCCTCGATTTTGGTGGCCATGTCGGCGAGCTTCAACTGGATTGCCTGGTGTTCACAGATCGGCTTGCCAAAGGCCTCGCGTTGCTGCGCATAGCGGATCGCCTCTTCAAACGCGGCTTGGGCCACGCCGACCGCGCGCGCAGCCACGTTGATACGGCCCACTTCCAGGCCGCTCATGACCTGCTTAAAGCCCTCGCCCTCTGTGCCGCCGATCAAATTGGCAGCGGGGACAGGAAAATCCTCGAACGCCAGCTCGCAGGTATCAAGCCCTTTGTAGCCAAGTTTTTTGATGTCGCGGCTCACCGTCAGGCCCGGCGCGCCTTTCTCGGCGGCAAACAGGCTGATACCCTTGTAGGGCGGCTCGGCGGTCGGGTCGGTCTTGGCGGCCACAGCGAGGATGTTGCCGTGGCGACCGTTGGTGATGAACATTTTGCAGCCGTTCACCAAGTACACATCTCCACGCTTCTTGGCGGTGCTGCGGATGCGCTGCACGTCGCTGCCGGCGTGTGGCTCGGTCAAGGCTAGGCCGCCGCGCTTCTCGCCTCTGGCCATGGCCGGCAGCAGACGCTGCTTCTGCTCGTCCGTGCCATGCATCGCCAGGATGTAGGCGAACAGCAGGTGCGAGTTAAGGACGCCGGTGAGGCTCATCCAGCCACGGCAGATCTCTTCGATGATCATGGCATAGGTGGTAAAAGACAGCCCCATGCCGCCGTACTCGGCCGGAATAATGGCGCCGAATAGCCCCAGCTCTTTCATCCTCTCAACCAGGGCGTGCGGGTATTCGTCGCGGTGCTCCATTTCACTGGCGACGGGTTTAACCTCGCGCTCGACAAAGCGACGGATGGTGATGAGGATCTGCTGTTGTTCTTCGTTCAAGGTGAGCATCGGAAGTGTCCTCCCTGTTTGGGGCTCGGGCCAATTCACCACCTTTGTGCAGAGAGATCAAGGTGGAGAGCTGCCCGCTGGCCATGCCCGCGGAAAGCAGGTAAGTAAGACTAACAGCTTATGGCTTATGGCTCAGGGCAGGAGCTCTATGCCATAGCAGGCTGCTGAAAAAGTCGGATTCGTGCTTCGACAAGCTCAGCACGAACGGAAAATCTCCAACGACTTCAAGCCTGCCTCCGTTCGCCCTGAGCTTGTCGAAGGGTGAACGGAGGGTTTTTCAGCACCCTGATAGAGCGAACGTAGCGAGCGAGCTATATGCTGTATACCGGGAGCTGAAAGCTGAGAGCTAACCCATGGCATTAACCCCCATAATGGAGCAATACCTCGCGACCAAACGGCAGTATGCGGACGCGGTCGTGTTCTTCCGCCTTGGTGACTTCTACGAGGTCTTCTTTGACGACGCGCCCCAAGTGGCGGCGCTGCTCGACCTCACCCTCACCGCCCGTGACGGTGGAGACGGCAAGGTGCCCATGTGCGGGATGCCGTATCATGCTGTTCAAGGCTATGTTGCCCGACTGGTGAAAGCCGGGAAAAAGGTGGCGATCTGCGAGCAGATCGAAGACCCCAAAACTGCCAAGGGCCTGGTCAAACGTGAAGTCACCCGGGTGGTGACGCCCTCCACCTTTATCGAGAACGACGCGGACACGAGCAGCCCTGTATTGCTGGGGCTGTCTCGGGCGGAGGACCAGTGGGGGTTGGCGCTGCTAGAACCGACCACCGGCCTGTTTCAGTTCTGGGAAGAGAGTGATGAAACCCTTACCGACGCACTCGAACGCGCCGCTGCTAGTGAGATTGTTACGACCAAGAGCCTGGCGACGTCTTCCCTCCTGTCGGCATATTGCGAGGCTAGGCCAAGCGTGATCGTCACGCGCCTCGACGACTGGCAGGGCGGGTATGACGACAGCGTGGGGTGCATCAAGGCGTTCTTTGGGCTCGACTCGCTTCGGGCTCTGGAGCTGGATACGGCGGCGACGACGGTTGCTGTAGCCCTGGTGCTCAGATTCCTGCAGGGGCACCTGCAAACTGCTTTGCCCCATATCGCCTTTCCCAAGCGGCAGCAGACCGGCACAACCATGCTCCTGGGACCAGTAGTAGAGCGCAGCCTGGAGCTGTTTCAGCCAGCCAATCCGGATTACCGTGGTAAGACGCTGCTGGACGTGCTCGATGAGACCCTGACTCCTATGGGCGGGCGACTGCTGCGGCGCTGGCTGCGCAGCCCGCTGCTCTCGCTGGCCGCGGTCGTGGAGCGGCACGAGGCGGTGGGCGAGTTGGTGAATCGCCCGGCGATCCTTGAAGCCCTGCGTGCCGCGCTTTCCCCATTCCGGGATCTGGAACGACTCGCCGCCCGGTTCAGTTGCCAGGTGGCAACCCCCAAAGATGCGGCAGCTCTGCGCGACTCCCTGGCACAGGTGCCGGAGTTGGTGCACGCCTTGGAACCGGTAGAGACCCCGCTCCTGGTCGCCCAGCGTGACCAGTTAGCCGTCGATCTGTCGGCGTTGCGTGCGACCCTTGAGCAGGCCCTGGTAGACGTCCCGCCGCTGCACCTGCGTGAGGGCGGCGTGTTTGCCCTAGGGTATCACGCTGAACTCGACCAGCTCCGCTCGCTCGCCTCTGATGCCAAGCAGTGGCTCGCTGCTCTGCAAGCCCGGGAAAGCACGCGCACTGGTATTCCCTCGCTGAAAGTCGGCTATAACCGGGTGTTTGGCTACTACCTCGAGGTCTCCAATATGCACCGGGCCAAGGTCCCGGCCGACTACACCCGTAAGCAGACCCTGGCTAACGCCGAGCGTTTTGTCACGCCTGAGCTGAAGGACTATGAAGAGCAGATCCTACACGCCGAAGAACGAGCCCTCGCTCTGGAGCAAGAGCTGTTTAGCCGGCTCTGCGCCCTGGTGTTGGAACACCTGCGGCCGATTCAGGCTGTGGCTGGGGCGATCGCGCAGGTAGACGTGCTCGCCTGCTTCGCGTGGGTAGCGTTACGCCAGCAGTATGTCCGGCCGGAGATGACGGAAGAGCCGGAGCTGCACATTGTCGGCGGACGGCACCCGGTGGTAGAGACGATTCTCGGCCGCAGCAAGTTCGTGGAGAATGATACTCTATTGGATCGTGCTGCCCACCAGCTGCTCCTCCTGACCGCGCCGAACATGAGCGGGAAGTCGGTCTACCTGCGCCAGACCGCACTCATTGTCCTGCTTGCCCAGATCGGCTCATTCGTACCGGCTCAGCAGGCACGGGTCGGTCTGGTTGACCGCATTTTCACTCGCATCGGCGCTTCGGATAACCTGGCTCTGGGAGAGAGCACCTTTGCGGTGGAGATGATCGAGACCGCCCAGATCCTCAACTACGCCACGCCGCGCAGTTTGCTACTACTTGACGAGATCGGGCGCGGCACCTCGACGGCAGATGGCTTGTCCATCGCGCGGGCGATCATCGAGTTTCTCGTGGACGCGGACGGGCCGCGGCCGCGCACGCTCTTCGCCACGCATTTCCACGAACTCACCGAGCTGCAGCGGCTCTTGCCTGGGGTCGCGAACCATACGTTCGCGGTGCGGGAGTGGCAAGGCGAAGTGATCTTCCTCTACAAGCTGATCCCCGGCGCGGCGGATAAATCCTACGGCATCCACGTGGCGAAGCTGGCGGGGCTGCCGCGCTTGGTGACCGAGCGGGCGCAGGAGATCTTAAAAGACCTGGAACGCGGCGCGGAATTGATCCAGCCGCCCAGACGCGCCCGTGCCGGTGTCAGATCGGCTGTGCCGGAGAACCCGGCCCAGCTTGGCCTTTTCCGTAACGTGCGCAACTCCTGATACCGAAAACGTCATGAGGGCTAAAACGTAAAACGTAAGGGGAATACTAGGTTCTTTTACGTTTTACGTTTTACTCTTTAGCTTTCACGTTTTAGCCTTCACGTTTTACGTTTTTAACTATGGGCCGCATTCATCTCCTTGACCTCCAGACCATCGAGCAGATCCGTGCCGGTGAGGTGATCGAGCGGCCGGCCTCGGTGGTCAAAGAATTGGTGGAGAACGCGATCGACGCCGGCGCCCGGAGCGTCAGCGTCCGTATCACCGGCGGTGGGATCAGTGAGATTGTCGTCCAGGATGACGGCGAGGGCATGAGTCCTGAGGACGCGCAACTGGCGGTCCAGCGCCACACTACTAGTAAACTCACCCGCAGCGCAGATCTGTTCGCGCTCTCCACTCTAGGGTTTCGTGGCGAAGCCCTAGCGAGTATCTCCGCAGTCGCCCACCTGGAACTGCTGTCCCGTGTGCCCGAGGCGGTGGAAGGAGTGCGGGTCAAAGTGGCCGGCAGCACACCGGCCGAAACGTTGCCGGCGGCGGCTCCGCCTGGAACTACGGTTACGGTGCGGCACCTGTTCTTCAATACGCCGCCCCGCCGGGCGTTCCTCAAATCGCCAGCGGCCGAGGGCGGTCAGATCGAGGAGATGTTGATCGGACTGGCCCTGTCGCGGCCGGAGATCCGCTTTCTCTTTACCTGGGACCAACGGGTCGTCTTTGATGCCCTGCCGCAGGATACGCTGCTGGCGCGGGTCAGGGCGGTACTGGGGAAAGATTGGGCGCAGGGACTTATTCTCCTTCCCGCCACAGACGAAGCCTCGACAGACGAGGGAATTAGCCTGACTGGTCTCATCGGTCCACCGGACCGACACAGGAACACGCGGACGGCACAGTATTTCTTCGTCAACCGGCGGTCGGTTAAGAGCCAACCTTTGTCTTTCGCTTTGAGCCGGGGGTACGGTGAACTACTGCCAGCCGGTCGCTTTCCGCTTGGTGTCCTCTTTCTTACCGTCCCGCCCCATCTGGTTGATGTCAACGTCCATCCCACCAAGCGTGAGGTGAAGTTCCAGGATGAGCGGGCAGTACTCCACGTCCTGGTACAGCGTGTCCGCCGCGCCCTCGACCAGGCGAACCTCTTCAAGACGGTCTCGTTGCCGCCCCCGGCGACCTCGGTAGCCCTGGGAAACGATATTCCCACTCCTGATCCTGGGGATTATCCGCTCCGGCGCAGTCCTGACCTGACACGAGCGGAGCCAGCCCTGCGCGTCGTGCCGAAACCACCCGTGCAGGCCCCGGTGATGCCCGCGCCCCTGACGTCCGCGGCTCAGCCCGTACTCTGGCGGCGGCCGGACGGGACGGAGTTCCGCGTGGTCGGCCAGAGTCACGAGTTGTTTGTCCTGGTGGAAGTAGAGGGGGAGCTGTGGGTCATCGATCAGCATGCGGCCCATGAGCGGGTGATGTACGAGCAGGTACTAGCGGCCCTGCACAGCCGGCAGGGCGAGTCCCAGTCGCTGCTCCTGCCGCTGACGTTTGAGCTGCCAGCGGCAGCACGCGCGGCCCTGGAGGAGGTGCAGCAGTATCTTGTAGCTTTGGGGTTTGATATCCGACCGTTCGGCGGCAACACCTATCAGGTGCAGGCGACCCCGCCTTATTTTCGTGCCGCAGACACGCCGGACCTGATCGTCGAGCTGGCGCAGGCCCGGGCTGAGAGTCGCTCGGACAACTCAGTCGAAGCCAAGCTGGAGGACCTAGCTGCGCGGGTGGCCTGTAAAGTGAAGTCGGTGAAAGCAGGACAGACGCTGACCCCCGAGGCAATGAAGGCGTTAGTGACTTCGCTGCTAGCGTGCCAATCACCTTTTGTGTGTCCGCATGGCCGGCCGACCCTGGTACGGCTCCCGGTCCAGCAGTTAGCGGTGCAGTTCGACCGACGGTGAAAGCATAAGAGGATCAGCTTTCAAGAGACATGGTGTGCCTCCGCCTGTAGGGGCAGCCCTTGTGGCTGCCCTGTCGTTTGTAGGGGCACGGCATGCAATGCCCCCCCTTTGCGTGCCGCGCTGATCCATCGGTGGTAGGGTTCCATTGTGATTCCATTTTGTAGCCGGCTTATGGGGTAGACGGGATGGCCACGCTGACGATCAAGAACATCACCGACCAAGACCTCACCCCTCTGCGGCAAAAGCTGCAACGCGAAGGAGACCGATCGCAGGAAGGGCGAGAGCAAGCTGCTGAGCGGATGGAGGCCCGGCGGAAACGCGTGGGGCCTATAGGTGTTCAGGCGGCTGACCTAGTAGAGGAAGGAAGAACGGCTCGTGTGGCTGAGATCCTCAGAGAAGGGGAAGGATCGTGAAAACTTTATAGACTGTTGGGTCAGGTTTACTCGGTATCAGAGCCAGGATAGGATGCTGCTGTGAACCCTGAACTGGAGCTTGCGCGGGAGCTTTTAGCCGTAGAGATGTTCAAGGCCGAGTTCCGCAAACGGTACCCGCAGAGCCGGTTTCTCATCGATGGGGAGGGCTACCAGGATGAAGACCTCGACCTAAACATTTATGTGGATGGTGACCAGCTTGAGCTGGAGCGGTATGCTGTCGAGGTCAGCCATACGGTCCAGCAGGTGACGGGGTATTTTATCCTCCCGTTTATCCTCCCTGCTTCTGAGCACCCAACAGGCGGCGATGCTTGATTCTGGCTGCAGGAGATCTACGAGCACCTTATTGACGCCGTCCATATGATCTAGGAGCCGGTGGATCTGTCTTGGCTTCCTAAAGATATGGTAGTGGTCGAAGAAATCGAGGTGTGAGGGCGTATGTCCCACATATCCGCGCAAGGAGTTACAACGATGACATGGGATATTTTTATCTGCCATGCAAGTGAGGATAAGGATGCTATAGCGCGGCCTTTGGCTGACAAACTAACTCAGGCAGGACTTAAAGTCTGGTACGACGAGTTTACTCTGACTCTCGGCGACAACCTCCGCCGCACTATCGACGATGGCTTAGCTAACTCACGGTACGGCGCAGTCATTCTGAGTCCAGATTTCTTCGCCAAGAAATGGCCTCAGCGCGAGTTGGATGGGCTTACTGCTCGCGAGATTGACGGAGAGAAAAAAGTTGTACTGCCTATCTGGCATAAAGTGACTCGCGAATATATCACGCGCTTTTCGCCGCCCCTCGCTGACAAGCTCGGTGTGTCAACTGATAAGGGGTTGGATACAGTAACCAGCGAGATTCTCCGTGTAGTTCGTCCTGGAACTGTTCATGAAGTTGTCCCTGACCAAGTACCCAAACACGAAGCAATCTCAGAAATCTCCTCTCCGCCTGCGACAGAGAGGCAGTCTGAACTTATCTTCAAGATTGAGGAAATCAGCGTTGCATACGCTGGTGGGGGCGGGTCGGAAGGCACGAATCCAACGCTCTACACCTGTATTCTCATTATTAACAGAGGGCAAAGGGATCGTTCGATACTCCGCTTCGAGATAGATGAAGAGGGAGGCTTGGATTGGTTGATAGAGGAGCTTTTTTCTCCTGATGGCGACAAGATCAGGCTTCCAATCAAAGTCCCGCGAGATAGTGCCTTCTTTTGCTGCATCCGGGCTGAATCGCCTGTTACATTCGAGAAACGTATATCACCTCAAGTCAGCAGGCTCAAGCTGAAAGCTCAGGACCACTTAGATAAGCAGTACGAATTCTGGATAACCGAAGGGCCAACCGTCGTAGATCCCCTCCAAAAACGATTCGAGCCTAAGTCTACCGCCCGGCTTGGCCGAATGTCCGAACCCGCAATAAGGTGGGTAGACCTCAACTATCCAGCTGATTCGGGGCTTTTGCACCAGCTTGAGATACGAGGCTACGAAGTCCGTTGGGGTAGAGATGATCTATTAGCGAGGCGGCTCGACATCGAGGGATGGGAGCTGGTGGAACAAGAGCTTGAGGACGGACGCCGAGTGAGCTTCAAAATCAAAGATAGGCCTTATGACCAGACTTTAATCAAGAAACGGAAGCCCTGCTAAAGCTCGTGCAATCCGGTCTAAAGAGGAGGACGTGGCTCTATGGCGAACCGTAGACGACAAACCACGCAAGCAGCTATGCTACAAGAATCGTGGTTCTACCGGCACCCGGAGGCGGAGAGTCCGCTGCGGTCCGATGTGGGCACGCAGCCGCAGTTCAACAAGAAGAAGCCGCTTCAAGAGTCGATCTTCGAGTTGGTTTGTGACCTGGCCCACGACTACGCCTCACAACGGAAAGCGAGTAGACATGAATATCCTGCTGGCATTCCATGGATTCCATAGGCAAAAGCATAGGAAGGTG